>ERZ857922.46-NODE-46-length-157968-cov-20.639859_pt1 | contig 157968 bp, 135 predicted proteins | sample MGYA00519579_ERZ857922 | MGnify/ENA primary metagenome ERZ857922 (study PRJEB31778, sample SAMEA3449375) | human gut metagenome | biome: human gut; feature: human-associated habitat; material: faeces | place: United Kingdom | collected 2010/2012 ... | reverse complement strand
AGCAACAGCAACAGCAACAGCAACAGCAACAGCAACAGCAACAGCAACAGCAACAGCAACAAGTATAGGAGGCATGAGTATGTTAAAGAATATTCTGGTAGGTCAGTCAGGCGGACCGACAGCGGTTATTAATTCATCATTATATGGAGTGATTGAGGAAGGACTTAGGAATAAGGAAAAGATTGGCACTGTGTACGGCATGGTGCATGGAATTGAGGGATTTCTGGCAGGCAATTTCATTAATCTTTCTGAAGTGGCAGATAATGAGCCGATTGATAGATTAAAGATAACACCGGCTTCTTTTCTTGGAAGTTGCAGGTATATGCTTCCAGAAGATTTAGGGGATAAGGTGTATGATAAATTGTTTGATGCATTTGCACAGATGAACATTGGATATGTGTTCTATATTGGTGGCAATGATTCGATGGATACAGTGTCAAAATTATCAAGAGTGGCATTATTGAAGAAATCGGACATAAGATTTATAGGTGTACCTAAGACAATTGATAATGATCTTGTTATGACAGATCATACTCCAGGATACGGCTCAACAGCAAAATATGTTGCTTCAACATTAAGAGAAATTATACTTGACGCAACATGTTATGCACACCCGTCTGTGACAATTGTTGAACTTATGGGAAGGCATGCAGGCTGGGTTACAGCGGCATCAGTACTTGCTAGAACAGAGTATAGCAGAAATCCTTATCTTATATATATGCCAGAGCATGCATTTGATATGGAAGAATTCAAGAAGTCACTTAAGGCGGCACTTGAACAGGAAACTGCTGTTGTTGTGTGCGTATCAGAAGGAATTGCGGACAAAGACGGCAGATTCATATGTGAATATGCAGATGCAGCATCGGTTGATGGTTTTGGACATAAGATGCTTACAGGCTGTGGAAAGTATCTTGAAAATTATGTTAAAGCAGAATTTGGAATCAAATGCAGAAGTATTGAGCTTAATCTTCCACAGAGATGCTCATCACTTCTTGCTTCAGCAACAGATATTGATGAAGCCGAAAAAGCAGGAAAGACAGCGGTTGTAGCAGCTCTTGACGGTGAAACTGGAAAAATGATTACGTTTGTAAGAGATGATACTAACGGATATGAGATTAATTACGGACTTGCAGATGTGAACGATATATGCAATAAGGAAAAGAAGTTCCCAGCAGAATGGATAACCGCAGATGGAACAGATATTTCTGATGAGTATATTAAGTATGTAAGACCACTTATTCAGGGAACTAATATTGCGGAGTATTCAGATGGGGTGCCGGTTCATCTGAAGCCTGCTTATTACAGATAACATTAAATATTAAATAAAAATAAAAATGACAGCACGCTATTGACAGCGTGCTGTCATTTTTGTAATATATCAAAGCTACTTAAGAATTTTATTAAAAGAATGGCAGGTTCGGATGCCGTTTTGTTACGAAGGGAGCAGATATGCAGCGAGAGTCACTCCATTGTGGAGAGCTTATAAAGCGTCTTAATGATATTCTTGGAAGATGTTCCAATGAGGAGTTAAGAGCAGATGACATGACATCTTCACAGGTTAAGATGCTTATGATAATTAATGAAACTAAAGATGAATGTATTACGCTTAAGGAGCTTGAGAAGCACTTTGGTGTAGCCCAGGCGACAATAGCGGGAACAGCAGCGAGGCTTGAAAAGAAGGGAATGATAGAAAGCTTCTATGACCCTTCGGATAAAAGAGTCAAGCATGTGAGAATAACAGACAAGGGTAGAACCATGTGCGTTCATGCAGGTAAGGCAATGCATGACAAGGAAAAATGGTTTCTTTCATCGCTTTCTGCTGATGAAAAAGAAGAATTACACCGTCTGTTACAAAAAGTATACGATGATGTGAATAACTGTGAAAGGAAGTGTAAGAAATGTTAAAAACTTTATCAGCATATATTGGTGAGTATAAAAAAGTTTCGATAAAAACGCCAATATATATAATTATTGAAGTGCTTATGGAAATACTTATTCCGTTTGTTACGGCAAGTATTATCGATAAGGGTATTCAGGCGGGAGACATGAGCAAGGTGTTGATGTACGGTGGACTTATGCTTGTGCTTGCATTTATAAGTCTATTTGCTGGAATTCAGGCGGGAAAATATTCGGCTTTGGCATCTACCGGCTTTGCATGTAATTTAAGAGAGGGAATCTATTCGAATATCCAGAATTTCGCATTCTCTAATATAGACAAATACAGCACAGCAGGTCTTATTACCCGTATGACTACTGATGTTACAAATGTGCAGAATGCATATCAGATGATTCTTAGAATTGCGGTAAGAGCACCACTTATGATGATATGTAGTATGGTTATGTGTTTTATTATCAATCCTACATTAAGTTTTATATTCTTAGGTGCGCTTATTCTTCTTGGATTTGTACTTTTCTTTATTATATATAAGGTTACTCCAATATTCACAGAAGGTTTTGCTAAATATGATGATTTAAATGCGAGTGTTCAGGAGAATGTTACAGGAATCAGAGTTGTCAAAGCATTTGTAAGAGAAGACCATGAGAATAAGAAATTCAGTAAGGCTGCCGGGAATCTTTACAAAATATTTGTTAAGGCGGAATCATGGCTTGCATTCAACAATCCTATTATGATGTTTGTTATATACGGAAGTATTATTGCACTTTCATGGTTTGCAGCACATTTTATTACTGATGGAACTATGACAACGGGTAACCTGACATCAATGTTCAGTTATGTTATGAGCATGATGATGTCACTTATGATGCTTTCTATGATATTTGTTATGGTTTCGATGAGTGCAGCGAGTGCAAGACGAATTGCTGAGGTTCTTAATGAGAAGGCTGATATTACTAATCCGGAGAATCCGGTTATGGAAGTATCTGATGGAAGAATTGATTTCAACCATGTGAACTTCACATACAAGAAAGACAGCGACAAGGATGCTCTTGAAGACATAGATATCCATATAAATGCAGGCGAAACAATTGGTATTATAGGCGGAACGGGTTGCGGAAAGTCAAGCTTCGTTAATCTGATAAGCCGTCTGTACGATGTTAAGGATGGTTCTGTATGCGTAGGCGGAATTGATGTAAGAGACTACGACCTTGAAACTCTTCGTAATGAGGTTTCAGTTGTTCTTCAGAAAAATGTGCTTTTCTCAGGAACTATTCTTGATAATTTGAGATGGGGCGATGAAAATGCGTCTGAGGAGGATTGCATAGAAGCCTGCCGTCAGGCCTGTGCAGATGAATTCATTGAGAGAATGCCTGATAAATACAATACATGGATTGAGCAGGGGGGAAGCAATGTTTCCGGTGGTCAGAGACAGAGACTCTGTATCGCAAGAGCGCTACTTAAACGCCCTAAGGTTCTTATTCTTGATGATTCAACAAGTGCTGTTGATACAGCCACAGACGCTAAGATTAAGAAAGCATTTGCAACAAAGATACCAGGAACTACCAAGATTATCGTATCGCAGAGAATTTCAAGTATTCAGGACGCAGACAGAATATTAGTGCTTGAGAATGGCTGTGTGAGTGGTTTTGATACTCATGAAAATCTTGTTGAGAACAATAAGGTTTACCGCGAAATCTACGAGGTCCAGACACAGGGCGGCGGTGATTTTGACGAGGCAGGAGAATAGGAGGCAGCATATGGATAAGAATATTGATATGAAGAATAAGAAGAATAAAGAAAATCCACTTCCTCTTATGAAGAGGCTGCTTGGATATATTTTAAAGAATTACAAGTTTTCGTGTATAGCAGTGCTTGTGTGCATTCTTGTTTCAGCGCTTACAACACTGATAGCAACGCTGTTTATCCAGAAGCTTATTGACAGTTATATTATTCCGCTGACACAGTCAGCAGTACATGATTATGCACCGCTTGCAGGCGCACTTATCAAGCTCGCTGCAGTTCTTATGGTCGGTGTATTATGTTCATATTGCTACAACAGAATTATGGTAAATGTTGGTCAGGGAACTTTAAGGAAGTTGAGATTAGAGCTGTTTGCTAATATGGAGTCACTTCCTATTAAGTATTTTGATACTCATGCACACGGCGATATCATGTCAGTATATACTAACGATATCGACACATTAAGACAGCTTATAAGTCAGAGTATACCTCAGGTTATCAATTCATGTATTACACTTATATCTACATTTGTAAGCATGATTGTGCTTGATATTCCGCTTACAATCGTATCGGTTGTGATGGTTGTTATCATGCTTTATGTAACTTCCAAGCTGAGTGCGCTTTCTGGAAAATATTTCATTGAGCAGCAGAAAGATATCGGTAAGGTTAATGCTTATATTGAGGAAATGATGGAAGGACAGAAGGTTGTCAAGGTGTTCTGCCACGAGGATAAGAGTATTGAGCAGTTTAAGGAGATTAACAACAGGCTTCGTGAGAGTGCCAATAACGCTAACATGGTTGCTAATATCACAATGCCTGTTAATGGTAATATAGGTAATATCAGCTATGTATTATGTGCAATAGTTGGTGGTATTCTTGCTCTGAGTGATTTTTCAGGACTTACTATTGGTACACTTGTTGCTTTCTTAAGTCTTAACAAGAGCTTCACACAGCCTGTAACCCAGATAAGCCAGCAGGTGAGCAGTATCGTCATGGCGATGGCTGGTGCCGGAAGAGTATTTGAGTTATGTGATGAGAAGCCGGAGGTTGACGAAGGTTTCGTTGAGCTTGTAAATGTAAGATACAACAAGAACAATGAGCTTATCGAGACTAAAGAAAATACTGAGATGTGGGCTTGGAAGAAGCCTGCAAAGGACGGCAGTAGTGCAGAGTACACAAGACTTGCTGGTGATGTAACATTTGACGGAGTTGACTTTGGCTATAATCCGGACAAAATGGTACTTCACGATATTAAAATGTATGCTACACCGGGACAGAAGATTGCATTTGTTGGAAGTACCGGAGCAGGAAAAACTACAATTACTAATCTTATCAACAGGTTCTATGATATTCAGGATGGTAAGATAAGATATGATGGAATTAACATCAACAATATTAAGAAAAATGATTTAAGACGAAGCCTTGGTATCGTTCTTCAGGATACTAACCTCTTTACGGGTACAATTATGGATAATATCAGATACGGAAGGCTTGAGGCGAGTGATGAGGAATGCATCGCAGCAGCAAGACTTGCCAATGCAGATGGATTCATCAAGAGACTTCCGGATGGCTATAATACTGTGCTTCATGGCGGAGGTGCTAATTTAAGCCAGGGACAGAGACAGCTTCTTGCAATTGCAAGAGCAGCGGTAGCAGACCCACCTGTACTTATTCTTGATGAAGCTACTTCATCTATTGATACAAGAACAGAGCGACTTGTTCAGAAGGGTATGGATGCGCTTATGTCAGGAAGAACATCATTTGTTATTGCACACAGACTTTCTACAGTCCGCAATGCAGACTGTATTATGGTTATGGAACAGGGAAGAATTATCGAGCGTGGAACGCACGACCAGCTCATGGAAGAGAAGGGCAGATATTATCAGTTGTATACTGGTAAGAGCATATCAGCGTAGAGACAGAAACAAAAAAGCAGGTGAGGAAATTCCCTACCTGCTTTTTATTATGTAATAATATTATTATGCATTAATATTAAGATGTCTTGGAAGACCGTCTACCATGATTGGTGAAAGCTCAGCCTGGATAAGTGGTCTGATGTAGTGGATGAGGTCGTCTGTTACGAAGTCATCATCTGTAATCCACTCAAGAGGAACTTTCTTCTCGATGTTAGCAATCTGGTGAACATCATTAGTCTCTGTGATGCACATATATGGATCATCAGAAACTCTCTTAAGAACAACAACCTTACCTGTCTCGCCTTCAAATGCAGCCTTAACAGCAGCACCACCAACGTTGTATGCTTCTGTGATATCTGTACGGCTTGTCATATGAGCTGCACAACGCTGAAGTGTTGAAAGCTCGATAGCACGAGTCTTGATGCCAAGTTCAGCACCAATCTTGTTAGCAAGGAATTTAGCTGAACCAGCAAGCTGCTTGTGGCCAAATGCATCTACGAATTCTACATGCTCTGAAAGCTCGAATACATATCTTCCGTCAGCAACCTTAATACCTTCCGAAACAGCAATAACCATTGAACGGCCCTTAGCTGCAATTTCTTTAACTCTTGCCATGAAATGGTCGATATCAAATACTTTTTCTGGAAGGTAGATAAGGTCTACACCTTCGCAGTCATCACTCTTTGCAAGAGCAGCAGCGGCTGTAAGCCATCCGGCGTTACGTCCCATAATCTCTACAATAGTAACTGTAGGATAATCATATACAAGACCATCTCTGATGATTTCCTTCATAGTAGCTGCAATAAACTTGGCAGCTGAACCAAATCCTGGTGTGTGGTCTGTAACAGCTAAGTCATTATCAATAGTCTTAGGTACGCCCATAAACTTAATGTCACTTCCAGTAACAATTGCGTAATCAGATAACTTCTTGATAGTATCCATTGAGTCATTACCACCAATATAGAAGAAATACTTGATATCAAGATCGTTAAGAATCTTGAAAATCTTGTCAAATGTTTCTCTGTCTTCGCTTATCTCAGGGAGCTTGTATCTGCATGAACCAAGATAAGATGAAGGTGTTCTCTTTAATAAATCAATATCCATTGTTGAGTTAATCTTCTCTGAAAGGTCAACATACTGACCATCAAGAAGTCCCTTAATACCGTGGAGCATACCATAAACTTTCTTAGCTCCTCTGTCTATGGCTGTCTTATATACCCCAGCAAGACTTGAGTTGATAACAGAAGTAGGTCCTCCTGACTGTCCAACTATAACATTACCATCCATATTATATTCTCCTCCGAATCATATTTCTGCATAAAAATGCAAGTGATTATGTGCATAGTTTAGCACAATTTCTATAATCATACAACTTAAATGTTGAATATATTAATAATTATATTTATGCAAATGTACAGGCATTTATGATATAATCGTTTCCGGGTGTTTTTAATGCCGTATACACAAGTAGGCGTGTCTGTGTGGGCAGGCAGGAATGGAGAACTATATGTCGGTAAAGATTAATTCTTATAAAGGAAGAAGCATTAGACCAGTGTACAAGGCGAGAATTAAGAAGGATGAATATTCTAATGCAATAGACAGGATATGTAATAGATATAAGTTAGGACACATTAAGCAGAATGAGTCTGGCAGGGAATATAAGAACAGGATGAATAAGCTGTTTTCAGATGATGTAATACAGAGTATGAAGAAATATTCGCACCATGGACGGACCAGCCTTTTCGGGCACAGCATACATGTTTCTTATTATAATTATCTTGTGTGTAAGAAATTACATCTTGATGAGAGGGCAGGAGCTAAGGCAGGACTTTTACATGATTTGTTCCTGTATGACTGGCACAAGTATTCGCCAGAGAAGGGTGAGAGACTTCATGGTTTTGAGCATCCTACAAAGGCCCTTAAGAATGCAGGAAAGTATTTTGATATAACAGAAAAAGAGGGAGACATGATTGCAAAGCATATGTTTCCATTGACAGTTACACCACCTAAATATAAAGAAACATTTGTTATTGTACTTGTAGATAAATTCTGCAGCTTTAATGAAGTGCTGGATGATTTCATACACAGAAAGTTCTGTGGGGCAAAGGATACAAGAATTAAATGGTTTGGTGCAGGTAAGGGAGAGAAGCGATGAAATATTTAAGTGAAGAGCAGAATAAATGCTTTGTGGGAACGGGAGAACTTAATAAAGCTGGTGATAGTCTGGCTGTTTTCCTTGATAAATACGACCCTGATAAATATCAGAATCCATGCAACACTGTGGATACGCTTGTATTTACAAAGGAAGATTCACAGGTTAAGAGGATTCTTCTTATAAAAAGAGGCAATCATCCATGTATTGGATTGTGGGCGTGTCCGGGAGGCTTTGTTGAGTTTAAAGAGAATCTATATGATGCGGCTTTAAGAGAGCTTCAGGAGGAAACTGGTCTGCATGATATTGAAGCAGAACAGCTTAAATCATATGGCGATTATGACCGTGACCCAAGAACAAGGATTATTACAACAGCATTTGTTGCATTGATAGATGAAGGTAGCCAGAAAGCACAGGCTGGTGATGACGCAAGAGAGGCCGGATGGTTTGATATATCAGATGAGCTGGTTAATAAGACAGAGGATAAGTCACTTGTTAAGGAAGAATGGCTGTGCAGGCTGTCCAATGCAGATAAGAATATTAATATCTGTGCAAGAGTGGGAGTTACCTATAGAAGAGGTATTCTTAAGAACCGCACATATAAGGTTGTTGACGGCGATGGGCTGGCAGCAGACCATGCGGCTATTATACTGGAAGGATATCATCATGTTAAGGAGGCACTTAACGCATGAGCGAGAAGATAAAGAAGAACGAGAAAGCTAAGAAGCAGACATGGAGGGCTGGCAATATGCTCTATCCTGTGCCGGCTGTTATGGTAAGCTGTGCAAGAAAAGGAGAGAAGCCTAATATTATCACGGTTGCATGGGCAGGAACTGTATGCTCTGATCCGGCGATGGTTTCGATATCTGTAAGAAAAGAACGCTACAGCCATGACATTATTAAGGAAACAGGAGAATTCGTTATTAATCTTACAACAAGAAAGCTTGCGAGAGCCACTGATTATTGTGGAGTAAAATCTGGCAGGGACGTTGACAAATTTGCAGATATGCATCTTACAGCAGCACCGTCAGTTAAGATTGAAGCTCCAGCAATTGCAGAAAGCCCTGTCAATATCGAATGTAAGGTTAAGCAGGTGTTAGAGCTTGGAAGCCACGATATGTTTATAGCAGAGGTTATGGCTGTAAATGTAGATGAAAGCCTGTTAGATGAGAAGGGAACACTGCATTTGTCAGACGCAGACCTTATTGCATATTCGCATGGAAGATATTATGGACTGGGTGATTTTATAGGTAAGTTCGGATATTCCGTACAGAAGCCTGCCAAGACAAAATCTTCCAGAAAGAAAAAATAGGGTTTACAAACCAAATATCATATGTTAGTATAAATGTTACAAAATTGTTACAAAGATATTACAAGAAGATGACTATATATTAACACAATATTTGGAGGACATTATGGAACGCTTGTCAAGATATGGCAGACGAATGAGAATAACACTCATTAAGACAATGACGGTTGCCTGTTTTGTATGTATTATTGCTATTCCATTTTTATCAAAGAATTTATTAAAGACGGAAGCTAATTATTACAGTATTACAATTAATGGAATCAAGGTTGGAGCAGCTAATACGGAAGAAGAAGTTATTGTTGCTCTGGCATCAGCAAGGCAGGAGCTGAGTGCACAGTATGAAGAAATCGTGTACATGGATCCTGATATAGAGATTGCCAAAGAGAATAAAACAGTTGCACAGAGAATGAGTGTGGACGAGCTGTCTGGTGCAATATACAGTTACATGTTTGATAATGTTATGGATGTTGATTTCCATATGAATTATACAGTAAGACTTGGTGATTTCGTTGTAACATTGGAATCTAAGGATGCAGTTGTTTCTTTATTTGAGAAGCTTATTGCCAAATATGATCCCAACAATGCTTTTACAGTATCACTTGATACAGTTGATGCAGCGACAGGTACTTATGGAATAAGTGTAAATGAAAAGGCCACAGAAACTACAGCAGCAGAGATTGTATCCTCAGCAATTAGTGGTACAGCGATTTCGCAAGACGGAGAGACAGTGGTTAATGGAGATGGTCTTACTGGAATTGGATTTGATGTTGATGTAGTTGTTGTGGAAGTTCCTACGGATAATGCAACTGTAACATCAGTAAATGACGCTTATGAGAGCATTACTAAAGAACATGAAGAAAAGACAGTATATACAGTTGAAGCTGGAGATACATTATCTGTTATTGCACAGAATAATGGACTTACAATGTCACAGCTTCTTGAGCTTAATTCTAATCTTACAGAGGACAGTATAATTGCACCTGGCGATTCAATAGTTATTACTGTTCCTAAATCAGAGTTAGCAGTTATTACAACTTATCAGATGACTTATGAAGAAGATTATGAAGCAGAGCCTGATTATGAGGATGACAACACTAATTACAGAGGAACTAATACAGTTATTTCTGAAGGAACCGTTGGTCACAGATCTGTTATAGCAGAAGTTACCTATGCTAATGGTAATGAAACAGGCAGAACATATGTTAAGGAGACTATTATTAAAGAATCCGTTCCGAAGACTATTGCAGTCGGAACACTAACACCTCCAACATATTTAAGACCGATATCAGGAGGAACATTATCATCTGAATTTGGTTACAGATGGGGAAGTTTCCACAAGGGTGTTGACTGGTATGTTCCGCAGGGTACAACAGTTACAGCAGCAGCAGCAGGAACTGTAACAAGAGCAGGATGGTTTGCTGATTATGGATATTGTGTAGATATAACACACAGTAACGGAACAATGACAAGATATGCTCATCTTAGTTCTATAAATGTAAGAGTTGGACAGAGTGTATCACAGGGGCAGGCTATTGCAGCATCAGGTAATACAGGCTACAGTACCGGACCACATCTTCATTTTGAAATATGGGTTGGAGGAACTGCTGTGAATCCGCTGAATTACGTTAATAAGAATTAATAAATATTGAATAGGCTGCCCTGTTAAGGACAGCCTTTATTATGTAACTAAATGCATTTTAAATGCATATAATAAAATAAGGGTGAAATTGCCATATTTTTTATAAATGTATTTTCGGAGAAAATCTTTACAAATCAAAGTTCTGTGATATACTTTATAAGATGTGACTATTATGTTTAGAGGTGCTATATGGAACAATATGTTGTCAAGGGTGGAGTGCCACTCAGAGGAAAAGTTTCCATTGGTGGTGCGAAGAATGCAGCTTTAGGTATTCTTGCAGCAGCAATTATGACAGATGATACTGTAACAATTGAAAATGTACCTAATGTTAGAGACACAAGAGTTTTACTTCAGGCTATAGAAGGAATTGGTGCTAAGGTTAAGTATGTTTATAACAATTCCGTTCAGATAAATGGTGGTTCAATCTGTGATACCAATGTAGAATATGATTATATAAGAAAGATAAGAGCATCTTACTATCTGTTAGGTGCTTTACTTGGCAAGTACAATGAGGCTCATGTTGCACTCCCAGGAGGATGCAATATCGGAAGCCGTCCAATTGACCAGCATATCAAGGGCTTTAAGGCACTTGGTGCGGATGTTGGTATAGATTGTGGAGTTGTACATGCAAAGGCAGAGAAGCTTACAGGAGCTCATGTTTATTTTGATGTTGTAACAGTTGGTGCAACAATTAATCTTATGATGGCTTCATGTATGGCAGAGGGAGACACTATTCTGGAAAATGCGGCTAAGGAACCGCATATAGTTGATGTAGCGAATTTCCTTAATTCTATGGGTGCTAACATTAAAGGTGCAGGAACTGATGTAATCCGTATCAAAGGCGTTAAGAGACTTCACGGATGTACTTATTCTATTATTCCGGATCAGATTGAGGCCGGAACATTTATGATGGCAGCAGCAGCTACACATGGTGATGTTGTTATTCAGGATATTATTCCTAAGCATATGGAATCAATATCTGCAAAGTTAATTGAGATGGGATGCAGGATTGAGGAAGGTGATGACAGCTTAAGAGTTATAGCAGAGGGCTGTACACTTAGGAGTACTAATGTTAAGACTTTGCCATATCCTGGATTTCCAACGGATATGCAGCCACAGATTTCAGTTGTACTTGCACTTGCTGAAGGTTCAAGTATGGTGACTGAGAGCATATTTGAGAACAGATTCAAATATGTAGATGAGCTTGGAAGAATGGGTGCCAAGATTAAGGTTGAGGGTAACACAGCCTATATTGAAGGTGTTAAAAGTTTTTGTGGTGTGCAGCTTAATGCTCCAGATTTAAGAGCTGGTGCGGCACTTGTTATTGCTGCGCTCGCAGCAGATGGTATATCAGAGATTGATGATATTGAGTATATCCAGAGAGGTTATGAGGATTTTGAAGGAAAGATTACTAACCTTGGTGGAATTATTAAAAGAGTTGATTCAGAGAGAGAACTTCAGAAGTTCAGTCTCAAGATAGGTTAATTGCAGGCTGTAGCGGATATTTCGTTACAGCTGTTTTAATTTATATTTAATAAAATTAATACATTTGTAATGTTACAAATATCCCTGTATATGGTAGTATTGAGAGGAAAAGGGGTTAATTATGAAGCTAAAGAATAAGTTGTATATTTCTTTTTGTATTATGGTTATACTTCCTGTGCTGCTGAGTGGTCTTGCTCTGGGAGGTCTGTATTGTGTACAGAAGGAAAGCATTGAGAGAACATATAATGTAGATGACGGAGCAATTTTTGTCGGCGTATATTCACCTATAATACTTTTTGGAAAGATTACTGACAGCATATACAAGGATATGAAGATGGAGGTTGATACCTCGCCGGAGCAGTTTACTAATAAGGAATATCTTGATGAATTATCAGGAGAGTTATCATCTAAGATGTCCTGTCTTGTTGTAAGAAGGAATGGAATTATTATATATAATTCAACGGAAGCACCAGACAGCGAAATTGTAAAGATTCTTCCTGATTATTCTGCTGATGAAGAGAATGTTTCTGATGTTGGGACTTACAAGGGTGGAGAGTACCAGAGTCTTATAAAACAGCTTAATTTTAAAGATTCAGAAGATAATTTTTACAGCGTGTCAATTGTTACTTCATTGAAACAGATTCTTCCACAGGTTAAGACATTTATAATGCAGGTTATATTTGTTATAATTATGGTGTTAATTATTACAAGTCTTGGACTTACTCTGTGGATATACAGTTCTATTGTTAAGCCACTTAATAAGCTGAAGCTTGCAACTGATAATATTAAAGAAGGCAATATGGATTTCGAGATGCCAAAGGTATCTAATAATGAAATCGGAGATGTATGCCGGGATTTTGAGGAGATGAGAGTCGTACTTAAGCAGAGTGCGGAGGATAAGATTAAATCTGATGCCGAGGAAAAGGAGCTTATTAGAAATATTTCACATGACTTAAAGACACCGCTTACGGCTATTAAAGGATATGTGGAAGGCTTGCGTGACGGAATTGCCAACACGCCTGAAAAGCAGGCTAAGTATATCCAGACTATTGCTAACAAGGTTAATGATATGGACAAGCTGATTGATGAGCTTACTATATATTCAAGGCTTGATACTAACAGGGTTCCATATACATTTGTAAGATGTAATGTAAGTGACTATTTTGGAGACTGTTGTGAAGAGATAGGCACTGAGCTTGAGGCAAGCCAGATTGAACTGGAATATAATGACCATCTTACTGAGCCGGCATATATGAATGTTGATCCGGAGCAGCTAAAGAGGGTTGTTAATAATATTATAAGTAACTCGGTTAAGTATATGGCTGAGGGACGACAGGGAAAGATTAAGATTGACCTGTACGATGAAGGCGACTACATTCATGCAATATTCTCAGATAACGGTATTGGCATTGCAGCTAAAGATGTTGAGAGAATATTTGAGCGTTTCTATAGAACTGATGAATCAAGAAACAGCAAGCATGGTGGAAGTGGTATAGGCCTTGCAATTGTTAAGAAGATTGTTGAGGACCACAAAGGAAAAATATGGGCAGAGAGTGTAGAGGGCGAAGGCACGACCATGCATCTTAATCTGCTTAAAGCAAAGGATGAAGAGAATCCTGAGAATGCATAATGAAACTACACGAAAGGGGACTGGCTATGAGCAAGATATTAATTGTAGAAGATGAAGAGAGTATTGCAGATATTGAGAAGGATTACCTTGAACTTAACGGATATGAGGTTGAGGTATGTAATGATGGAACAAGTGGCCTTGCGGCTGCACTGCATGAGGATATTGATATGTGTATCCTTGATATCATGCTTCCCGGAACTGATGGTTTCGAGATATGCAAGCAGGTAAGAGAAGTTAAGGATATCCCTATTATCATGGTATCTGCCAAGAAGGAAGATATTGATAAGATAAGAGGACTTGGAGTTGGTGCGGATGATTACATGACCAAGCCATTCAGCCCTAGTGAGCTTGTTGCAAGAGTAAAGGCACATCTTGCAAGATATGACAGACTTGTAAGTAATTCTAAGAACAATAACAATATTATTGAAATCAGAGGAATAAAGATTGATAAGACAGCAAGAAGAGTATTTGTTAATGGTGAGGAGAAGCCTTTTACAACAAAGGAATTCGACCTTCTTACGTTCCTTGCAGAGAATCCTAACCATGTCTTCACTAAGGAAGAACTTTTCAAGGAAATCTGGGATATGGATTCAATCGGTGACATCGCAACTGTAACAGTCCACATCAAGAAAATCAGAGAGAAGATTGAGCTTGATACAAGCAAGCCTCAGTATATTGAGACTATATGGGGTGTGGGATACCGCTTTAAAATGTAAAAGATTAAACTTACAGACTATGCCATATTGCATGCTGATTTTGAAAACATACTAATTGACCAATGATATGTAGGTTATTGGACGCAGGCTGTAAATGGTTGGACTTTATCAGCAAAATATTGGACGGTACGTCCACGAATTACATATAAAAGTCCGAAAGTGAAAAATGCAACGTGTCATCAAAGCAAAAACTCAGGTGCAACACTGTAAGTTTTGTTATCAACAGTAAGTGAAACAGCGCACAGCGCAATCTGATTTCTTTTAAGTGCCACTGCTTTAACGGCGTTATCCATGACGCAATAAGCAGTGGCATACTTATAATCTCCAACAAGCGGGTTCCTGCGGCTTGCAAACTGTACTCTTATCTGGTGATGTCTGCCGGTAATCAGATGTATTCTTACATGCGTAATGTCTTTAACTTCATCATAAGATATCACTTCATATTCAAGCTTTGAAAGCTTTGCTTCTTTATCATTAGTGGCGGCGTCGGATGGAACAACTGCTGATGTGTTCGTTCTTCCGTCTTTTTTTAGATAATCCACAAAAGTTCCTTTTGGTTCGGATAGTTTTCCACATATTAAAGCTTCATATTGTTTATTAAATCCGCCTTCCTTCTGCATAAGTGTGGAATACTTTGCTGCTGCAGACTTATTCTTTGCAATAAGCACAAGTCCCGAAACCGGCCGGTCAAGGCGGTTGATTATTGCTGCATATGCAGGCTTTCCCTGTGAAGCGTTGTAAGTCATAACTTCGCTTACAAGGTCCAAATCAAATCCTTTCGCACCCTGGGATAGCTGTCCGGCTGGTTTATTCACTATAATAATGTCTTTAGTTTCGTGTATTATATTAAGCATGGTTGTGTCCTTTTAATGTTTTTATTAAGAATACATGCGTTTTAATAATTAATCAACAACATTCGGCGAATAAATGTCCCCGCCGCGCACACACTAATTAAACGATAAGTATTAGCAGGTGTGAGGTGGCATATGGGTGAAAATGTGTGGTGTTTCAGGAAGCGGCTGACATTGCTTTTTGGCAGTGCTGTTATTATTGCGGTGGTTTTCTTTATATTCAAGGTGCTTTTTTATTATGTGTGGCCGTTCATGCTTGCATTCTGTTTTGCGGTGCTGCTTCAGAAGCCGATAGTGGGGCTGGCGAAACTTTTAAGGGAGAAAAAGACGCTTGCTGCGAGTATAGTTGTAACAATGGTAACGCTTATTATTCTTTCAGTGCTGTTGTATGTCGGTTATATGGCGTTTCGCGAACTTAAAGATTTCATAGCCAATTTTGATGAGAATATTAACAGCCTTGATGGGCAGTTTAAGCTTGTATGCTGCCGTATTGATGGCTGGATTAAGTTAAAAGAAGGCTGCAGTTACGCATTTCTTGAAAAATGTAAAGGGATAATTATAGATGGTGATGGGCAGCAGATGTTCTTTACAATTATGAGAAAACATTCTGTTCCGGTTATAACATGGTGCGTTATGGCGGTTGCCGGACTTGTGGTGTGCTTTATTGGAACGATATATGCGGCGGCTGGAATTGAGAAGTACAGAAGCTGGCGGGAGAACACTATATTTAAGGACGAAGTCGGGGCGGTGCATGTGGGACTTCGCAATTTGATAAATGTATATTTCAGGGTGCAGCTTATTATAATGTCGATAAATATTGTGGTGTGTTCAACAGCATTTTTAATGATAGGCAATCCATATGCTATTCTTCTTGGTGTGCTGACTGGGATTATTGACGCACTTCCGATATTTGGTACGGGAACGGTACTGATACCGTGGGCTGTGGGAAGCCTGCTTTTCGGACATGTGAAAAATGCGGTGATTCTTGTGGTATTGTATATTGTCACATATTTTGTGAGGGAGATTATGGAGTCAAAATGTATGGGCGACAGAATGGGAATTGCGCCATTTACAATGCTTGCGGTTATATATATCGGGATACTTGTGTATGGAGTTACGGGATTTATTCTTGGCCCAATATCATATTGTATAATAAAAGCACTTGTTCTTTACTTGAAAAGCATTTTAGAACATGATAAACTCTAGTGGTGCCGTCAATGGCAGGCGGACAATGCGAAGCAGCATTCGCATCAGGCTCCGTATGAAACGGGTCTGTAATGTCATAGAAAGAGGTTTATTATGGCAGAAGATAAGAAATTAGTAGAAGCGATTACATCTATGCAGGATGATTTCGCTCAGTGGTACACAGATGTGTGTAAGAAGGCAGAGCTTATGTCTTACTCAAGCGTCAAGGGATGCATGATTTTTAAGCCGGCTGGATATGCAATCTGGGAGAATATTCGTAATGAAGTCGACAGAAGATTCAAGGCAGCAGGAGTTGAGAATGTTTACCTTCCAATATTCATTCCTGAAAGTCTTCTTGAGGTTGAGAAGGATCATGTAGAAGGATTTGCACCAGAGGTAGCATGGGTTACTCATGGCGGACTTAATCCACTTCAGGAAAGAATGTGTGTAAGACCTACATCAGAGACACTTTTCTGTGATTTCTATAAAGATGAGATACAGTCATACAGGGATTTACCAAAGGTATATAACCAGTGGTGTTCAGTTGTAAGATGGGAGAAGGAGACAAGACCATTCCTTCGTTCAAGAGAGTTCTTATGGCAGGAGGGACATACTGCACATGCTACAGCTGAGGAGGCAGAGGCACGTACACAGCAGATGCTTAACCTCTATGCAGATTTCTGTGAGGAAGTTCTTGCAATTCCTGTAATCAAGGGGCGTAAGACTGATAAGGAGAAGTTCGCAGGTGCAGAGGCTACTTATACAATTGAGGCGCTTATGCATGATGGTAAGGCTTTACAGTCAGGCACAAGCCATAACTTTGGTGATGGATTTGCCAAAGCATTTGGCATCCAGTACACAGACAAGGATAATAAGTTAAAATATGTTCACCAGACTTCATGGGGAATCACAACAAGACTTATCGGAGCAGTTATCATGACTCATGGTGATGATTCGGGACTTGTGCTTCCACCTAAGGTTGCACCAGTACAGGTTGATGTTATTCCTATTATGCAGAAGAAGGCCGGCGTTCTTGACAAGGCTTACGAGGTTGGCGATGCACTTAAGGCAGCCGGACTTCGTGTTAAGGTTGATGATTCAGATAAGAATCCTGGCTGGAAGTTCTCTGAGCAGGAGATGCGTGGTATCCCTGTAAGAGTTGAGATGGGACCAAGAGATATCGAGGCTAATCAGGCTGTTATTGTTCGTCGTGATACAAGAGAGAAGATTACTGTATCTATCGATGAGCTTGCAGACAGAATTCCAGAAATTCTTGATACTATCCAGAAGGATATGCTTGAGAGAGCAAGAGCTCACAGAGAAGCTCATACATATACAGCTCTTAATTATGATGAATTCAAGGATACAGCAGCTAATAAGGCTGGATTCATCAAGGCTATGTGGTGTGGAGACCAGGCTTGTGAGGACAAGATTAAGGAAGATACTACATGTACATCAAGATGTATGCCATTTGCACAGGAGAAGTTAAGTGATGTGTGCGTATGCTGTGGTAAGCCGGCTAAGGCTATGGTTTACTGGGGTAAGGCATATTAATTCTAAGAAGTATTAATTATAATAACCCTCATCGGATTTGCCAGAAGGCAGCCGGTGAGGGTTATTTTATGATTATATTATTTGATATGTTCAATCATTGCAATAAGAGTAGCTTTATCATTGAGCTTAGGGTTCTCTATAACGATATCAAGCAGGGATTTCAGTGTTTCACCGATTTCGTGTCCCTGAAGGCCATATTCAATAAGGTCATTTCCTGATATGTCGAGGGCTTTTATTGTAAAACAGTCACCGCGTGCAAGAATATCTGTTGCAAGACGCTTTAATGTGAGAAGATGCTTTACTTTAGCTGGATTACTTATTCCTGTGATGTCTTCAGATGCCTGGATTACAGCCATCATAAGCTCATGCCACAGAGGCAGGAAATCTCTGCCATACTTATTAAGGGCAGTACGAACAGCTGGCTCAGTTTCTTCTATATCCATCTTTGATAATTCAACAAGCTTTGATACTGTGTCAACTGTCTTGTTATCCAGCTTAAGTGCACGGAGAGTCTTAGCTGCTTCATCAGGTGTAGAAGTTATGAAAAGTGCAGTGTAGCGTAAGTATATATTATCAGGTGTATGTTGTAATGTTGCAAGTATTTTGCGCTTGTAGCGGCTCTTTAGAGCATTGTCAATTACCGGGAGTATTGGGGCAAAAAGTCCTGCTTCTGAATATTCTGCAACATAATCGGGATGTGCAGACATAAGTGTTTTGCCAAGCTCTACATGCACACGCTCCATGCTTATTTTGTTGATTGATGGGGCAAGCTTTTTAATTGCATTCCATGTTGCTTCATCAATGGTAAAGCCAAGCTGTGCAGAAAATCTTATGGCACGCATCATTCGCAGAGCGTCCTCTGTAAATCTTAATTCTGGTTCACCAACGCAGCGTATTATTTTTGCATCCAAATCATCAAGACCGTTAAATTCATCAACAAATCCATCAGTGTCGTTGTATGCCATGGCATTTATTGTAAAATCACGGCGGCACAGGTCATCAACAAGCCTGTCTGAAAATTCTACAGACTTCGGATGCCTGCCATCCTCGTATTCGCCATCAATACGATAAGTAGTAACTTCATAACCTGTTTTATTGACCATTACTGTTACAGTACCGTGAACGATTCCTGTATCAATAGTTCTTTTAAAGAAAGTTTTTATCTGAGCTGGGACGGCAGAAGTGGTTATATCCCAGTCATCTGGGTTTCGGCCAAGGATACTGTCTCGTATACAGCCGCCAACAGCATAGGCTTTAAAGCCGTGTTCTTCTATTGTATGTATGATATTTCTGACTGCTTCAGGCATGTCTATGGTGTAATTCTCAGGCATAATATCCCCCTGCTATTAATAATTTAGTTAAAATGTGAAACTCACATCTATGTATTATAAGAAAAAAATACATTTTCATCAAGATAATGATTATGTTAATTCAAAGGAATATAGGCACGGTTAATTTCATAAGATAAGGCAGACGTAGGTGTGTGAGCAGAAGACGTCTGTATCAAGTACAGAAACGGGGGAGATTATGAACGATAAATCATTGGAATGTCTTAAGGCTTATGATATGCAGGTTAAGAAGATGATTAAGGGGCGTGGAGGGGTAATTCTGTTTACTGATGCGGGATGCCGGCTTTTTCTTGAATGTACAAGAAATGATGGGTTTTATTACCGCGACGAGGCTGTGACTAATGCAGTCTGTAAGGCTGGATTTGAAAGTGTTGATACATATATAAGAAATAAGGATGGCGGGTTATTCACTATTGGTGATGACGGACGTAAATATGTCGTGAAGAACTGGTTTGGAGGAAGAGAATGTGATGTAAAATCTGTAGATGATGTAACTGAGGCGGTAAGAACGCTGGCAAGATTACACATTTGTTTAAATGTGGTATCTTCCAAAGGCATTAAATATGTCCGTGATGATGCAGGACAGAATATCATGAGGCAGTGGGAGTGCATGGCGCTTGCTGAGATGGAGGCTGAGTGTCAGAATGCGGAGCTGATTGCGAGCGAGAGCTGCGGACAGAATATATATGTGAAGTTTGATAAAGGAACTGGAATCAGGCAGAATTTTGACAGGCATACGAAAGAGATAAAGAAGGCTGCCAATTATATGAGGGGCAAGAAGAAAAAGAATGAATTTGAACAGATTGCACTTGCTGCGATAGATGGATTTTACAGGGAGGCACTTGCCGCCAGTGAGTTGGTACAATCTAAGATGTTTGATGAAAGATTTGACCGGATGGAGCAGACTAATGAGCTTATTCATGGAAGCTACAATTATCATAACATTTTTCTTGATGTTGGAATCGGAGGTGATGCAGTTACTAATTTTGAGAAATGTCACAATGACTGTCAGGTTGTGGACCTTTATCAGTTTCTCAGGAAGGTTATGGAGAAACACGATTGGGACATTAATGTTGCATACAGGCTTGTGGATGAATATGACCGTTGTAAGCCGCTTGACGATACTGACATTGAGATGCTCGTTGCCTTGCTTAGTTTTCCAGAGAAATTCTGGAAGATAATTAACCAGTATTATAATGCGGGAAAGGCGTGGGTTCCAGCTAAGAATATAGATAAATTAAAAACTGTTATAGCACAAAACAGACACAGGAGAGAATTAATTGATAAAATGTGCGGTCTGTGATAAAATCGGAAGATGCGAGGGTATAAGTTTCGCGGATTGGATATACTACGAAGAGGAGATAATTAATTATGAATATTTCATTTTCACCACCGGATATAACAGAGGAAGAGATTCAGGCAGTTGCCGAAGCACTCAGATCGGGATGGATTACAACAGGTCCAAGAACTAAAGAGTTTGAAAGAAATATTGCTAAGTTTGTAGGATGTAACAGGGCGGCATGTCTTAATTCAGCTACAGCATGTCTTGAGACTGCACTCCGTTTACTTGGAATAGGCGAGGGCGATGAGGTTATCGTGCCGGCTTATACTTATACTGCATCTGCAAGTGTTGTTGCACATGTTAATGCAAAGCTTGTGCTTATAGATGTAGAAAAGGGCACATATCATCTTGATTATGATGCACTTGAGGCTGCAATTAATGAGAATACCAAGGCAGTCATACCTGTAGATATTGGCGGGGTTATGGTGGATTATGACAGGATAAGAAACATTGTAGAGAGTAAGAAGGATATATTCAAGCCAGGGAATGAATTACAGGAAGCAATCGGAAGAGTAGCTATAGTTGCTGACTCTGCACATGGGTTCGGTGCAAGTGAGGGTGGCGTTATGAGCGGTATGAAGGCTGATTTCACAAGCTTTTCGTTCCACGCAGTTAAGAACCTTACAACAGCAGAAGGCGGAGCTCTTACATGGAGAAGTGTTCCTGGGGTTGATGATGAGGATATCTATAAGCAGATAATGCTTTTCTCACTTCACGGTCAGTCTAAGGATGCGCTTGCAAAGACTAAGCTTGGTGCATGGGAATATGATATCAAAGGAACTTATTACAAATGTAATATGACTGATATCATGGCTTCTATTGGACTGGTGCAGCTAGAAAGATATCCGGGACTTCTTAAGAGAAGAAGAGATATTATTGAGAGATACACACAAGGGATTGCAGCCGATGATGTGGATATTATGAAGCATTTTACAGATGAATATACTTCAAGTGGTCATCTGTATCTTGTAAGACTTCTTGGAAAGGATGTTGAGGAGCGTAATGCACTGATTACAAGACTTGCCGAGGCAGGTGTAGCAACTAATGTACATTTTAAGCCGCTTCCAATGCATACAGCATATAAGAACATGGGATTTGATATTAAGGATTTCCCACATTCATATAATATGTACCATAACGAGATAACACTTCCACTGCACACATGTCTGACAGATGAGCAGGTTGAATATGTTATCGAACAGTTTAACAGATTGAAATAATCGGACATGTATTACTGATTATTTATCAATATTTAAGAGGGGATTGATACGATGGAATTAAGACCATGGCGACTTCTTCCTGATGAGATGAGAACTAAGGAAGTCAGAAAATACTACAATATACTTATGAAGCACAGAATGTGGCTTAAGGTGAAGAGAGCATTTGATGTGGTTGTTGCAGGCATTATGCTGGCAGTCCTAATTATTCCAATGGGTATAATTGCACTTGCAATAAGACTGGACTCACCGGGACCAGTGTTTTTCAGACAGGCAAGGGTAACACAGTACGGAAAGATTTTCCGTATATATAAGTTCAGAACTATGGTTGATAACGCAAGCAAGTTAGGTGCTGCTGTAACTGTAGATAATGATTCAAGAATTACTAAGGTTGGGGCATTTTTACGCAAGTACAGAATGGATGAGTTTCCTCAGCTTTTTAATATACTTGCCGGTGATATGACTCTTGTTGGAACAAGACCAGAGGTTCCTAAGTATGTTAAGAAGTACACTAAGGAGATGTATGCGACACTTCTTCTTCCTGCCGGACTAACATCAAGGACAAGCATTGCCTATAAGGATGAGGACAAGCTTCTTGGCGAGGCTGTTGATGAAGAAAGCACTGATAATATATATATTAATGAAGTGTTACCAGCAAAGATGCGTTATAACCTTGAGAGTATGAAACATTTTGGCGTGCAGGCGGATGCATCTGTATTATGGGATACATTTACATCTGTTGTTGGCAGTGAAAGAATGACTATTAAGAAGTAGGTAGATTATGTTTATTACGATTGCCGTTATTGCATATAACGAGGAGAATACGATAAAGAATATTCTTGATGACATAAGCAGACAGGATTATGACCATAATTTTATGGAGGTTGTACTTGTTGATTCGGCATCAACTGATGGAACTAAGGCTGTTATGCAGAAGTTCGCAGATGAGAATAAGATGGGAGCAAGACAGATAGTTGTGCTTGATAATCCTAAGAAGACACTTCCGTGCGGATGGAACGTGCTGCTTGATAATTATACAGGGGAAGCTGTTATAAGAGTCGATGCGCATGCACATATTCCAGAAGATTTCGTCAGCAAGAATGTTAAAGTTTTAGAAGAAGGCGAGATGGTTGTTGGTGGTGTCCGGCCTAATATAGTTGATGAAGAGACACCATGGAAGGATACACTTCTTCTTGCCGAGAGTTCTATGTTTGGTTCAAGCATAGCACCATACCGTAATGGTGGTAATGGAACAGGAGAAAAGATATATATGAAATCATTGTTCCATGCTGCATATAGAAGAGAGGTTTTTGATAAAATCGGACATTATAATGAGTCTCTTGCGAGAACTGAGGATAATGAAATTCATTACCGTATGAGAAAAGCAGGGTTTAAATTAAGGTTCTGTCCGGATATAATATCATACCAGCATACAAGAAGTTCGCTTCCTAAGATGCTTAAGCAAAAATATGCTAATGGATACTGGATTGGAAAGACAAGCAAGGTATGTCCAGGATGCCTTTCTATATATCATTTTGTTCCGTGGGCTTTTGTCATGGCTATTATTGTTACAACAGTTGCAAGTGTGTCATGTAAGCTGCTTGCTGTGAAGTCGCTTTTTTCGCGTATTGTATACGGTCTTACAGGACTTATGTGGGGAGCATACTGTCTGTTGGCAGTAGTTATGTCGATTGTTGCAGTAATAGGAGCAAAGAAGGAGCGCAATAAAACATGTTTTGCACTGCCATTTTTATTTTTCCTGTTGCATATTTCTTATGGAATTGGTACAGTATGTGGGTTAGCTGCTAAAAAGCCTGCTAAAGAAACGAGGAACATATGATGGGTGAGACTAAAAAGGACAGAATACAGCTTCTGGTAAGAAGATTTTTCTTGTTTTTAACAGATACATTTTTACTGAATGCATGCGTATATCTGTCGCTTATTATGAGATTTGATGTAGGTATTGTATCTATAGAACCTCAGTATATTAGTAATTATGTAGAGAACGTGCTTCCGTACACGATAATGTCTCTGCTTATATTCTGGCTGTTCAGACTTTATCACAGTCTGTGGCAGTATGCGAGTATAGCTGAGGTGTACAGGATTGCTGAAGCGTGTATTACTGTAGAAGTAGTGCATTTCTTAAGCAATAAGATTGTTGGTAATATGCTTCCTAGGAGCTGCTATTTTAATGCGGCAATATACCTTATTATTGCAATATGCGCAAGTCGTTTTATGTACAGAATGATAAGAACTGTTCTTAACAAATACAGAAATATTAAGACTTCCAACAATGTAATGATTATTGGTGCCGGAGAGGCAACTAATGTCATTATGAGAGAAATACAGAATTCGAGCTATCTTGCCAACTCTAATATTGCATGTATTATTGATGACGACCGCCGCAAGGTTGGTAAATACATACGAGGTGTTAAGGTTATAGGAACAAGGGACAAGATTAAGGAAGCAGCAAAGCTTTATGATATTGATGAGATTATATTTGCAATTCCATCGGCGTCTAATGAAGTTAAAAGGGATATATTAAACATTTGTAAAGAGACTGATTGTACTCTTAAGATTCTGCCGGGTGTATACCAGATGGTAGATGGAGAGATTAATGTTAACTCTATCCGTAATGTTGATGTGCTTGATCTTCTTGGAAGAGACCCGATTGAAGTAGATATTGAATCTATCATGGGTTATGTTAAGGATAAGGTCATTATGGTAACAGGTGGTGGTGGTTCTATTGGTTCAGAGCTGTGCCGCCAGCTTGTAAGTCACAAGCCTAAGCAGCTCATTATATTTGATATATATGAGAATAATGCCTATGATATTCAGCAGGAATTAAAGATTAATTATCCTGATGCCAATGTTGTTACTCTTATTGGTTCGATAAGAAATGTTTCAAGACTTGAAAGTGTATTTGCACAGTATAAGCCAGATATTGTATATCATGCAGCAGCACATAAGCATGTACCGCTTATGGAAGTCAGTCCTGATGAGGCTGTTAAGAATAATGTTGTCGGTACATGGAATGTTGCAAGGATGGCTGATAAGTATGGGGTTAAGAAGTTTGTTATGATAAGTACAGATAAGGCTGTTAATCCAACTAATGTAATGGGAGCAACAAAGCGTATCTGTGAGATGATTGTCCAGACGTATAACGAGATATCCAAGACAGATTTCGTTGCTGTGAGATTCGGTAATGTACTTGGAAGTAACGGCTCAGTCATTCCTCTTTTTAAGAGACAGATTGAGGCTGGTGGACCGGTTACGGTTACAGATCCTAATATTATAAGATATTTCATGACTATACCAGAGGCGGTTTCACTTGTTCTTCAGGCAGGTGCATATGCCAAAGGTGGAGAGATATTCATCCTTGATATGGGTGAGCCTGTTAAGATTGATGATCTCGCAAAGAACCTTATCAGACTGTCAGGTTATACACTTGGCGTCAACATGGAAATTAAATACACAGGACTCCGTCCTGGCGAAAAGCTCTACGAAGAGCTTCTTATGAAAGAAGAAGGTCTTCAGGAGACGGATAACAAGCTTATCCACATTGGAAAACCAATTGAGTTTGATAAAGAGAATTTCTTTGATAACCTTGAGAAGCTTAAGGAAGAAGCTTATTCAGAAACTGGTAATATAAGAGAATCACTGAAGAAGGTGGTTGATACTTATCATCCGAATGAACATTAATGGAGAAGACCTACTAACATGCTTTTTATAAGGATGTTGGTAGGTCTTTTTTATAGAAAATCGCTGGAATTTAATAAAAAAGAGGAGGTTAGTAGGTCTTTCGGCATCGTAGCGCGAAAAACCGGCTAATCTCCCCTGGAAACCAGTCAATTTCCTTTAGAAAACAGCTAATCTCCCCTGAAAACCGGATAAAGATATCCCAGAATCAGATAAATACCTTGAAAGCAAGATGGATACACTAAAAGCAAGATAAAATCTAGAAATATAACATCTTCAAATTAATCAAACTTAAATGTGTTCTCAAGTGTATCCCAAAGCTGGTCCTTATCACTTAGGTTAAGCTTTGTTCCATCGCTTAAAGCGTAGCCTTCGCCTGAAGCTGAGCCATTGTAAGTGCCTGTAAGCTCTGGCCATTCAATACCGATTGCCGGGTCATTCCATGCAAGACCGCCCTCGTCGTTAGGATGATAGAAGTCATCGCACTTGTAGCAGAATTCCGCTGTATCAGTAAGAACGAGGAAGCCATGTGCAAATCCCTTAGGGATAAGGAACTGCTTCTTATTCTCCTCTGTGAGAAGGATTCCGTACCACTTTCCATAAGTTTCAGAGTCTGTACGAAGGTCAACAGCTACATCAAAAACGGCTCCCTTGATAGCTCTTACAAGCTTTGTCTGTGGGAAATGCTTCTGGAAGTGAAGACCACGAAGAACACCCTTAGTACTCATAGACTGGTTGTCCTGAACAAAGTTAATATTGATACCAGCTTCTTCCATATCACGCTGGCTGTATGTTTCCATAAAATATCCACGGTTATCGCCGTGAACAGCAGGAGTGATGACACAAAGTCCTTCGATACCTGCGACATTCTTTTCAATTGTAATCTGTCCCATGATAAAATCTCCTTTGAAATATTAAATCTCACCGATTTCCTTTAAGAATCTGTGAAGAGCATCCTGCCATGTTGGAAGCGGAGTGAATCCGTTAGCAGTAAGTTTGCTCTTATCTAAACGGCTGTTAAAAGGTCTTGCAGCTTTAGAAATGCCGTATTCAGCAGTAGTTACAGGTGTAACCTTAGTAGAAAGACCTGCCTGTGCATAGATTTCCTTAGTAAAGTCATACCATGAAATGTATCCACCTTCATTAGTTGCATGGTAATAACCGTATTTGTCAGTTTCAACCATATCAACAAGAAGTCTTGCAAGATCTAATGTGTAAGTTGGTGTACCAATCTGGTCGTTGACAACACGAACCTCGTCATGAGTCTTTCCAACATTAAGCATAGTCTTAATAAAGTTCTTTCCATTAACACCAAATACCCATGCAATACGCACGATAAAGTATTTATCAAGAGTGTTAGAAACAGCAAGTTCTCCGGCAAGCTTAGTCTCTCCATATACATTAAGAGGCTTGTAGTCTTTGCAGTCTGGTTCCCAAGGTGTTTCCCCCTGACCATCAAATACATAATCAGTACTGATGTATACCATCTTGCAGTCAAGCTGTTTGCAGACATTGGCAATATTCTGAGTACCATCCGCATTGATAGCCTTAACCTTGGCTTTCTTATCATCATCTTCAGCAGCGTCAACGGCTGTCCATGCTGCGCAGTGAATTACAACATCAGGTGAAACCTTAGTGATAACTTCAGAAACCTGGGCAGCATCAGTTATATCCATAGGTACATATTCGGCTGTTGTGACAGCGCTTCCATCAGCAACTCCTGAATATTCAGGTGCGATGTCGCTGCCAACGCCTGTATGACCTCTGCCTATCAGTTCATTCATAACGTCGTGGCCAAGCTGACCGCCAACGCCGGTAACTAATATCTTCATGTCAAATCTCCTTACAGAATAAATGTGTTAATTAGCGGTTGCTATACATTTTCTCATAGTAGTTCTGATATTCGCCAGAAATGATTGTCTCCCACCATTCCTTATTATCAAGATACCACTGAATTGTCTTCTTGATACCATCTTCAAACTTAGTTTCTGGAAGCCATCCTAATTCATTGTGAATCTTAGTTGGGTCGATAGCGTAACGCATATCATGTCCCTTTCTGTCACCTACATGAACGATAAGTGATTCAGGCTTGCCAAGCTCCTTGCAGATAAGCTTAACGATATCAATATTTCTCTTCTCATTGTGTCCACCAACGTTGTATACTTCACCAACACGTCCCTTGTGGATGATAAGGTCGATAGCCTTGCAGTGATCCTCAACATAGAGCCAGTCACGAACGTTAAGACCTTCGCCATAAACTGGAAGTGGCTTATCGTTAAGAGCATTAGCAATCATAAGAGGGATAAGCTTCTCTGGGAAGTGGTATGGTCCATAGTTATTAGAGCATCTTGAAATAGTAACAGGAAGTCCATAAGTTCTGTGGTAAGCAAGAACAAGTAAGTCTGCGCCAGCCTTTGATGAGCTGTATGGGCTTGATGTATGGATTGGTGTCTCTTCTGTGAAGAAAAGGTCAGGTCTGTCAAGTGGAAGATCGCCGTATACTTCATCAGTAGATACCTGATGGTATCTCTGAATACCGTACTTTCTGCAGGCATCCATAAGAACCTGTGTACCAAGAATATTAGTTGTAAGGAAAACTTCCGGGTTCTCGATAGAACGGTCAACGTGTGATTCAGCAGCGAAGTTTACAACCATATCTGGATGCTCTTCTTCGAAAAGCTTGTAAACAGCTTCGCGGTCTGTGATGCTTTCCTTAACGAATCTGAAGTTAGGGTTAGACATAACAGGCTCAAGAGTTGAAAGATTACCTGCATATGTGAGGCAGTCAAGACAGATGATTCTGTAGTCTGGGTATTTGTTTAACATGTGAAATATAAAGTTACTTCCGATAAATCCGGCTCCACCGGTAACAATAATTGTCATAATTAATCTCCTTAATATTTAAAATGTGTTCTTATATGAAAAATGTTTTAACTAAATGTACTTAATTATTCATGAAGCTTGTCGACATATTTGCCGTCTAAGACATCCTTTAAGTACTGACCATACTGGTTCTTCTTTAATACTTCATATACCTTGAGGACGTCATCTTTGTTAATCCAGCCGTTTAAGTAAGCGATTTCTTCAAGACATGCAATCTTTCTGTGCTGATGAGTCTCAACAGTCTTAACAAAGTTAGTAGCTTCTACAAGACTTTCATGTGTTCCTGTATCAAGCCATGTAAATCCCTGACCGAGAAGCTCTACATTTAAAGTACCCTTCTCTAAGTAGATACGGTTAAGATCAGTAATCTCAAGCTCACCTCTTGCAGATGGTTTTAAGTTCTTAGCGTACTCGACAACCTTGTTGTCGTAGAAGTAAAGACCTGTTACACAGTAGTTGCTCTTAGGCTGTGCTGGCTTTTCTTCAATAGATACAGCCTTTCCTTCATTATTAAATTCAACAATACCAAATCTTTCAGGATCATCAACATAGTAACCAAATACTGTTGCCCCCTTTCCTGATTCAGCATTCTCAACAGCTGCCTTAAGTCTCTTCTTAAGACCGTGACCTGCAAATATATTATCACCAAGAACCATGGCAACAGTGTCATTGCCAATGAATTCCTCACCGATAATAAATGCCTGTGCAAGTCCGTCCGGGCTTGGCTGTACAGCGTAAGTAAGGTTAACACCAAACTGGCTTCCATCCTTTAAAAGCTCTTTGAATCTTGGAGTATCCTGTGGCGTAGAGATGATAAGAATATCTCTGATTCCAGCACTCATAAGAACTGAGAGTGGATAATAAATCATTGGCTTATCATAGATTGGAAGAAGCTGTTTACTAGTTACCATTGTGAGTGGGTAAAGGCGTGTGCCAGAACCACCAGCTAAAATAATACCCTTCATAATTGAAGTTCCTCCTTGTTTGTTAAAATGTTATGTTAATTTTCAAGTAGACATTTTTTAAGTCAGGTATATAATAAAAGATGACGTAACGTCACCTTCAAGTGTTTTTTGAAAAATTTTTACAAGGAGTAATATATGCATAAAGACGGGTATTATTCTTCAGGCGAATTTGCGAAGAAATCAAATGTTTCAGTAAGGACTATAAGATATTATGATCAGCAGAACATATTAAAGCCTTCACTTCTTACTGATGAGGGAGTGAGATTTTATACGGATTCAGATTTTACAAGGTTACAGCAGATATTATTGCTTAAATATCTTGGATTTACACTGGACGATATAAGAAATATGACAATTGGTGATTCAGATTATCATGTACTTAAGAATTCACTTGAACTTCAAAAGCGAATGATTCAGGACAAGATTGCACAGATGCAGCTTGTATGTAAAGCTATTGAAGAAACAGAAGACTCTATTAAAGAGGGAAAAGGAGTTGACTGGAGTAATATGCTGGAGATTATCCATCTTACTAATATGGAAGACAGCATGAAGAATCAGTACATTAATGCTGGAAATATATCTGCAAGAATTAATCTTCATAACAGGTTTTCAGTTAATAAACAGGGATGGTTTCCGTGGGTATATGAGCAGTGTGGTATTGTTAAGGGGATGAGAATTCTTGAGATTGGGTGTGGTGATGGAACATTGTGGGTTGACAATATAGGTCAGCTTGCCATGACAGGAAAGAGAAATGAATTTTCAGGGAAGAAAAAAAACATATATATAGAGCTTACAGATATATCAGAAGGCATGATAAGTGATGCGAGAAGAAATATAAAAAAAGCAACAGAGAGCTGGAAGGAAAGAGATATTGATGTGTCATTCAGGTTCAGAGTGGCTTCATGCGAAAAGACAGGGGCAAAAGATGAATCGTATGATCTGGTGATTGCTAATCATGTGCTGTTTTATTGTAAAAATGTCAATAAGGCACTTGATGAAATTGTGAGGGTGTTAAAGCCTGGAGGAGTGCTTGTGTGCAGTACATATGGCAGCAGGCATATGCAGGAGATAAGCCGCCTTGTGTCGGGATACGATAAGAGAATTGCACTTGAAGCAGATAAGCTTTTTGAAAAATTCGGACTTGATAATGGAGATAAGATATTAAAAAAACATTTTTCAGATGTTGAGAGAAGAGATTATAAAGATGCGCTTGTTGTTGATGAAGCAGAACCGCTGGTAGATTATATACTATCATGTCATGGCAATCAGAAAGAGTACCTTGTTGATAAGTATACGGATTTTAAAAAATATGTAGAAAAAAAGCTTGTGAAGCCTATGACAATAACCAAAGAGGCTGGTGTATTTGTGTGTAGAAAATAATGTATAGCAATTATATCTATAATATGGTAAAATCAAAAGAAACATGTTTTATTACAGGGATAGTTTGAACATGCATATTATGGAAATACTCTGATAGAATGAAAGATTATTTATTGGGGGCAGAGAATACAGTTATGAAGAAATTAAAAATTGCTGTTGATGCAAGAACTTTAGGCAGCAGACCAAGTGGTGTGGGCATGTATCTTAATGATTTCTTAGAACAGCTCATAACATATGATGAATTTGAATGGGTTCTCTTTACAGATGTTAAAGAGAGTGAATATATTAAGAGATTTGAGGCTAGAGGAATCAAGGTTATTGAATGGGGAAAGCCTGTATATAGAAGTGCGGGTGTGTATGCATATTTTGCGTTTATTAAGAAAGAATTAAAGCAGGTGAGGCCGGATATATTCTGGGAGGTTAATTCGATTATCCCTATTAATCTCGGTGGAAGCTTTAAGACACTTATCACAATACACGATATGTTTCCTATTCAGTATGTAAGATACTTTGGAAAAATATACAGCTATTATTTTAAATTTAATCTTGGTGTGACTTTAAGACATACAGATATGATTCTGTATAATTCTGAGCAGACTAAGGATGACACAGAGATGTATTTTCCAAAGGCTAAGAAGATTCCAAGCTGCAATGCCTACATTATATCTAATCCGCTTACGAGATATGTACCTCCTAAGGATGAGAATTATTTCTTGTATGTAGGTAATATGGAGAAGCGTAAGGGCGTTGATATCCTTATTAAAGCGTACAGAAGATACAGGGAAGAAGGTGGAACAAGACCTCTTATTCTTGCCGGTAAGATGCAGGAGGATGATATTGAGCAGCTTCTTGAGACTGCACTTACAGAGGTTGAAGGTCTTACCTATCTTGGCTATGTGTCACACACTACAAGATATGACCTGTATAACAACTGTTCATGCTTTGTGTTTCCTTCTATGGCAGAAGGCTTCGGAATGCCTATATTAGAGGTTATGAAGCACAACAAGCCAATACTTGCAAGTAATCTTAAAATATTTGACGAGGTAGTAGGTGACTGTGTGGAAAGATTCAGCCTTGCAGGTGATGATGATGATAAGGTTATAAGTCTTGCAAATGGAATGAAGAATATAGATAAGAAGATTAATTCTGGACTTGTTGATGAGAATGCATACAGACATGCGTTGGACAAGTATACACCGGAAAGACTTGGTGGTATGGTGAGAGACTTTATTAACAGCCAGATGAATAACAGATAGAATGTTGAGGTTTATATGGGTTTATCAAAATTTTTTCTTAATACGGGAGAAGCATTGAGACCAGTGCTGACAAAGATTATTCCTATGAAGCTTTTAAGTAAGATGAAAGCAGGGATAATTAATAATGCCACAGACAAGCTGTCGGCTGATTCTATTGAAAAATATGAGGCAGGAAGATACAAATGTGGTGCCAATATAATAGGTAATATTAAGGGTGATAACGGACTTGGACAAAGTGCAAGAATTATGTGCAGGCTGCTTGATGAGAATAAAGAACCTCATGTTATAAGAGATTTCTTTGTTCCGCCAGGAGGTTCAAGAAGCAATGATACGTATGATGACAGACTCACAGAAGAGCTTCCTTTTGATGTGAATATTATTCATGTTAATGCAAGTGAATTCATGGTAGCATATTTAAGCCTTGGAAAAGAAGTGTGGGATTACAGATATAACATAGGATACTGGGCATGGGAGCTGGAGACATTTCCAGAAGAGTGGCTTCCGGCATTCAAGCTTGTTGATGAAGTCTGGACACCGTCTGATTTTGTTACAAATACTTTGAAGAAATACACAGACAAGCCTGTGATAACAGTTCCACACTGTGTTGCACCTGAGACAGATACTGTGAAGTTTGATAGAAAGCATTTTAATCTTCCGGAAGATAAGTTCTTATTCCTTGTAATGTATAACAGTGGAAGCGTTATGGAAAGAAAGAATCCGCTTGCCGCCATCAAAGCATTTAAAGAAGCATTTTGCAAAGATGAACAGACTAAAGAAAAGTACAAGGATGTCGGACTTGTTATCAAGATAAGCGAGGCAGAATTATCTGCAGAGGATGAAAAGATTATTGGTTCTGTAATAGAGGATTGCGATAACATTTATTATATGTGTGGTCATATGGGAAGATGTGAAGTTAATACACTTCTTGCTGATGTTGATGTGTATGTTTCGCTCCACCGTTCAGAAGGCTTCGGACTTGTTATGGCTGAGTCAATGTATGTTGGAACGCCTGTTGTTGCGACTGCCTGGTCAGGCAATACAGAGTTTATGAACAGTGATACAGCATGCATGGTCGGTTACGACATGATAGAACTTGATAAGGATTATGAACCTTTCAAGAAGGGAAATGTCTGGGCTGATGCACATGTTGATGAGGCAGCAGACTATATGAGAAGGCTTTATGAGGATAAAGAGTTCTACGAAAGAATTGCTGATAGCGGTCAGAAATATGCCAGGGAACATCTGGCGTATAAGCGTTCTGCGGATATTGTCAGCGAGAGGTTGAAGAAAATTCATGGAGAGAATTGATGTTTTTAACAAGAGCATTTGAGATAATCAATAAAGAGGGCTTTCTTACATTCAAGTATGCGTTAGGACAGAAAATGCGTGAGAATATGACTGATGAAAAGATTTATCAGTTATATATAAAGAATGTAGAACCAAGACAGAACGCCATATCAGAAAATCAATGTGTTCAGGTAGTGTCTGTTAAAGAAAATAATACTGTAAAGCAAGTGATGGAAGCGGCAGAAAAAGTATCTACAGAATATGTTGTATTGTGTAGTGCTGATTACGAATTGTGTGAGAATTATGAGAAAAAAGTGTCTCATTATATATTGATTCAGAAAAAAGCTGGCAGAAATCTACAATACATTTATAGTGATTCAGATATTATTAATGACAATGGAAAACGGGAAAATCCAGATTGTAAACCTGATTATTCATGGAACACACTGCTTTCATTCAATTATATTGGCAATGTGTTTGCTGTAAAAAAACAGTTTTTTCTTCATAGAATGAATGAGTTTATAGATAATTTTGGTTCTGATAGTAAGTTTGACAGTTACAAGACCTCATTGTTCCTGTTATCAGATAATTCAGTAGAGAATGTTGGACACATTCATCAGATTCTTGCTCATAAAAAGGCAGATTATAAAGAAGAATCAGATATTTCTAATTATAAATGTTTGCTGCCTGAATTAAAGAACAAAAATGTATGTGTGGTTACTGATAAACATAATAAAAATGTACAGCATATACATTATCCTCTTTCTGAGAATGATTGTGTCAGCATCATTATTCCGTCCAAAGATAACCCGGAAATTCTTAAGGTTTGTCTTGAAAGTATAAAAAATTACACGAAATACACGAAATATGAAATTGTTGTTATTGATAATGGAAGTAATGAAGATAACAGAAATGAATATAAAAAGCTGATAGCTGAATTTGGGGAAAATGCTTCGTACACATACGAAAGATTTGATTTCAATTTTTCTAAAATGTGTAATATAGGTGCAAAGAAAGCGACTGGCAACATGTTATTATTCCTTAATGATGACATTGAAATAATCGGACAGGATTATGAAGACACAGACTGGCTTTCAGTACTTGCCGGACAGGCAAAGCAGGAAAGTACCGGCGCTGTTGGTGCAAAGCTTCTGTATCCGGACTCATCATATATCCAGCATGTGGGGGTGATTAATTATGAATCAAGCTGTTTTGCGCATCTGTATGCGAAGGCAGTAGATGATGAGAATATCAAGGCTCACAGAAATTACGCTGATTATGACTGTCTGTGTGTTACAGGAGCATGCTTTATGCTTGAGAAGGCTAAATTCGATAAAGCTGGTGGATTTGATGAAGCATTTGAAGTAACACATAATGATGTTGATATATGCCTGACTCTGTATGAACAGGGATATTACAATGTCTTAAGAAATGATGTGGTTCTTTTTCATCATGAATCATTCTCAAGAGGTGATGATGAGATTGATGAAGAAAAGAACAGACGTAATATGCATGCAAGGGATATGACATATGAAAAACATCCCAAGCTTGAGAAATATGACCCTTTCTATAGTCCGCTTCTTACACAGACGGAGAATAACTACAGATTTGGAGATGAGATATATTCTGTAATATACAGAAAACCTCAGAAAGCTGACAGATTAAAGCCGGCTGCAGGATATATGGAAGTATCACCTACAGTTAAGGTGACAGAAACAGGATATCATGATGATATGCAGCTGAGGGGATTTGCATATAACGGAAATAAAGTGTATTATAATCCCGTAATTTTTCTGTGGAATGAACAGAATTGTTATAGGATTAAGGCACAGTCAGTATGTGACAGAGTATTTCATTTAAGAAAAGGGGCAGATAAGAATATTAACTACGCACCGTTTTTTTGTGGAATAGATACAACAGATATGGAAGGCGGCACATACAAATGTGTTATCAGAGCTAATGGCAAATATTACGATGCACAGGCGCGTATCGTGATTAATGATGAAGATGGTATTGCACAATAAGGAGGATTATATGAAGACTACAGCACTTATTATGGCAGGTGGTAAGGGAGAGCGTTTCTGGCCAAAGAGCCGTGTAAATATGCCAAAGCAGTTTCTTTCTCTTACAGATGACGGAAAGACTATGATACAGCTCACAGTTGAGCGAATCAGCCCATTGGTTGATATTAAGGATGTATATGTTGCAACTAACAAGAACTACAGAGAACTTGTAAAGCAGCAGCTTCCAGGTATTCCGGAGGAGAATATCTTATGTGAGCCTGTTGGAAGAAATACAGCACCATGTGTAGGTCTTGGAGCAGTTCATGTTGCAAGCAAATATGATGATGCAGTTATGATTGTACTTCCATCAGACCATCTTATTAAGAATAATGAAGTATTTGCAGATACATTTAAAGAAGCTGTTCAGATTGCAGAAGAGGGGGCTAACCTTGTAACAGTAGGTATTACTCCGAATTATCCAGAGACAGGCTATGGTTATATTAAGTATAATCAGGATGACAAGAAGAATAATGCTTATTCAGTTGAAAAGTTCGTTGAGAAGCCAGACCTTGAGACAGCTAAATCATACCTTGCTGACGGAACATATCTGTGGAACAGTGGAATGTTCGTATGGAAGGTATCTACAATATTAGACTGCTTTAAGAAGTTCATGCCGGATACATATGAAGGCTTATTAAAGATTAAGGCAGCAGTTGGAACAGCAGATGAAAATGCAGTGCTTGAGGCAGAATTCCCTAATCTTGAGTCACAGTCAGTTGACTACGGTATTATGGAGAAGGCAGATTCTATCTACACACTTCCAGGCAACTTCGGTTGGGATGATGTAGGTTCATGGCTTGCAGTAGGAAGAATCAAGAAGAATGATGATAACAGCAATGTAATTAACGGCAATGTAGTTGCAGTTAATACTAAGGGCTGTGTAATAGAAGGTGGCGAAAAACTTATTGCCACAGTTGGTTTAAGAGATATCGTAGTTGTTGATACTAAAGATGCAACTCTTATTACAACTAAAGAGAATGCAGGCGAAATCAAGCAGGTGCTTGCAAAGCTTCGTGAAGAAGGAAAGAATGAGTATCTTTAATTAGAAAGAGGAATTTTATGGATAAAAGAGTACTGGTTATTATTCCAGCTTATAATGAGGAAGAGAATATTGTCAGAGTGGTTGATAATCTTATCAATAACTATGGGCAGCTGGATTATGTTGTTATCAATGATGGCTCAAGAGATAACACTGCTAAATTATGCAGGGAACATGGATATAATCTGGTAGATCTTCCTGTTAATCTTGGACTGGCAGGTGCATTTCAGGCTGGCATGAAGTATGCACTGGTTAATGATTATGACTATGCCATCCAGTTTGACGGGGATGGACAGCATAATCCACAGTTCATAGAAGGTATGGAGCAGATGGCTGAAAAGGAAAATCTTGATATTGTCATAGGATCAAGATTTGCATCAGAGAAGAAGCCATTTACCGCAAGAATGCTGGGAAGCAGGCTTATTGAATTCTGTATACTTGTTACATGCCATAAGAGAATAAAAGATCCAACATCAGGAATGAGAATGTTTAACAGAAGAATGATTCACAAACTTGCTACAAGCATGAATTTTGGTCCGGAACCAGATACTGTGGCATATCTTACAAGATGTGGGGCTAAGGTTGGCGAATATCAGGTTGAGATGAATGACAGAATCGCTGGAGAAAGTTATCTTAATCCAATAAACAGTATGAAGTATATGTTTAATATGACCACATCTATACTTTTTGTACAGTGGTTTAGAAAGAGAGGGCTGTAAGTATGACATTAAGTTTAAAAGTTGTTTTAATAGTTATTTCGATACTTACATGCTTTTATATTGCAAGAAAGTTAAGAAAATCACAGATGAATATTAATGACACTGTTTTCTGGATATTTTTTGCACTTGTGCTTGTGTTATTAAGTGTGTTTCCGGGAATTGCAGGATGGGGAGCAGATGTTTTAGGATTTCAGGCAGATGTTAATTTCGTATTTGTTGTTGTTATTTTTCTGTTGATATTAAGGGTTTTCGTTATGTCTATTAAGATATCAGTTCTTGAAGACAAATTAAGAAATCTTACAGAAGAAATAGCTGTCAGAAATAATATGTCAGAGAAAAAGTAATCTAAGGAAGGAAATAGTTATGAATAAGGACATAAATACTAATCACACATTTGCAATATGTGCGTATAAAGAGAGTCCATACCTTGAAGAGTGTATACAATCTCTTATGAATCAGACTGTTAAGTCTGATATATTGATAGCTACAGCAACACCAAGTAAGTATATTGATGATATTGCAGCAAAATATAATCTAAAGGTATATGTCAATCATGGGGAACATGGAATTACACAGGACTGGAATTTTGCGTATTCTAAAGCTGAAACAGATTATGTGACTATTGCACACCAGGATGATAAGTATAATCCTTCATATGTGGAAAATCTTATGGCATATACAAAAAATGCGAAAAGACCATTAATTTTCTTTACAGATTATGCAGAAATTCGTGATGGAAAGATTGTTGAATCCAACAAATTATTGAGAATTAAGAGAATCATGTTATTCATATTGAGACCTAAGTCAATGTGGGGAAGCAGATTTGCAAGAAGAAGAGTACTTTCTATGGGATCTCCAATATGCTGTCCATCTATAACATACTATAAACCAAATCTTATGGAACCGGTGTTCTTAAATGGTTTCAGATCTAATGAAGACTGGGAGGCAGAGGAAAGAATATCACAATTAGATGGAGAATTCATATTCTGTAACAAGATTCTGACATATCACAGGATACATGAAGATTCAGAAACATCTAAGATAATACATGACAGTAAAAGATCAGAAGAAGATTATGCAATGTATCGTAAGTTCTGGCCATCTGGTATAGCACATATACTGACTAAGTTATACAGCAGCAGTGAAAAGTCAAATAATATCAAGTAAAAGGGAATAATTAACAATGAAGGAATACGATGAAGCAACTTTGAAAAAAGTACAGCAGACCGAATTGGGAATACTTAAGGATTTTATTAAGGTATGTGATGAGAATAATCTTACATGGTTTGGCGATGCAGGTTCAGGAATTGGAGCATTAAGACATAAAGGATTTATTCCATGGGATGATGATATTGATGTTGTCCTGCCAAGAAAAGATTTTAACAAGATGATAGAAGTCTTTAAAAGAGATTATAGTGATAAATATAATATAGCTAATGTTGAGACTATGGAAAATTATCCGTTGATGACGACAAGACTTATGTTAAAGGGAACTAAATTTGTTGAAGAGCCATTGAAAAATCTGAAATGCGAATTAGGAATATTCCTTGACATATATCCATATGATAATATTCCGGACAGTGATGAGGAATTAAAGAAACAGGCAAAACGTGCATGGTTCTGGAGCAAAGTACTTATATTAAGACATGTTGCATTTCCGGTGCTTCCGTATAAAGGCTTTAAGGCAAAGCTTACACATGCAGTTACGGGGCTTATCCATGCAGGAATGGTTGTGTTCAGAATATCTCATAAATGGATTGCAGGAAAATGTCTTGAGATAGCCAATATGTATAATGATAAAGAAACAAAGAGAATGGCATTTTTGTTTGATACTAATCCATATTGGCACATAATGGTTAAAGAAGAGGCATTTCCTTTACAGATATATGATTTTGAGGATGTCAAGATGCCTTTGCCAGCATGCGAAGATAAAAAGTTGAGAAAAATGTATGGTAACTATATGGAACTTCCACCAGTGGAAAAGAGAAAAAATCACTATCCATATAAACTTGAATTCAATGATTAAGAGGTTTGAATGAATTTTATATACAAAATAATGGGTGTTGACAAAAAACCGGATGATAAATATAAATATATCTGGTTTACTATGGGAACAGCCTGTTTTGCTTTAGCAACACTGGTAATGACAATCATAATAAGCCGTTTACTAGGAGAAACACAGGCTGGAATGTTTTCAGTGGGTTTATCAATTGCACAGTGGCTTGTTACAATTGCTTATTTTGAAATAAGAACATTTCAGGTTACAGATGTAAGAAATGAATATTCTTTTAAGTATTATCTGACATTAAGAATTTTAATGTGTATAATAACATTTCTGGCTAGTATTGTTTATGTTGTATTTAATAATTATGATATACAGAAAGTGATTATTATATTGCTTGTCTGCTTATATAAGATATCGGATTCTATAGCAGATACATTTGAAGGAGAATTTCAGAAGGAAGACAGAATAGATATTTCAGGAAAGTCTGAATTTTACAGAGTGTTTTTCAGCATACTGGTTCTTGTTATAGCTGTTGCAGTAAGCAAAAATCTTATATTGTCACTTATTATTATGAATGTAGTTGCATATGGAATGATTGTACTCCTTGATATCAGCATTGCTGTTAAACGTGTAAGTGTAAGAATGACAGGGGACATGAAAAGATTATGGGAACTTGTAAAAATGTGTATTCCACTAGCAGTCAGCACATTTCTTAGTACTTATATTATTAATTCATCAAAGCTGTCAGTTGACAGGGTTCTTGGTGATGAAGCACAATTGTATTACACTGCAGTTTTTATGCCCAATATGGTGATTAATCTTTTTAGTGGAATAATATTTAAACCGATGCAGACTGCCATGGCAGTTAATTATTATGAAAAGAAATATAAAAATTTCTGGCATATTATAAGCAAAATGATTTTAATAATAACAGGATTTACATTCGTATGTGAGGTTGGAGCATATATATTAGGAATTCCGGTTTTATCATGGCTGTACGGAGTTAATCTTAAAGAATATAAACTTACACTGCTATTATTATTATTGTGTGGTGGAGTTAATGCAATTAATATTATTTTTTATTACGTTCTTGCAATTATGCGTAAGCAAAAATATATGACAATTCTGTATATCATAGTATGTCTGGTATCATTTTTAATAATGGATACTATGACAGGCAAGATGGGACTTATGGGAGCGTCATTAGGATATCTGATACTTGTATCATTGCTGGCAGCATTATTGTTAGTGTATATCATTATTCAGACCAGGAGGAATACAAAAAATGAATAGCAATAAACAGTATGACCCTAAAATACTTAGGAAATTACAGCTGTCAGAATTGTCAGTTTTTAAGGATTTTATAAAAATATGTGAAGAAAATAATCTGCAGTATTTCTTGTTTGCCGGATGCGCTATTGGTGTAGAACGACATCAGGGGTTTATTCCATGGGATGATGATATTGATATAGGAATGCTAAGGGAAGATTATGACAAGATAATTAAGATAATAAGAGAAAAATATAGTGACAAATATAATGTATTAGACATAGATTCTTATAAAACATTTCCATTTTATAATGCTGAAATTGCAAGAAAAGGAACAAAGAATATACCATTTGTTTTTAGAGATGCTAATGTTCCTATGGGAATAGATGTGGCAATTTATCCGTTTGATAATGTTCCTGATGATAAGGGGGCACGAAAAAGACAGACTATGTCAGTATTTTTCTGGAGTAAGCTTCGAATTTTACGTGAGTTTGACAGACCGGTGCTTTTTCTAAAGGGATGGAAGAGAAAGCTTGTAAGTGCAATCTGTATAATAGCTAACAGAATTCTTAAGTGGACTCATTTTTCAAGAAATTTTATTAACAAAAGATATTTAAAGAGTGCAACAAAATATAATGGACAGAAGACAGAGTGGGTATCATGTTTCTTTGGAGAGATGCATCCGTTAAAGCAGGCCATAAGATATGATGATTTATTTCCACTTGCAGAAGGTCCTTTTGAGGATATTGTTGTTAAGATACCAAAGAATAATGATGTATATTTAAAGCGTATGTTTGGTGATTATATGGTGATTCCACCTGAAAGCGAAAGAAAGAATCACTTATCAGAAATATTAGAATTCGGACCATTTGAAGAAGAGATAAATGTTGATTAGAATGTAATAACATCGGAGGATATAATGGCAGAGGTTAAGGTGATTAGTAAAAAGAAAAAACTGATAGTGACATTTATAATAATGCTGATATTAGTATTTTTATTTAACAAAGCTATGTACTGGACGGAATTCAGTACATGGAAAAACAAAGTTATGGTAGCAGTAATAAGCCTGACAGGTGTTATTGGAATGCCATTATTTCTTACATATGTTAAATCAGTATCTGATTATATCGATATGTTTATAAACAATAAGATAAATCAGATTGAAGCATTAAAGGATAACTTGAAAAAGGTGCTGTTATATACAGCACTTTTTGTGGTTATTATTATAGCAGCTGTTTTATCAGAAAAACTTATATTAAGCAGAATATCTGGCAGCTATTCAGATCATAGAATGTATTTCTGTATGGGTGCAGGAATACTTATATTTGCAATTGTGTTGTGTGGAAAGATTGCATATAAGCGTGTGGAGGTAATATTTGCAGCAGCAGCTCTTATAATGGGGATTACTTATATAATGGTTTCACCAAGAAATCTTCTTGTAACATGGGATGATGAAACTCATTATTTAAGAAGTGTCTCAATAGCAGATGCCTTTGATAATACCAAGTATAATGCAGAAAGCTCATTTTATGATTCACAGGCAGCAACATATCTGTATTCTCAGGGGGAAATAACAGAGGAAGAATACGAAGCAATTCTTAATAATGTCGAATATGAATATGAACTGAGATTAACAGATAACAGATTTGGAAGTGAAATAGGAAAAGAATTTGTTGCATATATTCCGGCGGCAGCTGGCATAATTATGGGAAGGGCGTTGGGACTGTCATTTTTCCATACATTTATGCTTTCTAAAATGGTAATATTATTCACTTATGTGTTAGTAATGTACTTTGCGATTAAAAAGCTAAAGAATGGTAAGATTCTTCTGGCTGTAATTGGACTATCATCCACAACGATGTTCATGGCATCGACAATGTCATATGATTACTGGGTAATAGGGTTTACAACTCTGGGGTACTCATTCTTTATTTCTGAACTTCAGAACAGGGATAAAAAATTAGAATATAAAAATATGATAATGATGAATATCTGCTTTTTGCTGGGAATAGCACCAAAGGCAATATATTTTGTATTAATGTTTGTTCTTTTATTCATGCCAAAGGATAAATTTGTTGATAAAAAGCAAAGAAAGATATATTATACATTAATTGTAGGTGTAGCAGTATTTCTTATGATGACATTCCTGCTTCCTATGCTTATTGGTTCCTCAGGAACCGGTGACACAAGAGGGGGAGAAGATGTTAATTCTATAGAGCAGATTAAATATATACTATCTAATCCGGGTGAGTATACAGGAACCCTGTTAAATTTCCTTAAAGAATATCTTGATCTTGACTATGCCGAAGAATTTATTACTTCAATGGCATACATGGGTTATGGAATGGGAACAACTATAACTTTGATGTTAATGGCTGTATTGATGTATATTGACAGGGATGAGAAAAAGATAAAAATGCCATGTGTAAGAGGTGCTTATTTCTTTAGTGCTGCAGTATGCATAATTTTAGTAGCAACGGCCTTATATGTATCATTTACGGAGGTTGGTGCCAACTATATCGCAGGATGTCAGCCGAGATATCTGTTGCCTATCCTGTTCCCGACAGCATATTTTATAGGTGTTGACGGAGTTCAGACAAAGATTAATAAAAATGTAATGACAGTTGTATCAATAAGTATAATGTCTTACTTTTTCATGGCAGGAATGTGGAATACATGTTTTTAGTAAATATTAAGTGTGATATATGAGGATGCAAAAATGGATAAAAAGAAAGAAAAAAAGAATATAAAAGATTTTATTCCTGCTGTTTTGGTATCATTAGCAGCAAGTTTTATGCTTATGGTATTTGCGCCAATAGAGATATATTATTCCAATCAGGATCAGTTCTGGTTTGAGATAAAACAACTGATTCCAGTTGTGGCATGCCTTTTTGTGCTTTTATTTATTGTGAGTCTTATTATATTAGGTATAATGTTTTTAATAAATACAAAGGTTTATAATATTGGACTTGCAATGTATTTTATAGCATTTATAAGTTCATATATTCAGGGAAATTTTCTTGTTAAGAATCTTCCAGGATTAGATGGTACACAGCCGGTATGGAAGGATTATATATCTGAAGATATAAAAACCATTGTTGTATGGGTTGTTGTATCAGCAGTAGTTATAGCATTTTCAATAAAATTCAAGCCGGTGATTATGAGAAAAGCAGTAAGTATAGTATCAGTATGCATGTTCCTTATGATTGCTGTTACTATGGTAACTGTAGTTCTTACAACTAAGGTGGCTGATAAAGATTATGAAATGGTTGTTACAGACAAGGATGAGTTTGAGATGTCTTCAGACACCAATTTTATAATATTACTGTTGGATGCAATGGAAGGTGGAACGTATAATGAGGTTGCCCAAAACCATCCTGAATATGCAGAGATAATGAAAGATTTTACATATTATGATAATACAGTATGCGGATATACTTTCACCAAACAATCGATTCCATTTATTTTATCGGGAATATGGTATGAAAATGAGAGACCTTTTGAGGAATATGCGGCAGATGCATATACTAATTCGCCATTTCTTACAAAGTTAACCCAGAAAGGTTATAAAATGTCTCTTTATGAGCCTGAATTATATACAACAGATGAGGAACTGTATAAATTCAGTAACATTATAAAGAATAAAACAGGAATTAGTTCATATGTCACATTTTTAAAGAGGGAAATACAGATAAGCGGATATAAGTATGCACCATTTGTACTAAAGAGATTCTGCATGGTAGGAGCTCAGGATTTTGAGGATTTCAGAGCTAATCCTGATGATTGTAAGGCATATACATATGATAACGAAACATTTTATGATGAAGCTAAAAATTCTGAAGTAACAACAACTAATGACAAAACATTTAAGTTTATACATATATGGGGTGCACATGTTCCATTTGTATTTGATAAGGATATGAACAGAATAGAAGAAGGTACTTATGCACAGAATGTAGAAGCATGTATGACAATGACAGATGCATATCTTAAGAAACTTAAAGAAAATGGTGTATATGATAATTCTGTTATTATTGTTATGGCAGATCATGGATATGGGCTTTCTTATGGACCAAGAAACAGACAGCATCCGGTTCTTTTCGTAAAAGGAAAGAATGAAAGTCATGATTACACGGTGTCAGAAGCTCCTATATCTTATGATGATTTACAGGGAGCTTTTTCAAGACTTCTTGATGGGGCAACGGGTGAGGAAGTATTCGATTATAAAGAGGGAGACGAAAGAAAGCGCAGATATCTTTATTTTGAGTATGAACATGAAGAAATTCTTGAGGAGTTTTATCAGGAAGGATATGCAGGAGATTTAGATACATTGAAAGCAACAGGCAGAAAATATATATATAGTGAGTAAATGATCTTATGTTTTTATAATGGTATAGATGTATAGATGGAGGAGTAATCATGCAGCAGAAGATAAATCCGTATATAAAATGTCTGATATTTATAGCAGGATTGATAGTTATTGTGGCATTATCAGATTTCTTTTTTGCAAAAACGGGATATATTAATTATATAATCAGACAAGCAGATTCTAAAGAGAATAATGAGAATGTATTTATTCTTGGTGCATCACATGCGAGGTGTGCGATAGATCCGGCTGCTATTGAGAAAAATTCGGATGACAGAGTATTAAATATGTCTATACCAGGAGAAACAATAAAAGATTCATATTATCTTATACAGGAACTTAACAGAACTAACGATGTGGAAAAAGTTATACTGGATATAGATTATAACTACTGGTATGGAAATTTAGGTGAAGGATGTTTTGCTGAACCGTTTCTGTATAACCAGTATAGCTGGACTTCACCGGTAAAGTGGAAGTACCTGATAGAAAATACAGATATGATGGATTTCAGAAATTCATTTACTAAAAAATTTGTATATAAATATGAATTAGAAGACATAAAAGCAAATGTGAAACAGAAAATGTCGAAAGACTATAAGGATGCCAATATATATTCACTTGATACAAGTGATGCAGGTGGCCCATATACAGGTAAGGGATTCTTTGCATTACCGCTTCCGGCAGGAAATCCAGTTGGAGAGGAATATGTCAAAGGTCAGATGGGGATTGAAAAACAAGATGTTAATCCTTATCCGGAAAAATATTTTAGAAAACTTGTCAAATATTGCAAAGATAATAATATTGACTTAGTCTGTGTGACATCACCTATAACACCATCAAGTAAAAAGAGACTTGGAATAGAAGAGGCTTACAGAAAGCTGAGGCTGATATTTGATGAACTTGGTGTCAGATATTATGATTTTAACTTATGCTTACAAGAAGTGTTAGAAACTAAAGATACAGATTTTATCGATAAAGAAGGACATATGGGAGGAGAACTTGCTTATAGATATTCAGCTGTATTAGCAGAGGTTCTTGAAGAGGATGAGAAAAAGACGCTTGATACTTCAGATTATTTTTATGATACATATGAGAAGATGTATCAGAGTATAGGAGAATAGATATGTCATTCACAACTACAGTATATTTCGTATTTTTATTAATAGGACTAGTATTTTATTATCTGATTCCTAAAAATTACAGATGGACAGTTCTGCTCGTTATGAGTTATATTTATTATCTGTCATACAGACTTAAGGCAGTAGTGTTTATTTTATTCACGACAATAACGGTTTATTTGTTAGGAATCATGCTTGAACGTATCCAGAATGGAGCTGATGCGTATCTGGCACAGAATAAACAGGTGCTGTCAAGAGAAGAAAAGAAAAGTTACAAGAATAAGATAAAGCATAAAAAAAGAATATATCTTGTTATTGCATTATTGCTTAATTTTGGAATGCTTGCGGCAATAAAGTATAGTGGATTTGCTATAAGTGGGGCTAACTATATATTAAGAGCCGTTGGAACCCAGAAACAGTTTTCATTATTTACAATAGTTGCTCCAATTGGAATATCTTTTTTTACATTTCAGGCAATATCATATATAATTGATATATATCAGGGGAAATATGCATGTGAAAAAAATTTCTTTAAGTTTGCACTGTTTGTATCGTTTTTTCCTCAGATAATGCAGGGACCAATTGGAAGATATAACAGACTTGCACCAACACTTTTTGAGGGAAATGATTATTCATTGAAGAATATCCAGTTTGGAATCCAGAGAATAGGATGGGGTATTTTTAAGAAACTTATTATGGCAGACAGAGCTGGAGTATTTGTAAATGCTGCATTTGCAGATAGCAACCAGTTTCATGGAATGATAAGAATAATAGGACTTCTTATGTATTCAGTACAGTTATATATGGATTTTTCTGGTGGAATTGATATAGTTATCGGTTCTGCACAGATGTTTGGTGTCCGTATGGATGAAAACTTCAGACAACCATATTTTTCTAAATCCATAGGAGAATTCTGGCGTAGATGGCATATTACACTGGGAACATGGATGAAAGATTATATATTCTATCCATTTTCTTTATCCAAGTGGTCTAATAAGGCTGCTAAATGGGGGAAGAAGCATTTAGGTGATCATCTTGGAAAAATGCTTCCAATATGTTTTGCAAATCTGCTTATATTCTTTATTGTTGGTGTATGGCATGGTTCAGAGGCAAGATATATTGTATACGGATTGTATAATGGTGTTATAATTGCATTAAGTAATCTTTTATCCCCTGTTTATAAAAAAGGGTTTAAGATATTTCATATTAATTCTGAAAGCAGGATATGGAAAGGGTTTCAGATATTAAGAACATTTATACTTGTAAATATAGGATGGGTATTTGATGTAAGTGTGAGTGGAATGCATAGTGCAATAACTACACTAAAGATGTTTATTGTAAATCTTGACTTTGCACAGGTGAATACACAGACATTTGCTACAATTGGATTAGAGACAAGAGATTTTGTGATAATAGGAATCGGGTGTATAGTTGTCTTAATTGTCAGTATAATTAAAGAAATGGGAGTTAATGTAAGAGAAGCTCTTGCGTTAAAGCCATTGCCGGTCAGATGGACGGTATATTATGCATTTTTTGCTGCAATAATAATACTTAGTTATGTAACAGATAACAGTGGATTTATGTACGCGGCATTTTAATCAGCAGAATGGAGAGAGTATGAATCAGATTAAAGAAATATATGAATACAGGGAAATGATAATAAGTCTTGTTCGAAAGGATTTGAGAGGAAGATATAAGGGATCAGTTCTTGGATTTTTCTGGACGTTTTTAAACCCTTTGTTACAGCTTGTTGTATTTACACTTGTATTTTCTATTATTATGAAACAGGAATACGAGCAGTATTACATATTCTTATTTGTTGCACTTGTACCATGGATGTTCTTTGCATCGAGTGTACAAGATGGCTCGACAAGTGTTTTAAGAGATAAAGAAATGGTTAAAAAGATATATTTTCCACGAGAAGTACTGCCTATTGCAACTGTAACAAGTGGATTTGTGAATATGCTTCTTACATTTCTTGTTATATTTGTTGTCCTGATTTTTTCGGGAAGGGGAGTTAATCCGGTTGCGTTATTGTGCCTCCCTGTTGTTATGATAGTTGAATATATTCTCTGCCTTGGTGTAGGACTTATCGTAGCATCAGTAACAGTATACCTTAGGGATTTGCAATATATTCTTGGAATTATTGTCATGGCACTGCAGTATCTTACACCTGTAATGTATGGAGTTGATGTTGTTGAGAATGCACATGTTGGTAAATGGCTGATTACAATGTTTAACCTTAATCCAATGACATCAATTATTAAGATATACAGGCAGATTCTTTATTATAAAGTTGTTCCGGAATTAAGCGACCTTTTATTATCACTTGTTATGGGAATTGTATTTATTGTTATTGGAGAATTGCTTTTTACAAAGCTTCAAAAAGGATTTGCAGAAGAATTTTAACAGATATATGCATATAGAAAGAGAGATTACCATGGAAAATCAGGTAGCAATTGAAGTAAAAAATGTCACTAAGAGCTTTAAGGTTTACTATGATAAGGGAAAAGAATTAAAAGAAAAAATGCTTTTCTGGAAGAGAAATAAATACGAAAACCGTGTTGTTCTTGATGATGTGAGCTTTACTATTAAAAGAGGTGAAGCTGTCGGTTTAGTAGGAAAGAATGGTTGTGGTAAGAGTACAACACTTAAGATGTTAACAAGAATTATTTATCCAGACTCTGGTTCAATCACAATGCATGGAAGAGTTTCTTCACTTATTGAGCTTGGAGCAGGGTTTCATCCAGATATGACAGGAAGAGAAAATATCTACACCAATGCATCTATTTTTGGACTTACAAAGAAGGAAATTGATGCCAGACTGGATGATATTATAAGTTTTTCAGAATTAGGTCAGTATATTGATAATCCGGTAAGGACATATTCATCAGGTATGTATATGAGACTTGCCTTTTCGGTAGCTATTAATGTTGATGCCGATATACTTCTTGTGGATGAAATACTTGCTGTTGGAGATGCGAATTTTCAGACAAAATGTTTTAATAAGATTAGAGAAATCAAAGGACAGGGAACAACTATTGTAATTGTATCTCATTCTTTGGGCCAGATTGAGCAGATATGTGACAGGTCTATATGGATTAAGGATGGCAGGATTGAAAAAGAAGGTGATCCTAAATCTGTTCATCTTGAGTATCTTGATTATATGAATAATGAGAGAATGGATGAAGAGGAAAGAGCAAGAGTTAAACAGCAAAGAATTGAGTCTGGTCTTGAAGATGAAAACCGTTTTGGAACAGGTAATGTAAGGTGTACTAATGTCAGACTTTTAGATGATAATGGAGACGAACAGGGAATATTCAAATGTGGTGGCAATATGACAGTACAGTTTGATTATCATGTCAACAATCCGGTTGAGAATGCTATTATCGGTGTAAAAATTAATAGAATTGATGGTGTATATGTATATGGTACAGATACACGAATAGACAAATTCAAGAATTTTGAAATAACACAGGATGGAACTATCAGCCTCACATTTAAGGATATGCCGCTTATTAAGGGACAGTATTATCTCGATATAAGTATAGAGTATTCAGAGGGACTTCCTGAAGATTATCTTAAGCATGCAGCAAAGTTTGAGATAGTTTCAAGTCTGGAAGATATGGGAATTGCACTTGTTTCACATGATTGGGATATTTCAAAGATAAGATAGTTTTCAAAAAGGTTGGAGTGAAAGATGAATAGAAGTAAATATATAGATAATATTCAGTTTAGTGAAAATAATAATAAGCTTCATGCACATATTGTTGGATGGTATACAGGTGGAAAGATAGATGACCATCAGTTTTATGTAGTTGTAGATGGCAGTGAAGTAGAATCACATTTTGAGAGAGTAGACCGTTTTGATATCGCAAGCCAGAACAATATGAGCAGTGGTAAAAGAATAGGTTTCAATCTTGTGAGTGATATAGATGGATATGAAGCTATAGAAACATTGCAGCTAAGGGTAAGAAATGCTGGAAAAGATGAGCTTTTATTAGAGATGAATAAAAGAAATATCAAAAATATAGTTGCCCAGACAGCTATAGAATATAATATTGATGAGGCAATTCTTATCAACTCTGAAGGAAAAGAAGCAAGATTAAAGGTTACAGGATGGGCTGTAGGACATGGTGGAGATCTTTCAGTAAAATTTACAGATAAAGCTGGAAATGAGCTTAAGCATACAAGCAAATATTTTAACAGAGTAGACCTTTATATGAGAGGATATGCAGATGATCCTAAAGATAAAATAGGCTTTGAAACAGAGATTTTAACTGATAAAGAAGACGCTGTTATTCATCTTAGTATGGGCAGATATAAAAAAGATGCTGATATATTCTCGGAAATCAGGAAACAGGCAAGAGCAAGAAAGAGAGCACACATAAGACAGTTTACATCAATTGCAACACCTGGCAATGTTGCACATCTTGTTGGATATGGATTTAAGCACGGATTTGGAGATTTAAGAGAAGAAGCTTACAGAATGATAACTAATGGTGAAGAATCACAGGAGGTTATTTATCAGAATTGGTTTGAAAAACATAAAGTCACAAAAGAAGAGCTTGAAAAACAGGCAAAACATAAGTTCGACTATGAACCTGTTATCAGCATTGTTGTGCCAACATACAACACTCCAATTAAATATTTAAGAGAGATGATTGATTCTGTAGTGAACCAGTCATATCCACACTGGCAGTTATGTATTGCAGATGGAAGCGGCGGAAACAAAGCTCTTGAAAAGACTCTTAAGGAGTATGCTGATAAGGATAAGAGAGTAAAATATCAGATTCTTGAGAGTAACAGAGGTATTGCTGGAAATACAAATGCTGCACTTGACATGGCAGATGGAGATGTATTAGGGCTTCTTGATCATGACGATACATTGGAGCCGGATGCTCTTTATGAAGTTGTAAAATGTTTTCAGGACAGGGAAGTTGATGCTGTATATACAGATGAAGATAAAATCCTTGGACCTGACTGGAGAAATGTTGAAGCGCATTTTAAACCGGATTTTAATCTTGATTTATTAAGATCAAACAACTATATTACACATTTCTTCTGTGCTAAAAAAGAGATTATTACATCAGTAGGTGGGTTTAAAGAGAAATATGATGGTGCACAGGATTATGATGTTATTTTAAGATGTTATGAGAAATCAAGAAAAGTGGCGCATGTAGCTAAGATTCTTTATCATTGGAGAATGCATCCTAATTCAACAGCTGCTAATCCACAGAGTAAATCTTATTGTCATGTTGCAGGACAGAAGGCTATACAGGATCACCTTGACAGAGTTGGTGTTAAGGGTGAGGTAATAATGAGTGAAGTATTCTGTACATACAGAGTAAAGTATGAAAGAGAATCCAGCCCATTAGTTTCAATTGTAATACCTAACAAAGATCATATTGCTGATCTTAAATTGTGCATAGATTCTGTTCAGGAGAAGAGTTCATATAGAAACATTGAATTTATTGTTGTAGAAAACAATAGTACGGAAAAAGAAACATTTGAGTATTATGATTCTGTTCAGAAACAGTATGATAATGTCAGAGTTGTTAAATGGGAGAAAGAATTTAATTATTCTGCAATTAACAATTTTGGTGTCAGGTTTGCTAATGGTGAGTATATTTTACTTCTTAATAATGATACAGAAATCATTAACCCAGAATCAATAGAAGATATGCTTGCAAACTGTATGCGTAAGGAAGTTGGTATTGTCGGTGCCAAGCTTTTCTATAATGATGATACTGTTCAGCATGGCGGAGTAATTCTTGGATTTGGTGGAGTTGCAGGACATGCATGCGTAGGAATTGACAAACGTGACCCTGGTTATTTTGCAAGGGCATTCTTAAGTTGTGATTATAGTGCAGTTACTGCTGCATGTATGATGATTTCTAAGGAGCTTTATAATGAAGTGGGTGGTTTCTCTGAGGAATATGCAGTTGCATTTAACGATGTAGATTTCTGCATGAAGGTAAGAGAAAAAGGATACCTTGTTGTATATGATGCATTTTCACAGTGGTATCACTATGAATCAAAGTCAAGAGGATTGGATGATACAGCAGAAAAAATGGAAAGATTCAAGGGCGAAGTTGACAGATTTCAGGAGAAGTGGAAAAAACAGCTTGATGCAGGAGACCCATATTATAATAAGAATTTCTCACTTACGAAAGCTGTATTTATGCTGGATAAAGAATAGCTGGTTGTATGTGTAATTACACATGGATAAGGAAGATGGTATTTTTATGAAGATAATGAAACAAAAGATAAAACTGCTGTGTCCACAGCTTATATTTTTGATTGTGACATTCTGTATATTTATGCCATCATCTTTATTTCTTGGCAATATTGATCAATTTGCAGTGGGATTCGCGGCACTTATACCGCTTCTTATGGCAGCGTCGTTAATTACGGCAGCAGTTGTTATACTGATAGGTCTGATTGTGCCAAAGAAGATATGTAACATATACGCAGCGGTCATATTTGGCGGTGCACTTGCTGCTTATGTGCAGGGAAATTTCCTTAACCCTGATTTCGGAGTCCTTAATGGAAGGTAGATTCAGTGGAGCCAGTTTAAGGTTAATGGAATTATAAGTACAGTTGTATGGATAGTACTTATTGTTGTTCCGCCAGTTATTGTATGCTTTAAGAAAGATATAATGACAAATATAATAAAGTGGGGTAGCCTGTTTCTTTCAAGCATACAGGTTGTGACACTTGTGGTTCTTATTGTATCTTCAAAAAGAAGTGTTGATTATTCATATGTAGTTACTAAGAATGATGAGTTTGCGTTATCTTCGCAGGGCAATGTAGTGGTATTCATTGTGGATACACTGGATAATGAGGACGCACAGAATTATGTTATCGACAGATACTGTGAAGAATTAAAAGATTTTACTTATTTTGATAATATGATAGGCGGAGGTGCACCAACAGCTCTAGGAGTTCCACTTATGCTTACAGGTTATCAGTATGATACAACACATTCTCTGGCTGATTACAGAAAGAAAGCATATGAAGAAGGTACTCTTATTCAGGATATGTCAGATAACGGATATGATGTTAAGTTGTATACTTCAAGTGAGTATCTTAATGGAGTTAATCAGGAGGCAGTAGCCAATACTGCAGGTGGACAGAAATACAGAATATCAGACAAAGTTCAATTCTTTAAGAATATATATAAAATGTCGGCATTCTATGCATTTCCACAGATTATAAAACAGTATTTCTGGTTTTATGGTGATGATTTTGCAGCATGTCAGGCTCCAAAGAATAACAATATTATTCAATATGAACTGGATGATTCACAGTTGTATGCTGATTTTAATAATAATGGCGGTATAACAGTTGATGCTGGAAATAAAACATTTACACTGTATCATATGGTAGGGGCACATGCACCTTATGAGATGAATGAACAGTGTGTAGATGTGGGAGAAACAGAGACTTCTCTTGATAAGCAGATACAGGGTGTGTTCAGATATATTAATGAATATATGCAGCAGATGAAGGATAAAGGTGTGTATGATAACAGCACAGTTATAATTACAGCCGACCACGGCGGATATAGATTGTATGAACGTCCTGCTGTATTTGTGAAAATGGCTGATACTCATAATGATGTAATGCAGATTAATTCAGATTCTGTAACATTTAAGAATCTGTATGCTACTTATGGCAAAGCAGCACTTGGACAGAAGAGTAATTATGGAAATACGCTTTTTGATATGGCTGGTGTTTCTCAGTCAAGATATCATGTAGCACCATGGGATGTGTCAAAAGGTATGTACCCGGAAGATGAATATCTTAAAAACAGAGATTATTCGGTGTTCAGAATAGATGGGGATGCTGTTAATCCACAGATATCTGTAATTAAAGATGAGCAGCAGATGAAGAATATTAATAATTAATGATGAAGCAGCAGCTATAGCCAAGGAAGGTTTATAGCTGCTTACTTTTATACTGGTAATTTAGTTTATTATCTGCTATAATCCATTCTGTTCACGCAGGTGGACAAAAATATGACCGAACGAATAAACTGTGAGAGGGGATGTTTATGAACGAGAATAATCAGCTGGTTCGTGCTTTAGGGCTTAAAGAATCAATTAGTATGACAATTGGAACTGTTGTAGGTGTAGGACTTTTCACCTGTGGTTCAGCACAGATAGGAAGTGTAGGCTCATGGATAATAGGATTTACATTTGTTGCACTTCTTATATCTATATGGCCATGCCTTATATATGGAGAGATGTCTGCAGCACTTCCTTGTGCGGGTGGAACATATAATTATGCCAAGAGAGGACTTAACAGAGTATGGGCTAATATGGCAGGATGGCATTATATAGTATCTGTTGTAGCTATTGGTGCAGGTGAGACACTTGCATTTGCCAATTATTTTAAGATTCTTATGGAACAGCTTGGAATAAGCATTGTTAAGCTTGATTCAAGAATTATAGCTATTATCCTTGTTGCAGTTTTCCTTATTCTTAATTTCAGAGGTATTGAGCAGTCAGGTAAGGCACAGACAGCATTTATGTTTTTCTTCTGGGGCTGTTCAGTGTGCTGGTTCCTTTATATGATACCTAAGATTCATGTTGAATATTTTGGTGGAATAGCAATGAACTCATTGCCTCCATTTAATGAGATGATGTATATATTTGGTCTTGTATGGTGGTGCTATACAGGATTTGAGACATGTGTATCTATGGGAGCAGAGACTAAGTATCCACAGTATACACTTCCAAGAGCATTAAAGATTTCGGTATTTATGGTATTTGCACTTAACGCATTATTCCAGTGGTTTCTTGTAGGTCTTGTACCTAAGGAGTTTTATGGAATTCTCGCAGCGGCAGATGCTCCATATGCAGAAGGACTTAAGGCAGTCGGACTTGTTGGATTTCCTATTATACTTTTATGTATTGGTATTGCATTTGGAGGAGATTTATCTACTATTAATCCAGGAATTGCCGCACCTGCAAGATATATTTATACAATGGCAGAAGATGGCGCATTACCAAAATTCCTTGGAAAGATTCATCCGAAGTTCAAGACACCATATGTTGCTGTTATTGTTGTTGGTGTTATCAATTTTATACTTATTGCAACAGGTTCAATTAATTACATAGCGTCAGTATCGCTTATATCACTTGCTATATGTTATATGATAGGCTGTCTTTCATATATGGGGCTTAAGAAGAAGTATCCTGATATGAAGAGACCTTATAAAGCACCTCTTGGAGTTGTTGGATGTATATTTACAATTGTTGTGTATTGCTTCATGTTAATATTTGCAGACAAGGCAGCACTTATAACATCAGGAATCATAACAGTATTATGTGTAATATTTTATTTTGCATATTCTCACAGAAAAGAATGTGTTATGCCGACAATTGAGGAAGAGATTGGCGTTATAGAAGAGCCGGATGAGCAGACTAAGGCTAAGATGGACAGACAGTACACCATATGGAAGGTATGCACAATTATTGTTACATGCATTGCACTTGGAATCTATATAATTCCAATGGTGCTATAAGGAGGAAATATGAATCGTTATCAGTTTGAAGTACTTACATATATTGAAAAGAACGGTAAGAAAAAGTATCCGATGAGAACTCTTTCAGATACATTAAAGATTTCAGGAACAGCTATATCTAAAGCTCTGGATGAGTTAGAAAATGAAGCTCTTATTAAAAGATGTGAAGATCAGATGGAGATTACTGAAAGAGGTCTTGAGGCACTTGAGCCTTACCGAGTAAAGAGAGCGGTTATTATGGCAGCAGGATTTGGTTCAAGAATGGTTCCTGTTACATTAGACAGACCAAAGCCAATGGTTGCTGTTAATGGAGTAAGAATTATTGATACATTACTTGATGCACTTGTTTCTGTAGGAATTAAGGATATAACTCTTGTAAGGGGTTATAAGAAAGAAAAATTTGATGAGATTCTAGAGAAGTATCCATTTATCAATCTTATTGATAACGATATATATGATAAAACCAATAATATATCATCAGCAATGGCAGCATTAGAACATATTGACCAGTGCTATTTATGTGAAGCGGACCTGTATATATCTAATCCGGCTATTATCACAAAGTATCAGTACTGCAGCAATATCCTTGGCTCTTATTCGTTGGAGACTGATGACTGGAGTTTTAAGCTTGATAATGGACATATAACAGATTATCAGAAGGGTAATACATATTGCTTTAATTATTATGGAATATCTTACTGGACAAAGGAAGACAGTGCAAGATTAAGAGAAGACTTTGCACAGGTATATAATGAAGAGCCGGAGGGCAATGATTATTTCTGGGAGTTTATTCCACTTGTGCTTCGCAAGGAAAGATATGCGGTAGAGGTAAGACCTTGTGAGAAATCAGATATTATGGAGATAGATAATTTTTATGAGCTGGTACAGTTAGATTCTTCTTATAAGGATTATCCGGGACAGGAACAGTAAATGCAGATATAAAGGGAAGGTGAATGTCTATGATATGTTATAAGGGAAAGGTTCTTACAGTTGACAGTAATGATACAGTAGCCGGTTTTCTCGTTGAGGATAAAGGAAGAATTGTGTATGTTGGTAATGAACTGCCAGAACAGTATAAGAATGTGCAGACAGTTGAACTTGGAAAGAAGGTGCTGGTTCCGGCATTCGTAGATACACATCAGCATATGGCATCATTTTCTACATTTCACGCAGGACTTAATGTTATGGATGCAGAGTCCAATGAAGAGATTGCACAGATGGTTAAAGAATTCGTGCAGTCAAGCGGTAATAAAAAAACACTTATAGCATTTGGTGCGTCACCATATTCAGTTAAAGAAGGAAGACTTATAAGCAGGGAAGAATTAGATAAGGTATGTCCTGATAAGGAAATCATGGTTGTCAAATATGATGGACATGCGTGCATAATTAACAGCAAGCTTCTTGATAAGCTGAAGGGGAAAGTAAGTGAGTTGAGAGGTTATCACGAAGATACAGGTGAGATGAATCAGGAGGCATTCTTTGAATGTTCTAATTACATTACCAATTCACTTTCTATTATTGAACTGTTTAAGAATATGCAGAGTGCCATTGATTTTCAGGCGTCTCATGGAATTGGCTGTATTCATACTGTAAGTGGTGTGGGTTTTACAGGCAATCTTGATATTACATTTGAAAAAATATTTGCAAAATCCTTAACTAATGGATTTCAGGTAAGAGTATTCCCACAGTCAATGAATGTTGATGTCGCATTAAAGAGAAAACTGCCAAGAATAGGCGGGTGTTTTGAATGTGCGCTTGACGGATGCTTCGGTTCACACGATGCAGCTATGAATGAACCATATATTGATGCTTTAGGCGGTGACGGAGTACTTTATTATGATGATGAAAAGGTTATTGATTTCTGCAAGAAGGCTAACAGAGCCGGACTGCAGATAGAGATGCATGCGATTGGGGATAAAGCATTTGACCAGGCATGCAGGGCACTTAAGGCGGCACTTGACGATTATCCAAGAAAAGATCACAGACATGGAATTATACATGACTGTCTTCCAACTGAAGAGGGAATTAAGATATGCAGGGACTATAATATACAGATGCCTGTACAGAGTGCTTTCATTAACTGGAAACAGGAACCTGATGAGTATCTTGAAAGTATTATGGGTAAAGAAAGAGCAGAAAGACTTAATCCGCTCAGAACATTTAATGAGAATGGAATAGTTGTTTCGTGCGGTTCTGATGCTCCATGTACATCACCGGATCCTATCGTATGGATTGACAAAGCTGTTAATAATATGAATCAGTCTCAGGCAGTATCGGTTCAGGAAGCACTAAGGATGTGTACGTATAATGGATATTATGTAACATTTGACGAGAAAGAAAGAGGAAGCCTTGAGGCAGGAAAGATTGCCGATATGGTGATTCTTTCAGATGATTTGTATTCAGTTGACAAGAAGGATATAAAGAACATTAAGGTAGAGGGACTTATACTTTCGGGAAAAAAGTATGAATCATGCAGAGAAAATGTAATCAAAGCAGTGATTCGAGGAATGTTCTCAGGAAACATGGCATAAGGAGATATGTATAATGAGAAAAGAAGAGTTTTATGTATTGAACAGTTTGTATAATGGAAGCATTGGAAGAGCCGGCTGCACTTATGATGTTGAGGCGACAAAAGCTCTTAATGACACAGATATTTATAATAAACTTGTAAAAACAGGGTATATTGAAAAAGAGTCTGGTAGTATTACAAAGACTGGATTAGAGGCGCTTGAACCATACAGGGTTAATAATGCCGTTATTCTTGCAGCTGGCGCATCTACACGATTTATTCCTTTATCACTCGAACAGCCAAAAGGTCTTTTTGAAGTAAAGGGTGAACGTCTTATTGAGAGACAGATAAAGCAGCTTCAGGATGCTGGTATTAAGAATATTACAGTTGTACTTGGCTATAAGAAGGAGATGTTTTACTATCTTGAAGACAAGTATGGTGTAAAGTTCATTATTAATGATTCATTTAATATAAAAAATAATATTGAAAGTCTTTATCTTGCAAGAAAAGAACTTAAGAATACGTACATATGCGTAAGTGACAGTTATTATATAGAGAATCCGTTTAATCAGTTTGAATATCATACATTTTATTCAGGTTATTATGGAAAGGAAACAACGGATGAAGTATATGCAAGAGCTGATGGATTTGGAAAGATAACAAGAATTGCTAAGGATAATAAGATTGATGGCTATGTTCTTATGGGACATTCATTCTGGAGAAAAGAATTCTCAGAAGCATTTATTAATCAGGTTGAGGCTGTCCGGGAATCTGGAATATATAATAACTGCTATTGGGAGATTCTTGTAAAGGATAAGCTGGATGAAATGCCTGATATTTATTTTAAGGAATATCTTCCGGGTAATATATTTGAATTTGATTATTTTGATGAGCTTAGAAAGTTTGATTCACAGTATCTTGGACATACGCACAGTGAGATAATAAGAAATATCAAGCTTGTATTCAGATGTGATGAGGAGGATATAATTGATTTCAGAAATGTAAGCGAAGGAATGACCAACACATCCTTTATATTCAAGATTGACGGAATTGATTATATATACAGACATCCAGGCGATGGAACAGAAAGTATAATCAATAGAAGAAATGAAAAAAAATCACTTATTAAAGCCAAAGAAGCTGGTGTAGATCCTACATACATATATGCAGATGTTAATGAGGGCTGGAAGATATCCATATTCATTCCAGAATTCAGAGAACCTGATTATAATTCTTTTGAGGACTCAAAGAAGATATTGGCTGTTTTAAGAAAGCTGCATAAGGCAGATATAACAGCCGATTATGGAATGAAACCTTGGGAAGATGCACTTGATATGGAGAAGCTTCTTGAGAAGAAAGATCCTGTGTGCTTCGTTCAATATGAAGGACTTAAGAACAACATAGGACAGTTGTATAAGATGACTCTAGCAGATGGAGTTGAAAAATGTTTCTGTCATGGCGATACATATAAGCCAAACTGGATGATAAGACCAGATGGAAGTGTTATACTTATTGACTGGGAGTATTCTGGATATTCTGACCCGGGAATTGATGTTGGATATTATGTGGTTGATGCCATGTATGATTTTGATAAGGCTGAGGAATTCATAAAGGAATACCTTCAGGAAGATTATAATGAGACAACAAGATTTCATTATATGGCATATGTTGCTATTATTGCGTACTACTGGTTTGTATGGGCTATGTACAGGGAATCATGTGGTGCAGACATGGGAGAGGCATTGGAGAACTGGCGAGACATGGCAGTTAAATATGCTGAGTACCTTTTGAAATAAATAATATTAAAAGGACACTGTATTATGTAAGAACAGTGTCCTTTTTTGTGTGCAAAACATGTAAAATTTATATTGGGTATGTAAAAAAAGTATATCGGATATGTAAAAACACCTTTCAATAATTGATAATAAGTGATATGATTAATTATTGTGTTGGATGACTCTGACACAATCAATAAAATCTTCAAAAGAGGAGTTATTTATGGAAATATTATCGACAGCCTTAGGTTATGTAATGAATTTTTGTTACAAATTACTGCATGATTATGGATTGGCAATTATATTATTCACTCTGATAAGTAAGATTGTTCTCTTACCTGTATCAATCTGGGTACAGAAGAATTCAATTAAAATGGTTAAGATGCAGCCTGATATTAACAGGATTCTTATTAAGCATTATGGGGATAAGGATGAGATAGCAGAGGAACAGTCTAAGCTTTATAAAAAAGAAAAATATAATCCACTGGCATCACTTATACCTCTTATTATACAGATAATACTTCTGCTTGGAGTTGTTGCAGTTATCAAAGACGGAATTAATGAAGGTGTTGCGAACATGAAGTTCTGTGGCTATGACCTTACATGGATTACTACAAAACAGTGGGGATTATCAATAATAACACCAATTATAGCAGGTGTCTCAGCATGGCTTTTATGTGTTGCACAGAATGCAAGTAACGTATTACAGGCAGAACAGAGTAAGCTTAATAAGTATGGTATGATGATATTTTCAGTAGGTCTGTCGTTATATTTAGGATGCTTTGTATATGCAGGAGTAGCTCTTTACTGGACTGCCAGCAACATATTTGCAATTCTTCAGTTATATCTTCTTAACTGGGCGATTAATCCTAAGAATTACGTTGATTATGAGGCTCTTGAGGAAACTAAGAAAGAACTTGCAGAGATTGAAGCTCTTGGTACGAAAAAGGGAAAAAGAAACAAAGAAGATATTAAGAGAGAAAAAGCTGATTATAAAAAGTTTTTCTCTGTTGTTAATAAACATCTTGTCTTCTATTCAGAGGGCTCAGGTTTCTATAAGTATTTTAAAGGGATAATTGAATACATACTTAATAATACGAATATTACAATCCATTATGTAACAAGTGATCCTGATGATCAGATATTCAGAATTGCAGAAAAAGAAAGTAAGATTAAACCTTATTATATAGGGGAAAAGAAACTTATAACACTTATGATGAAGATGGATGCAGACGTTGTTGTTATGACTATGCCTGATATTGAGAATTATCACATTAAGAGAAGTTATATCAGAAAAGATATTAATTATGTTTATGTTCCTCATGGCATGGACAGCCTTAATATGACAATGCGAACCGGTTCAATGGATCACTATGATTCTGTATTATGTACAGGAAAGATTCAGAAAGAAGAAATAGAAAAAACTGAAGAAGTGTATAATCTTCCTAAGAAGGAGCTTGTTGAGTGGGGATATTCATTGCTTGATGAGATGCGTGAGGATTATGAAAAGATGCCAAAGAAGGAAAATGATATTAAGTCAATACTTATTGCTCCATCATGGCAGAAAGATAATATTGTAGACAGCTGTCTTGAGGACATACTTGATAATCTTAAGGGACATGGTTATAAGATTACAGTCCGACCACACCCACAGCATGTAAGACATATGCCTGAGAAGATGGAAGGACTTAAAGAAAGATATAAGGATGATACAGATATAGAGATTCAGACTGATTTTTCATCAAACAGTACTGTTTTTGAGGCAGATCTTATGATTACAGACTGGTCAGGTATAGCATATGAATATGCTTATACTACATGTAAACCGGTTCTTTTCATTGATACACCAATGAAGATAATGAATCCTGAATACAAAAAGATTGGAATTGAGCCACTTAATATATGGATGAGATATGAAATCGGGCGTGTACTTAAGCTTGATGAAATTGATAAGACAGCTGATACAGCAGCAAAGATGCTGGCAGCTTCTGATACATATAAGGACAGCATAGACCGATTTGTTAAAGAATATGTGTATAATCTTGGCAGTAGTGCATCGGTTGGAGCTAAATATATTATTCAGGAAATTCAAAAAGCAATTAAAAGACATAAGGAACAAGAGTAGAGTCGGATTATAGGAGGGGATTATGCAGGCAATTATTTTAGCAGCAGGAATGGGAAAGCGTTTAAAAGAACTTACCCAGAATAATACCAAATGTATGGTAAAGGTTAATGGAGTATCGCTTATAGACAGGCTTTTGCATCAGCTTGAGAAACAACATCTCTCAAGAATAGTGATTGTTGTGGGCTATGAAGGACAGAAGCTGATTGATTATATAGCGACATTGGGAATTAAGACACCAATTTCATATGTTGACAATGCGGTATATGATAAGACAAACAATATTTATTCACTTGCACTGGCAAAGAATTATCTTATGGAAGAAGATACTCTGCTTTTTGAATCAGATGTAATTATTGAGGATTCTGCAATTGATGAACTTGTAAAAGATCCGAGAGATACACTTGCCATGGTAGATAAATATGAGAGCTGGATGGATGGTACATGTGTAAAGCTTGACGAATATGATAATATTGTTGCATTTGTTCCAGGAAAGAGCTTTGATTTTAAGGAAAAAGAGGAATACTATAAAACTGTAAATATCTACAAATTCAGCAAACATTTTTCACAGGATATATATGTTCCTTTCCTTGAGGCATATTGTAGTGCATTGGGAGAAAATGAATATTATGAACAGGTTCTTAGAGTTATAACGATGCTGGACACACCTGGAATTAAAGGTATGAGATTATCAGGTCAGAAATGGTATGAAATAGATGATGAACAGGATCTTGATATAGCAACGACACTTTTTGCTCCGGATGATGAGACAAGAATTAACCTTATGCATAAAAGATATGGAGGATTCTGGAGATATCCGGGATTGTTGGATTTCTGTTATCTTGTTAATCCTTATTATCCGCCTAAAAAGCTTAAGGATGAACTGCGTGCAAGCTTTGATACTCTTTTGACAGAATATCCTTCAGGTATGGGAGTTAATTCTTTACTTGCAGCTAAGAATTTTGGTGTTCATAAAGACAACATAATAGTTGGAAATGGAGCAGCAGAACTTATTAAGTCACTTATGGAGAGCTTTTCTGGAAAGACAGGCGTTATCAGACCTACATTTGAAGAATATCCTAACAGATATTCTGTTGAAGACGAAGTGGTATTTACACCGTCAAATGATAATTATACATATTCAGTTGAAGAACTGATAGAGTTCTATACATGCAACAAAGTAGATAATATTATTATTATTAATCCTGATAATCCATCTGGTAATTATCTGAAAAAAGAAGAGATTATAAGATTAATAAAATGGACAGACGGTCAGGGAATAAAGCTGGTGGTTGATGAGTCGTTTGCTGATTTCTCAGATGAACCGGATAATTCTCTTATAGAACAGAAATTTATCGAAACATATAGAAGATTATATGTTATGAAAAGTATATCTAAATCATACGGTGTACCGGGACTGAGGCTTGGAATCCTTGTTTCCTCAGATACAGAAGCGATTGCAGCAATGAAAAAAGATGTTGCAATATGGAATATTAATTCATTTGGAGAGTATTATCTTCAGGTTGCAGAAAAGTATAAGAAAGATTATGCAGCTGCAATGGACAAATTCCGCGTAGAAAGAAAAAGGTTCTATAATGAACTGGAGCAGATATCTGGTATAAGGGTCATCCCATCACAGGCTAATTATTTTATGATTGAGATAACTAATGGAATGACAGCAAAAGAACTTATGATAAAACTGTTTAAGAATCATTATCTGCTTATAAAGGATCTTACATCAAAATTACATGATGGAAAACAGTATATAAGAATTGCAATCAGAAATGATGTAGATAACAACAAGATGATTGAAGCATTAAAAAAAGAACTTAATTAAAAAGGAGATAAAAAGTATGTTGACATTATTAAATTTAAATGTAGCAGGTTACATTGACCCATCTGTTATGACTTATGCCATTCAGGCTATTGCCGGAGTGATAATTGCTGTTGGTGCATTTCTTGGTATTTATTTAAGAAAGGCAAAGAAAAAGCTTAATAACAAGCTTGGAATTGATGAAAACAGAAACAAGGAAGTTGAGACAGATGATATTGTTATCAACGAATCAAAATAATAAATTCATTTTCAGGACGCCGTTTATATACGGCGTCTTTTTCTTGATTTGTTATTGATAAAAGTATAAAATAGTATGGCGTTATATCAATAAAAACAGTGAGGTAATTATGAGTAACAATACAGATAATAATATGCAGGAAACTAAGCCGGATATATTCGATAAGATTATGCATCTGCCGGGTCTGAGGGTGTTTGAACCATTGTATAAGAAGTATAAGGAAGTACTTCTGTATCTTTTCTTTGGAGTACTTACAACAGTGGTGAGTATAGGTTCATATGCATTCTTTAATGTTGCAATGGGAATTAATGAGCTTATTGCAAATGTTATATCATGGGTACTTGCAGTACTTTTTGCATTCTTTACTAACAGGATATGGGTGTTTGCAGCACCAACTAAGACTGTGGAAGAATTTATGAAACAGTTAGTTTCATTTGCAGGTGGAAGAGTATTAACTCTTGTAATTGAAGAGATAATTCTTCTTGTATTCATTACTATGCTGCATTTCAACAGTATGTTAATAAAGTTTATTGCGCAGGTAGTTGTAATTATACTTAATTATGTTATAAGCAAGCTGCTTGTATTCAGAAAAGATAAGAATAAGAAGTAAAAGGAGAAGGTAATGGAAAAGAATGTATTAGAGTTTCTTGAAAACTCACAGAGAATGTATGGGGAAAAGACAGCGTGTGCGGATATGAATAATGAACTTACTTATACACAGCTTATGAATCAGGCAAAGTTCATAGGAAGCTGCCTTTCGCTTAAGATTAAGCCTACACAGGGAGTTCCTGTGTATATGGATAAGACATGTAATACATTATCTTTATTTATGGGAATTGTGTATGCAGGCGGATATTACTGTATGCTTGATACAACTCATCCGGTTGAGAGAATTAATCTTATATTAGATACGATTCAGGCAGATATTCTGGTTGTGGATAATAAGTCAGCCAAGAAAGCAGAAAAGCTCGGATTTCAGGGCGAGATTATTAATCTTGACGAATTGCTTGAAGAGTATGACGGACAGGCTGTGGATTCAGAGGCTCAGGAGAGACTGGAAAAGATAAGAGAACAGGCACTTGATACAGATCCATTGTATTCAATATTTACATCAGGGTCGACAGGTGTTCCTAAAGGAGTTATAGTTAATCACCGTTCAACAATAGATTTTATTGACTGTTTTACAGAAACATTTGGAATTACTAATGAGGATGTTATAGGTAATCAGGCACCTTTTGACTTTGATGTATCAGTTAAGGATATATATTCAAGTTTAAAGACAGGCGCAACCTTACAGCTTATTCCTAAGATGTGCTTCTCATTTCCAACCAAGCTTCTTGATTTCCTTGATGACAGAAAGGTTACAACTATTATATGGGCTGTATCAGCGTTATGTATTGTAACAACTCTTAATGGATTCGAGTATAAGAGACCATCTTCACTTAACAAGATTATGTTCAGCGGAGAGGTTATGCCTATAAAGCATCTTAATGCATGGAGAGTGCAGTATCCGGATGCAATGTTTGTTAATCTTTACGGACCAACAGAGATAACATGTAATTGTACATATTATATTATTGACAGAGAGTTTGGTCTTGACGAGAAGCTTCCGATGGGAAAGCCATTTGCCAATGAAAGAGTATTCCTGTTAGATGATGAGGATAAGCTTGTTGATGCAGGCAGACCAGGCGAGTTAGGAGAAATATGTGTATCTGGAACAGCTGTAACTATGGGGTATCTGCGTAATCCTGAAAAGACAGCAGCAGCATTTGTACAGAATCCTCTTAATGACAGATATCTGGAAACTATATACCGCACAGGTGATCTTGGTTACTATAGTGAAGATGGTGAACTTTTCTTCTCATCAAGAAAGGATTTCCAGATTAAGCATATGGGACACAGAATTGAGCTAGGCGAAATTGAAACATACATGAATGCTATAGAGGGACTCCTTAGAAGCTGTTGTATATTTGATACAGATGAGAATAAGATTCTCGGATTCTTTGAGATAGAAGGAGCAAGTGAGCTTGACAGAAAGGGCGTAACACATGCCCTCAAAGATAAAGTGCCACAGTGGATGATTCCAAATGTGCTTGTTAAGGTGGAAACAATGCCGCTTACTAAGAATGGTAAAATTGACAGAAAAGAACTTATGAAGATATATAAAGAACAGGAGGTATAGGATGCTAGGAGTTAATGAATTAAAAGAGATTGCCATAAAATGTGGAACACCATCGTATATATTTGACACAGATGAACTATGTGCAAGGATTGATGCCATGCAGCAGATTCTAGGATGTGGAGTTACAGTGTGTTATGCAATGAAGGCCAATCCGTTTCTTATAAGCGTGCTTGACAAGAAGCTTGATAAATTCGAGGTATGTTCTCCAGGTGAATTTGCGATATGCGAAAAAGAGGGCATAAACAGGGAGAAGATAGTCCTTTCGGGTGTTAATAAGGAAAAGAAAGATATCCTCTACACGATGAAGACAGGTGCTGTTGGAATCTACACAGTGGAATCGCTTAACCAGCTTGAACTTATCAATTCATGTGCAGTTGAGTGTGGTATTAAGGTTAAGGTTCTTATAAGAGTTACCAGCGGCAATCAGTTCGGTATTAATGAGCGTCAGGTGTATGAGATTGCTGACAGAAAGGATGAACTTAAGGGAATTATCATAGAGGGAATCCAGTGCTATTCGGGAACACAGAAGAAAAAACTAAGCCAGATAGAAGCTGAGGTAGTATGGTTACAGGCAATAGCACATACATGTGAGGCTGAACATGGTGTTAAGCTTAAAGAGATTGAGTATGGTCCTGGTCTGTCAGTTGATTACTTTGTTACAGACAAATGTGATGCCATGAATACTGATTTTGACGAGCTTAAAGAGTTTGCTGTGATGATTAAAGAAATGTCCGAAAAATTCAATGTTACTCTTGAGATGGGACGATATATTGCAGCTACCTGTGGAATACTTATAAGCAGAATTGCTGATATGAAGATGAATGATACAACAAGATATGCAATTATTGACAGTGGAATTAATCATATTAATTATTATGGACAGGCAATGGCTATGAAGAAACCAAGATGTGAATTCATTCCAATGGAGTACACAGAAGGGTTTGCTGATGGCGCAGATCATGAGGTGGAAGTGTACTCACAGGGAGTGCAGCCATATAACATATGCGGTTCATTATGTACAGTAGGGGATGTAATTGTTAAGAATCTTGAATTAAAAGATGCTAAGCTTGGCGATATGATAGCATTTTATAATATTGGAGCTTATTCGGTTACGGAGGGAATATATCTGTTCCTGAGCCGTCGGATGCCAGCAATTGTGATGTATTCCAATAAGAATGGTTACAGAGTTATAAGAAAATCTGTAGAAACATTTTTAATCAACAGCAGTGATACACAATAATTTTACAATTTTGTAACAAAATATGATTGACTATATGTGAATGAGAAGATAGAATGTTTTTTGTTCACAGATGTGTGATCAAAAGATTTTAATATTTTGCGAGGTTTATTATGGATCAGTTATTAGACATTTTGAATGAAATTAACAGCGATGTAGATTATGAAATTTGTGATACTCTTATCGATGATGGTATATTCAGCTCATTTGATATTGTATCACTTGTTGGTGAGTTAAACGATGCGTTTGACATTGATATCACACCAGTTGATATAGTACCTGAGAACTTTAATTCAGCAGAAGCTATGTGGGAGATGATTCAGCGTCTGCAGGATTAATCCGGAAAGCGGGGTAAAATAATATGTCACTAGTTTCTACCGGATTTCTGGTATTTTTATTAGTGGGAGTAATTGTATATTATCTTATACCTAAGAAGGCACAGTGGGCATGGCTTTTGATATTAAGCTATGCCTACTATTTATGTTCGGGATATAAGACTGTTGTATTCATATTACTTACAACAATCGTTACTTTCACATCAGGAATCCTTTTAGAGAGAACAGAGGATAATCTTGCCAAAAGTCTTAAAGCAGAAGGACTGGCAAGAGAAGATAAAAAGGCTTTAAAAGAAAAGGCAAAGACATATAAGAAAAGAGTTGTAGTACTTGCTCTTCTTCTGGTATTTGGTGTGCTTGCAGTTGTTAAGTACCATAATTTTGCGATTGAGAACGTCAATGGCATAATTAAGGCTTTTGGTGGCAATGGCAGGATATCAACATTTACACTGCTTCTTCCACTTGGAATATCTTTCTATTCATTCCAGTCGATATCATATGTTATTGATGTATATAGAGGAAAAGTAAAGGCATGTAATAACATTTTTAAGTATGCTTTGTTTGTTTCGTATTTTCCGCAGATAACACAGGGACCTATCGGAAGATATGACAGACTTGCACCACAGTTTTTGGCAGAGCACAAGTATGATCTTGCAGTTATCCAGCATGGATTGCAGCGTATGGCCTGGGGACTTTTCAAAAAGTTTATTATAGCTGACCGTGCAGGAGTCGTGTCTGATTTGGTGTTTAATAATCCCGGTCAGTATCATGGAATATATGTAATAATAGGTGTTCTTGCGTATTGCGCACAGCTATACGGAGATTTTGCCGGTGGAATAGATATGGTTATGGGTGCTTCCGAGATGTTTGGAATCCACCTGGATGATAATTTCAGGCAGCCATTTTTCTCTCATTCTATTGGAGAGTTCTGGCGCAGATGGCACATAACACTTGGTACATGGATGAAGGATTATGTGTTCTATCCATTCAGCTTAAGTAAAGCCATGAATAAGCTGGGTAAGTTCTTTAAGAAACACAGCAAAACAAGATTTGGTAAATATATGGCGAAGGCATTGCCTATATGTCTGGCAGATTTACTCATATTCTTTATAGTAGGTGTATGGCATGGAGCAGCATGGAAGTATATCGTATATGGTATGTACAATGGTATAATCATGAGCTTTAGCAGTATTATGGCACCTGTTTATGAAAAAATGTTTAAAATAACACATATTAACAAGAATGCACGCTGGTACAGAGGATGGCAGATAATAAGAACATTTATACTTGTTAATATAAGCTGGTATTTTGATAATGCAGCTACTCTTACAGATGCATTCAGACTTATGGGAAATACATTTAAACATGCATCATTCAGCATGGACGCCGTTGTAAAAATGTCTGGAAGTCAGCTGGATTTAATTATATTACTTGCAGGCTGCTTTGTATGGCTTATTGTAAGCATACTTAAAGAGAAAGGCATTGTAATCAGAGAAGCTCTTGACACAAAGCCTCTGCTTATCAGATGGGCTGTATACATAGCTCTTGTTATGTCGGTTGCAATGCTTGGCTATATTTCTAATACATCGGGTGGATTTATGTACGCCCAGTTCTAATCAGAGGTGCAGGATACCATGAAGAAGAAAGCATTTAAAGAGATATTAAAATATGTGAGGGTGATAGTATTCTTTGCGGTTATAACTATACTTGTTGAAGCAGTTAATTATGTAATGGTTCAGCCGGGGTATGCAAGATATATAATCCATACAGTTGACAATCCGGATGATGGCTCTGATTATGATTGTATTGTAGTGGGAGCTTCACATGGAAGGGCTTCAATTGACCCGCATTATTTTCTGGAAATGGAATATGCAGTTAATCCAATTAATATGTGTATTCAGGGTGCCACGGTTATTGATAATTATTATATGATCAGAGAAGCGTGCAATAATAATGATGTAAAGAAGATAATTCTTGAACTTGATTATCAGTATTGGAATAAGAACCTGAAACGCGATTCGGATTTTGGAGATCTTCTTGTATATGGGCAGCTTCCGTTTACGAGTCTTAAAATGGAATATATAGTAAACCAGCTTGTGGATAAAGACTTCAGGACAATATATTTCAGAAGATACGCATTTGCAAAGAATTGGAAAACGGCTAAGAAATATATGGCTATAAAGAAGACTGATGAATATAAGAATTTTCAGATTGAGGGTGTTGCTGGAATTGATACAGAAGGACCATATCAGGGACTGGGATTTTTCTATCGTACCAAGGTAATTAATAAGAAGGGAAAAATTAATCCATCACCATGGACATATGATGACCTTAATCCTAAGGTGCAGAAATATTTTCAGAAGATAGTTAAGTATTGTAAGGATAATGGAATTGAGCTTATATGTGTTACTACACCAATTCCACCATCGTCGGTTGTTTCGGGTGCTGCAAATGAGGCTAATACATATTTTAAGCAGATATGTGATCAGAATAATGTAAGATATATAGATGGGAATCTTATTAAGAATGAGATTCTTAATGTAAGTGACGATGATTTCTCTGACTGGGAAGGTCATATGAACGGAGAGCTTGCTGAGCAGTTCTCAGAGGTACTCACGGATATACTTAAAAAGGATGATTGTTCAGAATATTTTTATAGCAGTTATGATGAGTGCATAGATGCAATTAAAGCGAGGGGTAATGAGTAATAAAATATTAAAATATGTCAGGACTGTGGTGTTTATTGCCATGGTGGCCGGACTTGTCAAATGTATGGATTATTCGATGATGCCATCAGGCTACATAAGATACATTATACATGAGACTGATAATGCGGATACTGATGATGGATATGACAATATAATAATTGGAGCTTCACATGCAAGATCTGCTATAAATCCAGTAAAGCTCGATGAAGCCGGGGCATCTGACAATGCATTTAATCTTGCAATACCAGGCGAGACGGTAACAGATTCATATTATCTTTTAATGGAGAGTGACCGCCATAATAATGTAAAAAGAGTTATATATGACCTTGATTATCAGTACTGGTGCAATTATGCAGAGAGAGTTTGAAGACTGTTTCATATATACATGGCTTCCTTTCAGTAATGTAAAGCTTAAGTATATAGCTGATAATCTACTGACTAAGGATTTTCGCACTGTATATTCGAAGAGATGGGCTTATGAGACATCTCCATCATCTATTATGAATAATCTTAAGGTTAAGAGTAGTGCGGCATACCGCAATTACAGCATGGATGCAGTTGAGATACATGATGCGGGAGGACCATATGTTGCCAAAGGATTTTTCTATAGAGACATGAAGCTGGACAGTCTCGTGCCATCAGATATTGTAGCATGGGACGAGAATGGAATCAGTGAAAAAGTTCTGGATTCATTTGAAAAGACTGCCCAATATTGTAAGAAGAATGATATTGAACTTGTATGTGTTACATCACCAATCACACCTTCAACGGCAGTTAATGGTTATTCGGAGAAGGCAGGTGAATATTTTACGCGGCTTTGTGAAGAATATGGTGTTGAATATTATGATTTCAATCTGTTAACAATGGATACACTTCCAAGAACAGATGATGATTTCTTTGATGAAGAAGGTCATATGCTGGGAGAGCTTGCAGACAGATATTCAGATATACTGGCATCAGTTCTTCTTGACAAATGCGACAAAAGTACCGCCTTTTATGGTACTTATGCACAGTTAGAGCAGGCAGTTTATGAAAATTATGTGACAAAACAGTGAAACTGACAAAATATGCTTGCTATAAAGATAACAATGTGCTAAACTTCATTCACTGCATATGTTGAATCTGCAGGTAGTAAAGAGTCGTGATGTACTACATATTTGTTATTGCATTTGGGACACTTAGGCTGCGCCAGAGGAAGTCATATGTATTAATAATACGCCTGCTATGCAGGCACTTTACGCCGGTGTGGCGGAACTGGCAGACGCACAGGACTTAAAATCCTGCGGGACTTATACTCCCATACGGGTTCGATTCCCGTTGCCGGCATATTAATAAAGAGCTGTACATAACTATGGTTATGTATGGCTCTTTTTTCTTGCTATATAGAAGTACAAGTCGTACAATTAAGGAAGATTATTACGATGGGGGACAATCAATGATTAATAATACAAAACGCATTATTATAATTTCTGTTCTTAGTGCAGCAGCAGTTGTGGCGGCTGTCATGTGTGTTGTTATGACACGCAGAATAAGAGGAGGTAATCCTACAGGAGAGGCTTTATCACAGAATGTTAATCCGATAGAGTCTTCTTCACAGACAGAAGAACCAACTGTGTATGTAGATAATACGGTCGACATAATTGACGTTAATTCGAAGACAAGACCATTTGCAGTGTCTGTTAATAATACACCAGTAGCTGTACAGGTGCAGACTGGACTTAATAAGGCATATATTGTATATGAGCTTCCAACAGAGAGTTATACATGCAGACTTCTTGCCTTGTTCAAGGTAGAGGATTCAGATGTTACAGATGAAGCACCACAGGAGATTGTTGGGTCAGGCAATGTAAGTCAGACAGATACGGTTATTGGAACAATAAGAAGTGCAAGACATAATTTCCTTGATTTCTGTTTTGAATCAGATGCGATATTTGTACATTTTGGCGGAAGCACTTACGCTGAGAGCGATGAGGCAAAGACTGGAATTAACTGGATTAACGGCTTCTACAACAGTGCATATTACTGGAGACGCAATCCGGAAGGACTTGCAACAGAGCACACAGCATATACATCGCTTTACAGGTTAAAGAGTGCAGTACAGGAAAAAGGCTTTAATGCTGAGGCTGAGAATGCATTGGATACAGTGCTGCTTAATTATGATGTATCAGATGTTGACCTTTCAAAAAGAGAAGATGCAATCAGTGCATCTTCTGTGTATGTGCCTTACAGCAGTTATCAGTACACAACATTTACATATGATGCTGCGTCAGGCAATTACTTAAGATTCGCGAGTGGCGAGCCAAGTCTTGACCACGAAACAGGCGAGCAGTTTAATACTAAGAATATTATTGTGCAGAAGATTACACACAGCATGATGGATGATAATTACTGCTGGAATCTTCATACTGTTGGCAGAGGGGAAGGCTATTACATAACTAATGGCTATGCTGTTCCAATCCAGTGGAGTAAGCCAGACCGTTATTCCAAGACAGTGTATACTTATGCAGATGGAACTGAGATTAATGTGAGTGACGGAAGAACATACATTGAAGTGTCTGATGTAACAATGACTGTTGAAGTGGAATAGTACAACAGGTGGAAGCATATACTTCTATTATTTGATAATAATGGAGGTATGTACAATGAATAAGACAATGAAAAAACTTAATATAACCATAATAATAGGGATTCTGGCAGTATGGGTGTCAGGATCCTTATTTCATTTTGTGTATGACTGGACGGGAAAGAACACATTTATAGGGCTGTTCTTTCCAATCAATGAATCAACATGGGAGCATATGAAGCTGGCATTTCTGCCGATGAACCTGTATGGAATGTACACATGGTATGCCTTGAAAGACAGATTTGCAGCAAGTGGCTTTGCAATTCTTCTGGGTGCAAATGTGGCAACATGGGCAATGCCATTTCTGTACTACACATATATGGGCGTACTGGGTTTTTCTAAAATGTGGCTTGATATTGCCTGCTTTTTCGTGGCTGTGCTTATCGGATTTGCTTTAGAGTATCATGTATTAAAGAAGTCAGGAAACGAAAGCTTTGTGCTTGGAACATGGATAATGGCTGTTATTGATTTCGTTATGGCAGCAGCATTTGTTTCCTGCTCATATGGTGCGCCTGCTCTTGGAATATTTGCAAAACCTTAAAAATAACAGTTGACAATATCTAATTATAATAGTATGCTACAACTGTACTAATTAACATAGTACAGTTACTACACAAGCTTGTAACCAGTTTAAATAATACACAGAAAGGAATGGAACATGTTCACAATAGATGTCATGTCGCGAGTGCCAGTCTATGAACAGCTTATTAAGCAGGTGGAAGACCAGTTGCTTAAAGGTATTATGAAGGAAGGCGATAAGATGCCGTCGGTGCGGTCGTTATCGATGGAGCTGTCTACTAATCCGAATACAATCCAGAAAGCATACATGGAGCTGGACAGAAGAGGAATTCTGGTGAGTGTACCAGGAAAGGGCTCTTTTATATCGGCAGAAGCGTTAAAGATTGTAGGTAACCAGTCTAAGGAAAAGCTTTCGGATCTTAAGGAGATTGTAAGAAAGCTTGCATACGCAGGGGTGAGTAAGAGTGAGATAACAGATATGATTGAGGAGGTTTATAAGAAAATATGATAGAGGTAAAAGGTGTTACTAAATCATTTGATGACTTTACAGCACTTGACAATGTTACCTGTAATATAGCGGAGGGCTGTATATATGGTATGGTTGGTTCTAACGGTGCAGGAAAGTCTACACTGTTAAGAGTTCTGTCAGGAATATATAAGGCAGATAAGGGAGAAGCAATAATCGATGGAATTAATGTATATGAGAATACATACATGAAGAATAAGCTGGTGTTCGTTGCAGATGAATTATTCTTTCTTGCAGGCGCGAACATGAAGAGCATGGCTAAGTTCTATAGTTCAATATATGATAATTTTGATATGGACAGATTCACAGAGCTTACGAAAACATTTGGACTTGATCCGTCTAAGAGTATATCAAACTTTTCAAAAGGAATGAAGAGACAGGCAGCTATAATACTTGCACTTTCAACCAGAGCCAAGTATATGTTCTTTGATGAAACATTTGATGGACTTGATCCTGTTATGCGTAATCTTGTCAAGAAGTTAATATGTGGTGATGTTGCAGAAAATAACGCTACTGTTATAGTCACATCACATTCATTAAGAGAATTGGAAGACTTATGTGATCATTTGTCACTTCTTCATAAAGGCGGGCTGGTGCTTGACAGCGATGTATTTGAACTAAAGACGAGTCAGTTCAAGGTACAGGTAGCTTTTAAGGATGATTTTGATGAGAGTAAGTTTGAGGGCATTAGAATTACAAGATACCGTCAGGAGGGGTCAGTTGCCAACATGATAGTAAGTGGCGACAGGGAACAGACCATGGACATTATAAATGCCATGAATCCGGTAGTATTTGATGTCCTCCCGCTTACGCTTGAAGAAGTATTTACTTATGAGATGGAAGCGCTCGGTTATACATTTGATGTGAAGGGGGATAAGACGCATGAATAATAAGAAAGTATTCAGCTTTCATATGTTTTTACAGACATTGAAGCAGACAAGACTTGCGGGCTTTATAATGATGGCGGTAATTACACTTATATCAGTTGTACCGATTATTTCATCATTAAGCTATATTAAAGAATATAAACAGGTTAATAATGTAGGTGGAATTTCAGGGAATTATTTTCTGGTATTAGTATTCATAATTGTTGTATCTGTTATATCATTGATAGTATGGAGTTTTCTTAATAAGAGAAGCAGCAGTGATTTTTACCATTCAATTCCATATACAAGATTGTGCATATATCTTAGCAAGACAGCAGCAATACTTACATGGATTGCCGGAATACTTGTTGTGTCATATGTATCACAGGCAGTTTTATTCATGGCTAACAGGAAGTATTTTAATGTTGATTATGCAACAATGTTCCGTATGTATCTTTCAACATTTATATGCAGCATTTTATGCATGGCAATTATAAATGTATCAATATCTATTACAGGAAACATATTAAGCAACATATGTGTTACAGGACTTATAATGTTTCTTCCAAGATTTATTGCGTTAATGGTTACAGAACTGACTGTGTTTCATGGAGAAGCTTACATGATAAGTAACAGTGGTGTGGGGTTACTTGATTCTTCCAACAATATGATTGTTGGCTGGGTATTTTCTGTATTTGATATATACAATGGTCCATCAGGAATAGCAGATATGGTTCTCAGCCTTACAAGTAACTTATATACACTCGTGCTTGCACTTATATATATAGCGCTTGGCGCACTTCTCTTTGTAAAGAGAAAAAGTGAGACAGCAGGAAAAGCAGCTAATGGAAAGGTTCTGCCAATGATTATCAGAACACTTATCGGCTTTTCAATTGCGTTTATAGGTGTAATGATAGCATATACAAGTATAGACAATGATGAGACAATAGCAGTTGTTGTGCTGTTTATTGTAAGTGCATTGGTTGTGTTTGTTTATGAATGTATAGTAAGTAAGAAGATGAATGTTATAAAGCAGTGTATTCCATCAATTCTTCTTGGATATGTTCTTGCAGTGGTAATTGGAACAGGAGCTAATTCATTTGGCAAATATGAGGCATCATACGAACCGGATGCTTCAAAACTTGCGTATGTATCAATCCAGCCAATGGATATGTACTATGCTTCAGATAACGGATATTTCAGTTCTATATCATCGAAGGTTCAGTTTACAGATGAAGAGATTCTCAAATATGTATCAGAGAAATTTGATACATATAAAGATAAATGTATATCAAATGGTGTTCATAATTATATTTATAATGGCAGAGGTTCAGTGACTAATTATAAGGTTGGTTTCAGACAGAATGGTGTTACACATTACAGAAGGATTCAGCTTACAGACAGTGATGCCAATAAACTTTCAAGTCTGTTAAAGAAGGATGAGAAATTTGTTAAGGCATATATGGACCTTCCGGATAGTGACAAGATTTCTGTTAATTATATCACAGGTAATATGGAGGATTCTGACTGCAAGGATATATATGAAACAATTACAAGTGAAATTAAACAGATTGGTTTTGAGAAATGGTATCAGACAGTTACTTCAGATGTTGATACATTCTTGATGTCAGTACGCTTTTCGAAAAAAGGCGTTACTTATGATATGGTTCTTCCAATCAGTAAGAATATGCCACAATCTTATAATAAGTATATTGGTATACGGAATGAATATGCCATTAGGAATAATGAAAAAGAGCTTGGAACAATGAGTGATATTTTAAAGCAGTATTTAAATGACAGTTCCAGAACATGGGATAAATATACTAGTGGATATGAAACTCTTTCAGCAGTTCTTGTATATAATGATACCAGAACATATATTAATCTGGATTCATATGTAAGAAAAGATGAAGAAAGAGCACAAAAAGTATTAAACGGACTTGTAGAGTCACTTGACAAGAAGAATTTTAATAAAAATATAAATGCAGATAATCCTTGTATTGTATTAAATTATGAAAAGTATAATCCTGACAATGGTGAATCTGTCCTGGCAGATGCTATTATTCAGTTAGATGGTTATACAAGGACAGAAGATTATATATCTGATATTGATTATTAATTACTTTTTGTGTTGAAATAATGTGATATAATAAGTATAATTAATGGGATGGTGTGTGGACATCATCCCATTATTTAAGATAGAAAAGGAACAGGATTATGTACGATTATTTAATAGTTGGAGCAGGACTTTTTGGCTCAGTGTTTGCACACGAGGCTGCCAGAGCAGGAAAGAGCGTTCTCGTAATAGATAAGAGAAATAATATTGCCGGTAATGTGTATACAGAGAAGATGGAAGGTATTAATGTGCATGTATATGGTGCACACATTTTTCATACCAATAATAAGAAGGTGTGGGAGTATCTTTCACAGTTTACTACATTCAACAGATTCACTAATTCACCTGTTGCTAATTATAAGGGCGAGTTGTATTCACTGCCATTTAATATGTATACCTTCAATAAGATGTGGGGCGTTGTGACACCACAGGAGGCGGCAGAAAGAATCGAGCAGCAGAGAAAGGAAGCAGGAATCACAGAGCCTAAGAACCTTGAGGAGCAGGCTATAAGTCTTGTCGGAACCGATATATATGAGAAGCTTATTAAGGGATATACACAGAAGCAGTGGGGCAGACCATGCAATGAGCTTCCATCATTCATTATCAAGAGACTTCCTGTAAGACTTACATTTGATAATAATTATTTTAACGCACTTTATCAGGGAATTCCTGAGGGTGGATATACTAATATGGTTGCCAATATGCTTGATGACAGCAGTCTTTCCGGAAGCATTGAAGTAAGACTAGGAGTTGATTATCTTGCTTCTTCTGATGCTAAGAAAGAATTAGATAGTCAGGCTGAAAAGGTTGTATACACAGGTGCAATTGATGCATACTTTGATTATAAGCTTGGAAATCTTGAATATCGTTCAGTAAGGTTTGAAACAGAGACTCTGGATATTCCTAATTTCCAGGGTAATGCAGCGGTCAATTACACTGATGCAAAGACTCCATGGACAAGAATTATTGAACACAAATGGTTTGAGTTCGGTAAGGATGAGAATGGCAATGATCTTCCTAAGACTGTTATCAGCCGTGAATACAGCTCTGAGTGGAAGCCGGGTGATGAGCCATACTATCCTGTAAATGATGAGAAGAACGGCGCTCTCTATGCACAGTATAAGGAACTTGCCGACGCTGAAAGCAAGGTTATATTCGGCGGACGTCTTGGTGAGTACAAATATTATGATATGGATGCTGTTGTGGCAGCAGCACTTGACTGTGCTGCAAATAATATATAATTGCAGGTGGTGGGGTGACTTGTAATAAAGTCACCCCTGAAAATTGTCACTTGCCTTACGGTCACATAACTGACTGTATATATCAGGACCAAGTCCTGTCTGTAATTCTGTATATGCTTTTCTTAACTGTTCGTCAGTCATATGCTCACGTCTTCTTTCGATTGCATTAATACTGTCGACAATCACTTTGTCCTGATTATCGTGAGTTTCCCAATTATACATGGTTTGTCCTTTTACGATAGATTTATTGTTGTTGTCTGTTGGAAGATTTTCTGAGTTATTCATAAATTCACCTCATTATAATATATAAGATATTTTTTATATAAGATATTATCTGCATTAATTCCCTGTCTATACTTGAAAAACATGGCATAGCATTGTAATATTAAAGGGTGTGTAAACATCAGAGGGAGAGTATAAATGTTAAATCTAAATGGTATGCTGTCTATTGTTATGCCGGCTTACAATGAGGAAAAACTTATATATCACAGTATCATGGAAACCTTGAGAATTGTTGAAAAGTTTGTTCCTGAATTGGAGATTATTGCGGTTAATGATGGCAGTAAGGATAATACCAAAGCTGAGATAGAAAGGGCTATCAAGCAGGATAGCCGTGTGCGTATGGTAAGTTCTGAAAAGAACAGAGGCAAGGGTAATGCAATAATTGCCGGAGTGTCGCAGGTTGAAGGAAAGTATGTCGCATTTGTTGATGCAGACCTTGAACTTAATCCATCACAGTTAGAAGGTTATCTTAAGAAAATGCTTGATGATAATAAAGATGTTGTTATAGGCTGTAAGTTCCTTAAGGATTCCAAGCTTGATTATCCGTTTAAGAGGAAAGTGATAAGCATGGGCTATTATATAATGCTTCTAGTCTTGTTTCATCTTAATGTTAAGGATACGCAGACCGGGCTCAAGGTATTCAGGGTTGAGGCAATCAAACCGGTTGCACATCTTATAAGAACATCAGGGTTTGCTTATGATATAGAACTTTTAGTGGCGATTCACAGAAGGGGTTTTTCGATAGCACAGATGCCTGTGGAGGTTGTATATGTCAGGGATTCTGGTGTAAAGCGTATAGGAATGAAAGATATATGGCAGGCATTCTGCGATACATGGGCAATATTCGGGAGAGTTTATTTCAGACACTATTATGATTAATCAGGAGTTGCATAAGAGATGAAGGTTTTATTCAGGTGGATTAAAGAGAAAATTAGTGGTATATGGACCAAAGCGGTAGTTCCACATGCCAGAATATGCATGATTTCCGGAGCAGTTGTGGCTGTGGCAGGAGCTTCTGCAATAACAGCCGTTGAGTATATTAATTATAATAACAAGACACAGATTCAGGCCAAGGAAACAGAAGCCGAGATGCAGGAAGAGACCCAGACACATAACAACGTGGAACAGACAAAGCCTGTTGTTATGGAGACAGAGACAGAAACACAGGAACAGACACCTGCTGAGACAGAAAGCACAACACAGGAGGAGATATCTGAACTTGTAATGGCTGCAGTGACAGATGAGAATACAAGCAGCAGGGAGATATATGAGATAATCGATAAGGCCGCAAGTGACAGTGATATCGTTATTCCGGTTAAAGATGTTGAGGATATTGATATTGTTGAGGATAATTCTTCAGAGCCATCAAAGGATGAAACAGAGGTTGAAGAACCGCCAGCCGATAACACGCCAAAATCAGATGAAATCTATGAGGTAAGTCAGCTTGTAGAAGGAATTGATGTATCAAAATGGCAGGGAGATATAGACTGGACGGCTGTTGCATCTGATGGAATTACATTTGCAATGATAAAATGTGGTGGCGGAGATGATGAAGACGGTGTATATGAAGACAGATATTTCAGACGCAATATTGAGGGGGCACTTGCCAATGGTATTCAGGTAGGGGTGTATTTCTTTTCGGGAGCCACTAATTCGAAAGAAGCATATGATGAGGCAAGTTATTGTATTAACCTTATTAAAGATTATAAGATAACATATCCAGTTGCATTTGACTGGGAACTGGGTTACGGGGATTATAATGAGGTTACGGAAGCCTGTGAAACATTTTGTAATGTTGTAAAAAGCTATGGATATACACCAATGGTATATTCTAGCAGAAACGGATGGTATAACAGTTTTGATGGAGAAAGGCTTGCCAGCAAGTATAAAGTGTGGATGGCAGCATATTTCGGTAAATTCTATTATGATTCTGTAAGATGGAAATATGGTGATGATCTTCCGAATTTCAGATATAATTTTGACATGTGACAGTATAGTTCAAGATGTTATGTTAGTGGTATAGATGGATTTGTTGATGTTAATATAGCATTTTTCGGATATGCCAACTATCATGTTGATACGAAGGATGATGTGATTACAGTAACTAATACTGATATAAAGAGGACCTATAATCCTGATGCAGGTGAGCTTACAGAGGAACTCAATCTGCTGGATGGTGTTAAAGGAACTAATTCTATCGGATACGATACGGAAGTGGAATATTCTATATATGATGATGAGGGTAATGAATATAGTGAGGCAGATGCTATATCAAGAGCAGGAGCATATACGGTTGAATACAGGTTTAAAGATCCGAAATCAGGCTGGATAAAAAATACTGCGAGACTGGAAATTATTGTTATGTCAGGTGAAAAGGAATCAACACAGCAGGAAACAAAGGAAGAGGTTTAGTGAGAAGCAGATATGGACGATACAGAGATTAATACAACAGATACAAATGAGACTGAGCCAGAAGGCAAAGAGATAGAAGAAAAAGAAGAGTATGAGGTGCTTGAGGTAGATAAAGTACCTGAGAGTTATAAGGAGAAGATGGCAGCCTTCTTCAAAGTCAGGAAGCATGTTATTATGACTGCAGTTCTGACATCAGTAGCTTTAATAGTGGCAATTGTTGCAATTGTAGTAGGAGTTAATATCAATAAAACACTTAAGAAGCATCAGCCGGAAATAGTTGAAGCAGCAGAGACTGAGACAGAAACTCAACCAGAGACTAAGACACAGGAAGAAACAACCGAAGAGACAGAAGAAGAATCAACAGAGGAAGAGACTTATCAGGTGATAGAGAATATCATGACTAAGGTTGTTAAGGATAGCACTGTTACGCAAAAGGAAGATCCGATTAAGAACAGGAATAATGAATCTTCAGGCGAAGTTATAAAGCCAGTTTCCTATGTTGATAATGCTGTTTCTGGAAGCGTAAGCGTATCATCTGTTAAGAAATCTGGCGATGATATTGTGTATACTGTGAAGAGCAGGAAAGCAAAGGATTTCACAGAGAAACAGATTGCAGGATGTGTTAAAGGTTCTGTTCTTGTACAGGAGAATGAGCAGGAAAATAAATATACAGGCTATATATATGAGACTGGAATGGTAGAAGTTACTGGTGGAAGCGAAAAGGTTGTCACAACATTTCTTATGAAGAATGATTCTAAGAATGATGAGACAAAGGAAACATCAGAAAATATAAGGACTTTATCCAATATAGAAGAAACTTCACAATCGGAATCAGAAAGTTCAACCGAAAGTAAGAAAGTTTCGTATATAGTTATGGAAGTTGAAGCACAGATAGAATATATATATGCTGACGGATGGCAGAATATCAAAGGAAAAAATTATTACTTTGAAGACTCTAATGCTGTAACAGGATGGAAGAATATCGACGGAGTACAGTACTATTTCAATGAGGATGGTTCACTTGGTTCATCACTTGTAATTGATGTTTCAAGATATAATGGCAGTATTGACTGGGATAGTGTTAAGGCTTCCGGTATTAATTATGCAATGATAAGAGTTGGCTACAGGGGATATGAGACAGCTAATCTTGTCCTAGACAACAGATTTCATGAGAACATGAGCCAGGCAATCGCAGCAGGAGTTAAAGTAGGTGCATATATTGTTACCCAGGCGGTGAATACTACTGAGGCAGTTGAAGAGGCCAGCTTTATTGTATCAGCCTGCAGTGGATATAACATATCACTTCCGCTTGCTATAGCTGTAGAAAGCGCAGGTAATGGAAGTGGACGAGGAGATAAGATATCATCATCACAGAGAACAGCAGTTGTTAATGCATTTGCACAGACTGTGAATAATTGTGGATATTCAGCGGTTGTATATGCGAATAAAGACTGGATGAATAACCGTATGTATGCTGGTAATATAAGCTGCAGCGTATGGCTTGCACAGTACAGAAGCCAGTGTACTTACACAGGTCATTTTTCAATGTGGCAGTTTACTGATAAAGCAAGAGTTAATGGAATATCAGGATATGTTGATATGAGTGTATGGAAACATTAAATGACTATATAAGTGACTATATAAAACAACTGAAAAACGTGACATTTCTTTAACAGAGTGGTATAATTAATCGGAGTGTATATTCACGAGGAGATAAAGTATGAGTAAGAGTCAGGAACAGATGAAGGAATTGATTGAAGCCATAAGGTCTGGTCAGAGTGATAAAGAGACTTTATGTAAAGCAATTCAGAAAGATGTTAATAATCTTATATATCCTGTGTTTGGGGAGGATTACAAGAGAATTTCGCCTAGGGCAATAATTGATATATGCATGAATCTTGACAGCATTAATGTTGATAAGAATATTATGCGGCAGATTGCAACAAGAGTATCGGTGTATATGTTTGGTCTTATAGATGATTCTACTATAAGAATAGATGATAATTGTGTATATGAGTACAACCGTATTAAGGAAGATGAAGAATTATTTGGTATTATCAGGGATAATTCCAAGATGTTCAAGGATTTCAAGGCATACGATTCAGTTTCAGACAATATTAAGTCTTTATCAAGAGTACAGACTATAATGATGGAACTTTATGGATATGAGATGCATTCCATTGATGAAATCAAGTCATTGCTTAACACTGACAGAGATACAATTTCTAAGATTATTGGAATGATGAAGAATAATATGTTAGGTATAACCTCTGAGGATGAGGACGTACTTGAATATGAAGCTTTTGATGATAGAAATGTTGAGGCTGAAGCTGAGACAGATGAAGGTGATGAAATTGTAGCCATAGCACCGGAGGATATCATAATCCCAGGGAACATTACAGATTCTGAATCTGAGGAAGAGCCTCAATCTGTGAGTACGGAAGAACGTCCAGTTGAAGAGGCATCTGACATTGGTGTTGAAGAATCGGACGATGAAGAAGAGGGCGTTACATTAGAGTATGAAGAAGATGATTATAATGATGCCCCTATGTATTATGAAAGAGCTGGAAGAAAACGTAACATTATAGACAGACTTGTCGATATGACAGGAAGAATATTTCCAGATACTTCAAGAGAAGCAAGACGTAATATAATATATTCTATTATGATTATGGTTCCGGCTGTTATTGTTATTATTATTTCAATAATTGCAATGTCATGAGGCGGTAATAAGTCAGATAAGAAGGTGCTTTCTACTGAACATACAACCCAGGCTCAGGAAGAAACAGCTGCTAATAAGGAGAGTTCAAGCGCTACGGCATCAAGTACAGAGGTGACAACTGAAAGTACAAGCATACAGCGGAGACAACACAGGCAGCTACACGGAGAGCAACGGCAGTTTCTAACAGAACAACTGAGGCAGAAACACAGCAGGAGTCAGAAGAAGAGTCAACTGAAGAAGAGACTAGCACACCACAAGAGACAAGTGCACCGGAGACTACTCCACCAGAAGATACAGAATCAAAATCTCAAAGTGTTACAGAAAAAACAACTGAGGCTTCACAGGCATCAGCAGAGAATGTTTCAGCAGATAACTAAAAAACATACTATCTATAACAGATATTTTAAGGAAGGATTGCTATGAAATGTGTAATATTAGCTGGAGGTAGTGGTGACAGTTTATGGCCATTATCCAGAAGGCAGTTTCCAAAGCAGTTTATGAAAATAAAAGAGGGCCGGTCATTGTTACAGGAAACTGTAGTAAGAAACATGCCATTCTGTGAGGAATTCATAATAGTTACCAATGAGAGCTATAAGAATATTGTTAATGGACAGATGAAGGCATTTCAGAGTCTTAAGTACAGAGTTATTCTTGAGGGCACACCGAAAGGAACAGGAGCAGCTGTACTGTTAGGGACTATGTTTGCCAATCCATCAGAATTGGTTCTGGTTGTTAATTCGGACAACCTGATTGAAGGCGAAGGATACAAAGAAGCAGTTATTGCTGCTAAAGAATATGCAAAAGAAGGATATCTTGCGGTACTTGGAATTAAACCAGAATCGCAGTCATCAACTTACGGATACATATTCCGTGATAAAGAGAATGTAAAGAAGTTCATTGCAAGAATTGATTTTGATGAGAATGAGACAGAGGGTCTGTTAGGTTATGGTTATGATGAAGGATATCTCTGGAACAGCGGAATACTTGTATTCACAGCGGGAGATATGACTAATGCAGCAAGAAAATTGTCGCATGAGCTTTATACAACATGTAAGACTGCCAAGAGAAAAGTACCTGCAATCAGAAGGTCAGTTCGTTTTTCTGAGAGTATAATGCAGCCTATGCCACATGGAAGCATTGAAACGCTTCTCCTTGAAAAATGCGATTCAATAAAAGTAGTAGAAGCAAAGTTTGAGTGGCTTGATGTAGGTAATGCCAGTGATCTGGCTGAATTTGGCAATAATATCAAGTCAGAATGTGTTATTAAATACGACTGTGATAATGTTAATATTATCAATAATGCACCGAGAAGACTGGTAGTAGCTAATGATTTAAGAGATTTAGTTGTTGTTAACACAGATGATGCAACATATGTTTCATCTAAGAAGTCTGCCGATAATATTAAGCAGATTATGAAAGATAATATGGAGACATATGAAGCATTTTTCGATTATAACAGAACTACTTATAAAGAGTGGGGAATGCAGGAGATACTTAATTATTCCCAAGGGTATAAAGTAAGAAAACTTACGATATTTCCTGGAATGTCAATGGCTCTTCACCAGCATGAGAAAAGAACAGAACACTGGTCGATAGTCGAAGGTGTTGCAACAATTACGGTTGGTAATGAGACAGCGGATTATAATAAATACGAAAGTGTATTCATACCAGTTGGAGCAAAGCATAAGATAGCTAATAAGACGGATAAGAATGTTGTTGTTATTGAGGTTGGTATAGGAGACAATATTTCCGATAATGACCTTGTAAAGATATATAATCAGGATAATCAGCAGATATCTAGTTATGTAAGACTTGATAAGAGCCCTATTATAAAGCTCGAGCCTGCATTTAAAGATAATCTGTGGGGCGGAACCAAGATACGTGATGTATATGGCAAGAAATGCGATTATGATGTTATAGGTGAAAGCTGGGAGCTTTCAGCGCATCCTGACGGACAGAGCCGTATAGCAGAAGGAAGATACAAGGGAATGCTCTTTAATGAGTATCTTAATATTATAGGAAAAGATGCACTTGGCTGGAAATGTCAGGCACAGGACAGATTTCCTATTCTTATTAAGTTCATTGATGCAAAACAGGCACTTTCTATACAGATTCATCCGGACGATGAATATGCACTTGAGAATGAGAATGAGTATGGAAAGAACGAGATGTGGTATGTAGTGGACAGCGAGCCCGGTTCATACCTCTATTGTGGTCTTTCAAGAGATGCTTCCAAGGAAGAGATTCTGGAAAGAATCAATAACAATACAATAACTGATATACTTAACAAGATTGAGGTTAAAGCCGGTGATGTTGTTATGGTTAAAGCAGGAACAATTCATGCGATTGGCGCCGGAGTATTTATATGCGAGATACAGCAGAATTCTAACTGTACATATCGTATGTATGACTATGACAGAAGGGATAAGTTCGGTAACCCAAGAGAGCTTCATGTCAAGAAGGCACTTGATGTTGTAGATAATCATAAGTATGTCAAAGATAATAAGACAGAGATAGTTCTGGCAAGGAATGAACATTTTACAGAACAAAGACTTGTACAGTGTAAATATTTTGAAGTATTCAAGTATGAAGTTACAGATGAAGTTAAGATAGCTGTAGATGAAGCATCATTTGTATCAGTACTGTTTATCAGTGGAAAAGGATCTATCGAAACAGATGATTATGAGAAGGTAATGCCATTCAAGGCAGGAGAAAGTTTCTTTATAAGTGCAGGTCAGAGAGGCATAATTGTTAAGGGTCAGGCGACAATGATTGTTACCAGAGTATAAAAAATGTTTGCGCTTGACGGATTTTGATGTATAATGACCACAGAATTCTTTATTAAAAGGAGATAAAAACATGTTATCAGTAGTAATACCAACATTTAATGAAAGCAAGAATATCAGAAATCTGGTTGCACAGATTGATGTTGCTTTGAAAGGTGTTGATTATGAAATTGTCTTTGTTGATGATAGTAAGGACAATACACCTGATGTAATTATGGAAGTTGCTAAAGAATATCCACAGGTAAGAATGGAACACAGAAAGAACGGAACAGGCTTGGCAACAGCTGTTCTTGATGGATTTAAGCTTGCAAAGGGCGAGTATATGGCATGTATGGATGCAGATTTACAGCACCCACCAATTGTTCTTAAATATATGTATAAGGCTATGGAAAGCGGTGCAGATTTCTGTATACCTAGCCGTCTTATTCCAGGTGGTGATGATGGCGGACTTAACTGGTATAGAAAGTTTGTATCTGGAACAGCCAGAAAGATAGGACAGGTAATGTTACCATGCCTTAGAAAGATATCTGACCCAACAAGCGGATTATTTATGTTCAGAAGAGAAGTTATTGAGAATGCCGATCTTCAGCCAATCGGATGGAAGATTATGGTTGAAGTTCTTGCTATGGGAACATACAGCAAGGTAGTTGAGATTCCTTATAAGTTCCAGCAGAGAACTGAAGGTGAGTCAAAGCTTTCTGGAAAGGTTACATTAGAGTACTTAAAACAGCTCAAGAATCTTAGAAAGAGATACAACAAGAGCAATAAGTATGAAGTTGAAGTATGGTCAACTGAGAGAATGATGGCATAATAATTGTGCGTATGTTTGGAAGAGGATAATATTATGGGTAAGTATTTTGGAACTGATGGGTTCAGAGGAGAAGCTAATGTGACTCTTACTGTTGATCATGCATTTAAAGTAGGAAGATTCTTAGGATGGTATTATGGCAAGAATCATGAGGACGGTAAAGCTAAGATTGTTATTGGTAAGGATACAAGAAGAAGCAGCTATATGTTTGAGTATTCTTTGGTAGCAGGTCTTACAGCATCAGGAGCAGATGCATACCTGCTTCATGTAACAACTACACCAAGTGTTTCTTATGTAGCAAGAACAGAAGATTTTGACTGCGGAATTATGATTTCTGCAAGTCACAATCCTTTCTATGACAATGGAATTAAGCTTATTAATGCAGCTGGTGAGAAGATGAAGGAGGATGTAATCTCTGAAATCGAGAAATACCTTGATGGTGAGATGGGAGAGATTCCATACGCAACAAGAGAAAAGATTGGATGCACAGTAGATTATACAGCAGGTCGTAACAGATATATGGGATATCTAATGAGTCTCGCAATCTATTCATTCAAGGGAATCAGAGTAGGTCTTGATGCTTCTAATGGTAGTGCATGGACACTTGCCAAGGCTGTATTTGATGCACTTGGAGCTAAGACATATGTTATAAATGCAGCTCCGGACGGAACTAATATTAACGAGAACTGCGGTTCTACACATATTGAAGGTCTTCAGGATTTAGTAAGAAGAGAACATCTTGATGTTGGATTTGCATTTGACGGTGATGCAGACAGATGTCTCTGTGTAGATGAAAAAGGTAATGTTATAACAGGTGACCATATTCTCTACATCTATGGATGCTACATGAAGGACAGATATAAGCTTGCAGGCAACAAGGTTGTAACAACTGTTATGTCTAACTTCGGACTTTATAAAGCATTTGATGCAGTTGGAATTGAGTACGAGAAGACTAAAGTTGGTGATAAGTATGTATATGAATGTATGTCAGAGAACGGCTACCGCATAGGTGGTGAGCAGTCAGGACATATCATATTCTCTAAATATGCAACAACAGGTGATGGAATTATCACAGCTCTTAAGATGATGGAAGTTATGCTTGCCAAGAAGAAGACATTATCAGAACTTGCAGCTTCACTTACTATCTATCCACAGGTTCTTAAGAACATCAGGGTTACAGATAAGAAACAGGCACAGGATGATGCAGATGTTAAAGCTGCCGTTGAGGCAGTTGCCAATGCACTCGGTACAGACGGACGAATCCTCGTACGCGAAAGCGGAACAGAGCCGGTTGTGCGTGTAATGGTTGAGGCTGGAAGCACAGAAGAGTGTGAAAAATATGTCGACCAGGTTATAGATGTCATAAAGAGCAAGGGATATGCAGTATAACTTTTCATTTGTGTTACTTTGTTGATATTTCCTCTGTGGCATGACATACCATTGGCGGTATTGATGAAACGATTCATCTTAATTGCGTTAATTTATCAGATACTGTTTCAGGCTTATGGTTTGTGTCCATTCGCATATGAACATGCCGCCTGTATGTGTCCGCCTATGGCATACGCTTTCAGGAATCCTGCGCTTAGTAGGAGTAAATGTCGCTATATACAGAGTTTATTACAGTGCGCGAAAGCAAACGCTCTTCGTTTGAACGAGCTTTCGCGCACTGAACTTATGTATATAGCGACATTTACTCCTACACAGCTCGTCATATTCAAGCGTAAGCCATAGGCGGACACATACAGGCGGCGTGTACAGATGTCGAATGAACATAAACAATAAGAAAAGCCTGAAGCAGTATCTGCTAAATTAGCAATTCAGATGTGTTTCATTAGTACCGCCAATGGTATGTCATGCCACAGATGGATAGTGACACTATATACACAAATGAAAAGTTTATATGAATATTTTTTTTACCTCCACATAAGATTAATTAGGTCTTATTGTGGGGGTATTTTTTATGTGTAGAAAAATATGGGGAAAAGTTGTGGTTGTCATGCTTGCATTGTTGATAATTATGCCTGTGTGCGCCATGACGGGGTGTTCTGGCAGCAAAGAACCGGATAATAAGACCAGTGTTGATTATACAGTGGTTGAAAATGCGGATTTGCCGGATGAACTTAAGAAGCTTATTGAAAGCAAAAAAGATAAAGTGATGAGGCTTACATATACGACTAAGGATTATACATATGTTGTGGCCGGTTATGGAACAAGGGAAACCAGCGGATATTCAATTAAGGTTAATAATGTCTACACAGGCGATAATGCACTTTATATTGACCTTAACCTGATAGGTCCGGCAGCAGGTGAAGCTGTTAATGAAGTGGAGACATATCCGGTAATAGTGCTTAAGATGGAGCGGCGGGAAGAAAGCGTCGTATTTAAAATGTAGAATGTATGGGAGGTCAGTCTGTGAGACTCAGAACAGAAAATATTCATGAATACAGATTAAAATGTAATACTGTGGCACAGATTACACTAGATGATGATTTTAATGTGCCAGACACGAAAGATGATATTGAACTGATTGTAAAGGAATGGGGCAATGTCCAGACGGACAGCGTTAAAGTCAATAAGGATAAAGCAACAGTGGATGGAGAGTTAAGATTTGCACTGTTGTATATCGGTGCTACTTCCAGCATAGAACGCATGCATCCTGTTAAGATGGATGGCAGAATGAATTTCAGTGAAAATGTTAATCTTTCGAGTGACTGCACTGGTGATTATATAACATGCCAGGCGTCAATAGAGGACCTTAGCATTAAGGCAATTAATTCAAGAAAAATAAGTGTTAAAGCTATTGTAACACTTAAGCTTATATGTGAGAAGCTTCAGGATATCCAGATGATAACAGGCGTGGAAGAGACTGAAAATACAGATATACAGCAGTTAGGAAAGGAACTTGAGTTCGTGCAGCTTGCTGTTAACCAGCGTGACAATTTCCGAATCAGGGAAAATGTATCACTTCCTGCAGGTAAACCTGAGATACAGGAAATAATCTGGGATGATGTTGATGTGAGAAATTTGAATACAAGACTCGCAGATGACGGTCTTTTACTGACTGGGGAGTTAGACATATTTGTAATGTATATCGGAAACGGTGATACAGGCAATGTTCAGTGGTATGAGACAACAGCTTCATTTGAGGGACGACTGGATATAAGCGGATGTAATGCAGATATGATACCATATGTTAATTTCCAGATTATCGGAAAGACAATAGAAGAAAGACCCGACCTTGATGGCGAAAACCGTGATATTGCAGTTGAAGTGGTGCTTGATATGGACGTCAAGGCATACGAGGAGCGGAAGAAAGATGTGATAGCGGATATATATTCACCGTCATATGATATGGAGATAGAGACTTCTGATACACAGCTTCGGTGTCTTGTTGTGCGTAACAATGTGTCATGCCGCGTATCAGGTAATCTGCAGCTTGAAAACTATGCAGACCTTATGCAGATATGTAATTGTACAGCGACAGTGCAGCTTGATGATGTTACATATTCGGCAGGAGAGCTTGTAGTGGAGGGAGTTGTAAGTGCAAATGTGTTTTACATAACGTCAAGCGACAGCCAGCCACTTGGAAGTGTGCATACGATAATTCCATTTGCAGGTACAGTTAAGATTGCCCAGATAAGTGCTGATGAACTTGAATATAATATAAAACCTTCAATACAGCAGCTTTCGGCGACAATAAACAGTGCGGGTGTAATAGAGGTAAAAGCGTCAGTTTCATTGGATGTAATTGTTTTTAAGAATTTTGAATATTGTGGAATCAAGAGTGCATATATTTCAGAAGAAAAATGTGATCTTTCCCAGATGCCGTCAATGACCGGATATATTGCAGATGGTACTAAGACATTATGGGACGTTGCTAAAATGTATCACACAACAGCAGATTCAATAAAGGCAAGTAATCCTGAGTGTGCTGATGGATTGTCAGAGTCGGTAGTTATACCGAGAAAGACAAAACTTCTGTTAGTTAAGGCATAGGGAAAATAAAGCCAGAAGCTTATGAAAGCTTGAGAGAAAGAAGATTTCGAATGAATGAAAGTCTGGAATGTAAATAATCAAGGGGTACATGTGGAAAACACATGTACCCCTTAACTTGTTAAATAATAATTATCAGAATTAGCTTTCTGTCTTTTCAATCTTGATTGTAGATTTTTTCCATATTCCTGTCCAGTACAGTGCAAAAAGTATGGCAGCGGATGTTCCATTACTGATTACGACAGCATACCATACAGATTCAACACCCATATTAAGCATATTGGCACATACCCAGAGTGTGAGCAGACGGAATATCCATATTCTTGAAGCATCTACAATCATTGTAATCATGGTGTGACCGCTTCCCTGAAAAAGTCCCTGTGTAACATTATAGAATGCATTGCTCCAGCACCAGAAAGCCATGAGTGAGAGAAAATCTGTTGCAAGCGGGATAACTCTTTCATCTGTTGAGAAAAATGTTACCATAGCCTGTGAAATAAATCTTCTTGATAGAATCAAGCCGAAGAATAACAGGAACAGTGCTCCCATGCGAAGAGCATAATGGTAAGCTTTGTCTGCTCTTTCCTGTTGTCCGGCACCTATATTCTGACCAACGATAGTTGATATGGCGGAGCCGATACCATTTGCAGGCATTGTAATGATACTGTTAATTTTGTTGCCGATACCATAAGCACTTGTTGCAATGAATCCGTAAGTATTAACATTTTTAGTCATAAGAAGGAAACCAAGCTGCATAGTGCTTCCTCCGATTGCTGTAGGAAGTCCGATTTTTACAATCGAACCCATCTTATTACCTTCAAATTTAAATCCCCTGAAATTAATTCTTATAAGCTGTCCTGGTCTTGTAAGTACAATAAGTGCAATAACTGCACATGGAATCTTGGCAATCAGAGTTGCAAGGGCAGCTCCACCGATACCCCATTTGAAAACCATAAGAAATAACGGGTCTAATATAAGATTAATAACAACGCCAAACATATTAAGAAGCATTGGTTTTACTGTGTCGCCCTGTGACTGTTTTACAGATGTGAACAGGTTAATTGTGAACAGGAACGGCAGGTCAAGAACAACAATTCTTATGTATGTAAGTCCATATGTGTAGATGCTGCCTTCTGCACCGAGCCACTTCACAAGTCCCGGAGAGACAAGCCAGCATATAAGTGCGCATAATACTGAAAATGCAAGTGAAGTGAGACAGATGTGGTTTGCCATAGAGTTGGCCTGTTTATCTTCTCTTGCACCAAGATACTGTGATATAAGAATTGCACCGGCTGTTGTAATTCCGTTACCGAAATTAATCAGAATATTCTGGAATGGAGACACGAGCGTAATTGCAGACTGGTTCTCAGTTCCTATCTTTCCAAGCCAGAAAGTATCTGTAAGATTGTACATTGACTGTATAAAACTGTTAATCATAACAGGAATTGCCAGCATGAGAATTGCATGGAAAAGATTACCATTAAGAATAATATCTCTCTTGTCTTCACTTATTGGTTTCGCCATAATAGACCTCCTTTCATAATATAGATTTATTAAAATACTTTGCTTTACAGAAAAAATTTCAAAATACTGATTTTTGGTTGACATTTCAAAATCCTTTATACATAATATAAGCATAAAAAACAGTGATTTCTACAATTAAACCAATGAAAAATTAAAATAATACAGAAATGTTATTATAATAGTCGTAAAAAGCTGGAATGAGAGGGTGGAATATATGTTTCAGGATATGTCGAAGGATTTTGATATTAAGAGAATAAAAAGAAGTAATACCAGTTGTTCTACAGGAGTAGGGGCACATGTGCATCCGTTTAATGAGATATTCTATCTTTCGAGCGGAGAGTGTACAAGTTTTATTGACCACAACATTTATAAGTTCGGAAAGGGTGATCTTGTTATTGTTCCAAGTGGCTGTCTTCACAGGACAACTTATAATGGAAAAGGAATGCACGAAAGAATTGTTATAAGCTTCAGAAATGAAGCAACTGAATGGATTCAGAACCAGACTGGTAAAGAGCTTATGGAAAACTGTATGAAGCCGGGAGTTGTTAATATTCCTGAAAAAAGAAGAGACTATGTTGTTGCCCTGCTTGATAAACTGTTATTTGAAAATGATTCTCCTGATGAACTGTCGCCGGCATTTATAAAGGTGGGGCTTATAGAACTGCTGCTTTTTATTATCCGCTGTAAGAATTATGAGGAAAATGTTATTAAAGAAATTGATGTAGATAATCGAATAATTCAGGAAGTTGCCACTTATATATATGAACACTATGCAGATAATTTGTCACTTGAAAATGTTGCAGAAAAATTTAACTTAAGCAGGTCATATCTTTCTAAGAAATTTAAGACAGCTACTGGATTTGGATTTAAAGAATATATTATTAATGTCAGAATTCAGAATGCCTGCAGACTTCTGCTTGAGACAAACAGGTCTATTACTGACATTGCATTTGAATGTGGATTTAATGACAGTAATTATTTTGGTGATGCATTCAGGAAGGCAAAGGGAATTTCGCCCCATAAGTATCGTAAGAATGAAACATTTTAGAATTGTAATTATAAGATTGTACTTGATTTTGTACAATTTCTTTAATATAATAGTTTTGAAAAATGGATTTTGTATACAAGGTTAGGTGATATATGGAAAGTATCAGATTAAAGGCAAGAGCTAAGATTAATCTTGGACTTGATGTTATTGGAAGACGTGAGAATGGTTATCACGATGTAAGAATGGTAATGCAGACGGTTGGTTTGTATGACCGAATTATAATGACAAGGATTCCGGAGAAAGAGATAAGAATTAAGACTAATATAGGATTTCTTCCTGTTAATGAGAACAATCTTGTTTATAAAGCAATTATGCTTATGAAGAGTAAGTATAAGCTTGATGGAGGAATAGAGGTTGATCTTAATAAATTCATTCCTGTTGCTGCTGGAATGGCTGGAGGTTCAAGTGACGCAGCAAGTGCACTTTTCGGAATGAACAGACTTTATGAGCTTAATCTTCCTATGGGGGAACTTATGAATATAGGTGTTGAGATAGGAGCAGATGTCCCTTATTGTATTATGAGAGGCACAGCGTTAGCTGAGGGAATTGGTGAGAAGCTTACAAGGCTTCCGGATATGCCATTCTGTCATATTCTTATAGCAAAGCCACCGGTTAATGTATCGACAAAGCTTGTCTATGAGAATCTTGACAGTACACAAATCAAGTCACATCCTGATATAGATGGAATAATTGAGGCTATTAAGTTAAAGGATGTTGCACTTGTTGCTTCAAGAATGGGTAATGTATTAGAGTCGGTTACAGTGCCATTGTATCCGGTTATTGACAGTATTAAGAGGGATATGATAGAACATGGAGCCATTAATGCAATGATGAGCGGAAGTGGTCCGACAGTATTTGGAATATTCCCTGATGAACAGTCGATGATAGTGTGCCAGCAGTTCTTAAGACAGAAGGGCGAAGCAAGGCAGGTGTATACAACGGAAACATTTACTCCATAATATATATGAAAACAATACACATTCAGAGTAATAGAGAAAGGCAAGGTTTTATATGAAAGGTGAACTTAAGATGGATGTTAATGACTATCTCCCATTAAGAGATGTGGTTTTTAATACTTTAAGACAGGCGATTCTTCGTGGTGAGATGGAGCCGGGTGAAAGGCTTATGGAAATTCAACTCGCAGAGAAGCTTGGGGTAAGCAGAACTCCTATCAGAGAGGCAATCAGAAAGCTTGAACTTGAAGGCCTTGTTATTATGATTCCAAGAAAGGGTGCTGAGGTTGCCCATATAACAGAGAAGGACATGAGAGATGTTCTTGAGGTAAGAGCAGCACTTGAGGAGCTTGCAGCAACACTTGCATGCCGCAATGTTACTCCGGAGCGAATTGAAGAGCTTAAGATGGCTAATAAGAGATTTGAAGCAACAATTATATCTAAGGATGTGGTTGCAATTGTAGATGCTGATGTGAATTTCCATGATATTATATATGCAATGACAGATAATCAGAGACTTATTCAGATTATTAACAATCTAAGAGAGCAGATGTACAGATACAGGCTGGAATATGTTAAGGATGCAAGAGCACATTCTATTCTTATAAGCGAACATAATGACATCATTGATAAGCTTTCTAAGAAAGATGAAGAAAATACTAAGATTGTCATAAGACAGCATATTACTAATCAGGAAAAGGGTATTATCAGACTTCTTAACAAATAATCTTTAGATTACATGGAGGCTGGCTGTATATGCCAGCTTTTGTTAGTTTGTAAATTTCTGTTTATTATGCAAATATATGGATATAATCCCAGATATGAAAATATATCAGGGGGTAAATATCATATGAACATAAAAAAGAAACTTGGAATTCTGCTTATTGCTATAGTAGCTGTTAGTGGACTGATTGGTTATTACAGGGTGTCTTATGCAGGTAATTTAGAGACAGTGACAGAAGGAATATCAGAGAGTATAATCAGATTCCATGTAAGGGCCAACAGTGATTCACAGGAAGACCAGGAGGTTAAGCTTAAGGTTAAGGAAGCTGTAGTTGATTACATAAGACCGGTTCTTTCAGAGTCAGATTCTCTTTCAGAGTCAAGAGCTATATTAGAGTCAGAAAGTGATAACATAAGAAATGTTGCAATTAAGACTTTAAGAGATAATGGATTTATGGAAGATGTAAGCGTGTATTTTGAGAAAAGTTATTTTCCGGTTAAATCATATGGTGATGTTACATTTCCAGCAGGATACTATGAGGCATTCAGAGTTGACATAGGAGAGGCAGAAGGAAAGAACTGGTGGTGCGTACTGTATCCACCATTATGTTTTGTAGATGCAGTGTATGGCGTAGTTCCAGAGGATTCTAAGGAAAAGCTTGCAGGAGTTCTTACAGATGAAGAATATAAGACAGTAACTGACAGGGGCTGTAAAGTCAGATTTAAATATTTAACATTTATAAATGAACTGCTTGGGTTATAAGCAGTCAGTGGAGGAAGGACGATTGAATAATAAGGATAAGGTCTTTATTAAGATAAAAGGTTTATATACCGGAACGATGGAAGAAGGATTTCAGAGTGACGGGGAAAATATAGATGAAATTGAGACTCAGGACGATGAAATTGAAGTTATTAATGTTGGAACGTATTCAGTTGTTAACGGCAAAGAATATATACGGTATGAGGAAGTATATGATGATTCACAGGAACGGTCAAGCAGCATAATAAAGATTGATGGTGACAGCGTAGAGGTGACAAAGAAGGGCGTTGTATCTACTAAGATGAGGTTTACAATGGGTAGTAAAAATATGACTTATTACCAGACACCTTATGGAAATATGAGCCTGGGGATTATCACAAAAAGTCTTGAAATTGAACGAACTGAGGATACAATAAGTATATATCTTGTGTATGGAATGGAAGTAAATTGTGAACATCTTTCAGATTGTGATATGCAGATAACAATAACAACCAGAGAACTTAGAATTGATGAATAGTACATTTTTCTTTGAAAAAGGAGTAGTTATGAAGAAACAGTTTGATGAGAGAAATCTTACAATGGTAATGGATTTTTATGAACTTACAATGGCTAATGGTTATTTTAAGGATGAGGACAAGGAAAGAAAGGTTGCATTTGATGTGTTCTACAGAAAGAACCCTGATAATGCCGGATATGCTATATTTGCAGGACTTGAACAGATTATTGAATATATTGAGAATCTGCATTTTGACGAAGATGATATTGAATACTTAAGAGGTCAGGGGCTTTTTGGGGAAGAATTCCTTACATACCTTGCCAACTTTAAGTTCAGAGGAGATATTTATTCATTCCCGGAAGGAACTATTATGTATCCTAATGAACCTGTAATCACTGTTGTTGCACCGTTACTTGATGCACAGCTTGTTGAGACTGCAATTCTTCTTCAGGTTAACCACCAGTCACTTATTGCAACTAAGACAAGAAGAATCGTGCGTTCAGCTAAGGGACGTGCTGTATCAGATTTCGGTGCAAGACGTGCACATAACATGGATGCAGCAGTATATGGTGCAAGGGCAGCTTATATAGGTGGTGCAGTTGGAACAGCTACTGTTCTTGCCGGTCAGATGTTTAATATTCCAATCAGTGGAACAATGGCACACAGCTGGGTAATGTTTTATCGTGATGAATTTGAAGCATTTAAGCATTATGCGGAGAATTACCCGGATGCAACTGTGCTTCTCGTAGATACTTATGATGTTGTTAAATCGGGTATTCCTAATGCAATCAGGTGTGCCAAGGAAGTACTTGAGCCAATGGGCAAGCGTCTTAAGGGCATCCGTCTTGACAGTGGTGACCTTGCATATCTATCTAAGAAGGTAAGAAAAATGCTTGATGATGCTGGCCTTACGGACTGCAAGATAGTTGTTTCCAACAGTCTTGATGAATGGACTATTATGTCAATCTTAGAGCAGGGTGGCTGCATTGACAGCTTTGGTGTAGGTGAGAGACTTATAACAGCAAAGTCTGATCCTGTATTTGGAGCTGTATACAAGATTGCAGCGGTAGAAGAAAATGGAGTATTCCAGCCAAGAATTAAGATTTCTGAAAATGTCGAGAAGATAACAAACCCGGGACTTAAGAAGGTTTATAGAATATATGACGAGAATAAGAAGGCAATAGCTGACCTTATAGCAGGTGCTGATGAGGTTGTTGACCTTTCACAGCCTTACCGCTATGTAGATCCTGTAAAGCCTTGGAAGAACAGATATTTTGAAAACTGCACAGCAGTAGAGTTACAGCAGCTTGTTGTAAAGAACGGCAAGCGTGTAATGGACAGAGTATCTATTGATGAGATTAAGAAGTATGTTCAGGATCAGCTCACTGACAATATATGGGAAGAGGAGCAGAGATTTGAGAATCCACATAACCATTATCTTGATATGAGCCCGGCATATTATGATATGAAGATGTCACTTCTTCATAAGTTGACTGACTAGAGGAAAGTGGCAGACGGACGGAGCAGGGTGTGTATATGCTGCATCGTAAGACACGCTTCCGCTCGTGGAAAGGCGTAGCAGTACTAGGCGCACTGCCTCACTTCGTGAGGTGCGTTTGTCAAGTGCCGACGCCTTTCCAACGGTCTTACGCTACAGCATATGCACACCCTGTCCCCTTACGCTGTCACTTCCCCTGTCCGCCTTTGGCGGAGGTGGGGCTGGCGAGAGAGATTTCCGCAGAGAGCGATGGTGCCAAAGGCACCAAGCAAGAGTTTGTGGGGAGGTGGGCGGATTGTGTGGGTATATGTCATTTTCAGACCGTTGGAAGTGCGTCGGCACTTAGTGAACGCACCTCACGAAGTGAGGCAGTGAACTTAGTGTCCGCTACGCACTTTCACGAGCGGGAGCGTGTCTGGAAATGACATATACCCACACACTCCGCCCCACAGACCAACACAAAACACTTGCAATTACTGATTGTTTTGATATAATTAACTAGTATATGAAAAGTTAACGAAGGAGTAATAAATATGCCAGTTTGGAGTATTGTTTTATTGATAGTTATTGTTGTGCTTATAGCGGCACTTGTAGCACTTACTATTGTAGGTAGAAAGCTTCAGAAGAAGCAGGAGGCTAATAATGCCCAGTTAGAGGCCGCAAAGCAGGTTATGTCAATGCTTGTCATTGATAAGAAGATGATGAAGATGAAAGATGCAGGACTTCCAAAGATGGTCTTAGACCAGACACCTAAGGCATTCAGAGGTCGTAAGATGCCAATAGTTAAGGCAAAGATTGGACCAAGAGTTATGTCACTTATGTGTGATCCTAAGGTATTTGACCAGATTCCAATTAAGGCAGAAGTCAAGGCAGAAGTAAGTGGTATCTATATTGTAGGTATCAAGTCTGTAAGAGGTGGAAAGATTGTAGTTCCTGAAAAGAAAAAGAAGGGATTTTTTAAGAAGAATAAGTAAGAATGAGAGGCTACATCAGCAGATTGCTGGTGTGGTCTTTTTTTATGCCATGAGGGAGGGCTGTGGCTGGGGTATATGTCGTTTTCAGACACGCTCCCGCAAAGTTTCCGCAGGAAACAAGCGCCAGTAGATTAAGCGAAGTGTAAGGTCATGATGGAGGTATGTTGTAGTTTCAGACCGTTGGAAAGGCGTCGGCACTTGGCAAACGCACCTCACGTAGTGAGGTAGTGCGCCTAGTACCGCTACGTCTTTTCACGAGCGGGAGCGTGTCTGAAAGGACAACATACCTCCATCATGATCGCCCACTTCAAACCAATTTACACGAGCGCCTTGTTTTCCTCGTACATCTTCTCAATAAGATCCTGCACATCCTTGGCAAGAGTTTTTTTCTGCTCGCGGTCCATGCTGGCGACATCGATTGGCTTGCCAAATTCAAGGACAGTGTGAGTCTTTTTAAAGAATGGAAGGTGGTCTTCTAATGCAGCAGCTGTGTTGTTCTGTACCATAGGAATAATGCTGCAGCCTGATTTTTCAGCAAGCTTAAAGCTTCCTGCATGGAAAGGGAGAACACCATCAATGCTTTTATTTCTTGTTCCTTCAGGGAATATAACAATTGAAGTTCCAGCTTTCAAGTAATCAATACCAGTAAGGATAGTCTTTAAACCTTCTTTCATATTCTTTCTGTCAAGGAAGAGGCAGTAAAGATATTTCATCCATATATTAAGAAGAGGGACTTTTTCAATCTCCTTCTTGGCAACAAAGCCAGTTCTGGGTTTCATGTATGTGTAAGAAATAATTGTGTCGAAGAAACCATGGTGATTGCCTACAAAAAGTACAGCTTCTCCGTCTTTAGGGAGGTTTTCAAGTCCTTTTACGGTTGTTGTAACACCAGACAGAAAAAGAACAACCTTAAAAACACCCTGCACAAAGCGGAGACTTCCGCGATCCTTAGCATCCTGATTGAACTTGCCAATAAGCCAGAATACAGGAAGCATTATAAGGCTGGCAAAGATTATTATTATTGCAAATATAACTATTAATATGAGTCTTATCATTGTATGTTCTCCATTTCATTTTAGATATTAAGTTAAGCCTAGTAGCGCGAGATATCTCAGCTCTTTACATAGGCCTTCGCTCCACTAGAATAGTGAATTTCACCTTCATTAGTCACAAATACAGCTTCAATTCCATCAAGGCTTTCAATAAGTTTCATACCGTCTTCAAGCCCAAGGCAGAAGCAGGTAGTGCTTAAGCAGTCTCCGGTAAGTGAATCATTTGATAGAATAGTAACATCGGACAGGTCATTGTCATAAGAATAGCCTGTAGCCGGGTTAAGTATATGATGGTAAAATGTGCCGTCATCAGCATAGAAATAACGCTCATAGTTGCCGGATGATACAACAGAGGAATCATCAACAGAAAGAGCAACAAGCACTTCATTATTGGCTGCAAATGGCTTCCTTACACCGATTCCGAAGTTATCTGTGTTAGTTTTTTTACCGATACATAAAACATTGCCACCGAGATTGATTATAGCACGTTTTACACCATTTTCTTCAAGAAAATCTTTGATTTTGTCGGCAATATAGCCTTTAGCAACAGCTCCGAGGTCAAGGATGACATCATCAGGCTTGCTGATTGAATAAGTACCATCACCGTTATCGGACACACTGACCCTGGTGTAATCGACATGTGTCAAAGCTTCAGCAATACGTCCGCTGTCAGGAACTTTCGGTGATTCCGCAGTGAAGTCCCACAGTCTGGAAACGCTTCCTATTGTTATGTCAAATGCTCCATTACTCAAAGCAGCATATTCAAGTCCGGCATTTACTAATTCATACATTTCCTTAGATATGCTTGTTGTCTGGTTAGAATTAACCTTTGATAACTCGCTGTCTTCCTTAGTCCTTGAAAAAATGTTTTCGTAGTAGTCACACAGATTAAGAGCCTCCGTAAGAGTATTCTTAGAAACACTTGTGTATGAGTCAATCTGCACAAATGTGTTTAACTTAAAGCCGTTCACAGACTCCGGGGTAGTCAGTGTAACTGCAGGTTTTTCGCAGGCGGTAAGCACAAAGCCCAGAGCCAGAATAACAGTAAACACATATGAAAAGCATTTTATTTTATTAAATTTCTTCATAGAATAATCACCGGAATAAACCGGCATCCTCCAAAAATTATTAACACATTGAGATTATAACAGTTTAACGCTGTATAAAAAAGTGAAATTAGTGTGAAATTACTTTTATTTTTTTGATAAATGTGCTATAAATATAAGGCTTGCTGTTAGGCAGGAATGTTTATGTATGTAGAAATGAGGAAGTATATGAAAAAGAAGTTATTTAGTGTGTTACTTGTAGGTGCACTTGCAGCATCATTAGTAGCATGTGGTAAAACAGACAAGAAAGAAGCTAAAGCTTCTACAGTTAACACAGAGATAAATGCAGAAGAGTATGCAGGAACAATTACTTCTAATGCAGGAGTATATAAGACATTTGTTAATCTTTCAGACTGGAAGGGAATGTCTGTTGATCTTAAAGAGTCAGATTATGTTGTTCTTGATTCGGATGTTGAGGACTATATCAAGAGCATGCTTGAATCAAAGGCTACAACTAATGTTATAACAGAGGGAACAACTAAGTCAGGAGATGTTATTAAGCTTGATTACAGTGGTAAGCTTGACGGAACAGCATTTTCAGGTGGAACTGCTACAGATGTTACTTACACAATAGGTTCAGGAAAGTTCGTTGATGATCTTGATAAGGGCCTTGTTGGACTTACAGTAGGTAAGGAGACTGATATTACATGTGTATTCCCAGAGAGTTATTACAATTCAGATCTTGCAGGAAAGACAACAGTATTCACAGTAACTGTTAAAGAAATTGACGAATCAGTTGTTCCAGAACTTACAGATGAGTGGGTTGCAGCTAATGCTGCTTCATTAGGAATTGAGGATAGTTCAGTTACAACAGTTGAGCAGTTAAGAACATATGTAAGGTCTTACCTTGAGACACAGGCTTCATCAAGCCGTTCAAGTGCTATATTTGAAGCTGCTTATACACAGATGTCTGATGGACTTGACGTTTCAGATTATCCAAGCGAAGAACTTACAGATTTATTAAATACTCTTAACAGTAACGTAGATGCAGAATATCAGTCATATAGCTCATCATACTCTTCTAAGGAGGCGTATCTTAAGAGTGCATATAACTTTGATTCACTTGATGCATTTAACGAGTATGCAGATAATTATGCAAAGCAGTATCTTTTACAGAAGATGATTGTAACTATGATAGCTGCTGATAACAATATCACTGTTACTGCAGATGATATTAATTCAACAGGTGAGGAGCTTGCTTCATACTATGGTTATGATGACTATAATGATATCATTGATACTTATGGAAAGACTATGAATGCAGAGATTGGATATCAGGTTCTTTATCAGAAGATAGTTGATTTTGTGTGTGAGAATGTTACAGTTAACGATACAACAGATACAGCAGAGTAATTCGTTATTAAGTTAATATTTAATGTTTGACAGGACTAAGGTTGCACAGCTATTAATGGGTGTGCAGCCTTATTTATTCTTATTATTTCCGCATTAAAACGGGATTTACATATATGAGCAGGCAGGTTCTGCACTATTAAAAATATGAGAAATGTGGTAAAACCACTTAAGGGGAAAACAATGAATCAATTCGTACCAAAGCTTTTCGACGTGATGAAGGGCTATTCAAAGAAGCAGTTCGTTAATGATGTTATTGCAGGTATTATCGTTGCAATCATAGCGTTACCATTATCTATCGCACTTGCGCTTGCATCAGGAGTAGGTCCTGAGCAGGGTATCTACACAGCTATATTTGCTGGTTTTGTTATTTCATTCCTTGGCGGAAGCAGGGTTCAGATTGCCGGACCAACAGCCGCATTTGCAACTATTGTTGCAGGAATTGTGGCACAGAACGGAATGGATGGCCTTATTGTTGCAACAATTATGGCTGGTATCATTCTTATTATCATGGGATTTCTTAAATTTGGTAATCTTATCAGATTTATTCCTTATACAATTACAACTGGATTTACATTTGGTATAGCAGTTACTATTCTTGTAGGACAGATTAAGGATTTCTTAGGTCTTGATACTTCTGCGTATACAGGACCAACTATTGAGACACTTGATAAGTTAAATGCAGTGTTTAAATGTATTAACACATTTAACTGGCAGGCTCTTGTTGTAGGTGGTGTTTCACTTGCAATTCTTATAATATGGCCTAGATTCAAGAAGTTAGAGAAGATTCCAGCATCTTTAATTGCTGTTATAGTTTCTGTAATTATGGTTAAACTTGGAATGCAGGCTAAGACTATCGGAGATTTATATACAATTTCAAGCAAGCTGCCGGGTATCAGCATACCACATGTTAATATAACAATGGTTAAGAATCTTTTGCCAGATGCATTTACAATTGCGGTACTTGCAGGTATTGAGTCACTTTTATCATGCGTTGTTTCTGATGGTATGATTGGAAGCAGACATAAGCCTAATATGGAACTCGTTGCGCAGGGTGCAGGTAACCTTGTATCTGCTTTATTCGGTGGAATTCCAGCAACAGGTGCTATTGCGAGAACAGCAGCTAATGTTAAGAATGGTGGACGTACACCAATCGCTGGTATGGTTCATTCTGTAACACTTCTTCTTATCCTTGTTGTGCTTATGCCATATGCAGCATGGATTCCAATGCCGGCAATTGCAGCGATTCTTTTCATGGTAGCTTATAACATGAGTGGCTGGAGAGAAATGATTTCTCTTTGTAAGACTTCACCTAAGAGCGATATTCTTGTGCTTCTTACAACAGCAGTACTTACTATTGTATTTGACCTTGTTGTTGCTATTGAAGTTGGTGTTGTGCTTACAGCACTTCTTTTCCTTAAGAGAATGGCTGATGTTACAGAGGTTAAGAGCTGGAAATATATTGGTGATAATATAGATGAGAATAATGATCCTGACAGCATTAATCTTAAGCATGTTCCTAAGGATACACTTGTATATGAGATTAACGGACCTATGTTCTTTGCAGCTGCAGACAAATTCCTTGATATCCAGACAGTATCAGGTTCTAAGGCAGTTATTGTAAGAATGAGAGGCGTTCCATCAATGGATGTTACTGCCCTCAGATCTTTAAGAAATATTCATGCGGTATGTAAAAGACATGGTGCTGTTATGATTCTTTCACATGTAAATGAACAGCCTATGTCAGTTATGGAGCATGCTGGCTTTGCGGATGAGATTGGAAGAGATAATTTCTGTGCCAATATTGATGCAGCTCTTGAGCATGCTAAAAATATTGTAGAAGGGTAATGCTAAATGAAGGAAGATACACTTTCCTATATAAGAGATAATAAAGAAATTACATATGAACAGAAGATAAGACTTGTAATTATGCTGAGTCTGCCTACGATTCTGGCACAGGTGTCATCAATTATAATGCAATATATTGATGCGTCTATGGTCGGAAGACTGGGGGCAGGCTGTTCGGCTTCAATAGGTCTTGTATCGACAACGACATGGCTTCTTGGAAGCCTTGCTTCTGCACCATCACTTGGATTTTCAATTCAGGTGGCACAGCTTGTCGGGGCAAAGAAGTTTAACAGGGCAAGAAGAGTGTTCTTACAGTCATTTGGAATTGTTCTTCTTATATCAATTATTATTGGTGCTGCCGGAGCCATGATAAGCTGGGGACTTCCAGCATGGCTCGGTGGAGAAGAGCCGATACAGAAGGATGCGACAATGTATTTTATTATAACATCATTGTCTATGCCGGCACTTGGTTTTAACCGTCTTGGTACGAGAATGCTGCAGAGCTGTGGTAATACGAGAACACCAGGAATTCTTAATTCCATGAATTGTTTACTTGATGTTATATTCAATTTTATATTCATATTCAGTTGGCATGGTTTTGGCTTTGGTCTTGGAGTTATGGGTGCAGCACTTGGAACAACGGCGGCAGAGATTGTCACCACAATTATTATGTTTTATGTATTGATGTTCAGAACACCGATGCTTTCTAAGGGTTACGGAACAGATTCTGATGAGAAGGCAGGTCTTGCTACAATAAAGAAGTCATTTGTTTTATCTCTTCCTGTTACATTTGAAAATGTAGTTATGTTCGGGGCTATGATTACGATAACAAGAATTGTTGCACCATTAGGAGTTGTGGCTGTGGCTGCCAATTCATTTGCAATAACTGCAGAAAGCCTGTGTTATATGCCAGCTTACGGAATTGAGGAAGCGGCAACGGCACTTGTTGGCCAGAGTATAGGTGCAGGCAGAGGAAAGCTTGCATTGTCTTTTGGAAGAATTTCAGTTGCTTTCGGAATGGGAATCATGGCGTTCACCGGACTTCTGATGTTTATATTTGCACCGTTCATGATTGGAATTCTTACACCGGACCCGGTAGTAAGAGAGCTTGGCGTAACTATACTTAGAATTGAGGCATTTGCAGAGCCACTGTATGGCGCGTCAATTGTAGTAACAGGTGTACTTCGTGGAGCAGGAGATACTCTTGTTTCAAGCCTTATGAATTTCTTCAGTCTCTGGGCTGTTCGAGTTGTTCTTTCATTCCTTCTTGTTGGAAGTTACGGACTTGTTGGTGTGTGGATAGCGATGGCGGCAGAGCTTTGCTTCAGGGGTGCCATATTCCTTGTACGCATGGAGCGGAAGAAGTGGCTGAAGAAGCTGTGACTTTGCGTGGAATTCCTAAAAGCCTACTAATACAGCATATATAAACGTGATATATGAATTAATAAGTAAGCTGAATTAATCAAAAAGCCTGCTTTCAAACAAAAGCAGGCTTTAAAAATTCATCAGATTTTACATACAAAAATCCTATTAACCAAGATACTTAGCGAGTGCATCTACCTTGTCAAGCTTCTCCCAAGGGAGATTAAGGTCTGTACGTCCAAAGTGACCATAAGCAGCTGTCTGCTTGTAGATAGGTCTTCTTAAGTCAAGCATCTTAATGATTCCGTTAGGTCTTAAATCAAAGTTCTCACGGATGATTTCAACAATTTTTTCTTCATCAAGCTTTCCTGTGCCAAATGTATCAACCATGATAGATGTTGGTCTTGCAACACCGATTGCATATGAAAGCTGAATCTCACATCTGTCAGCAAGTCCCGCAGCAACAATATTTTTAGCAACATATCTTGCAGCATATGCAGCAGAACGGTCAACCTTAGTGCAGTCCTTACCAGAGAAAGCACCACCACCATGTCTAGCAGCACCACCATAAGTATCAACGATAATCTTACGTCCTGTAAGACCTGAATCTCCGTTAGGTCCACCAATTACAAAACGTCCAGTTGGATTGATGTATATCTTAGTGTCAGCGTCAATCATAGCTGGATCAACGATTGCGTCAATAACATATTTCTTAATATCATCATGAATCTGTTCCTGAGATACTTCAGGAGCATGCTGTGATGAAACAACGATAGCATCAAGTCTTATTGGCTTTTTGTTTTCATCATATTCAACTGTTACCTGTGTCTTTCCGTCTGGTCTTAAGTATGAAAGAGTTCCATCTTTACGAACCTTTGTAAGCTGTTTAGAAAGCTTCTGTGCAAGTGCAGAAGAGTAAGGCATGAATTCAGGAGTTTCGTTAGTTGCGTAACCAAACATCATACCCTGATCGCCGGCACCACCTTCTGAATCATCAATCTCGCCATCTTTAGCTTCAAGAGCCTTATCAACACCCATAGCAATATCAGCTGACTGCTTGTCTAATGCAACCATAACAGCACAGGTGTTACCATCAAATCCCTTATCAGAGCTGTCATAACCAATATCTGTAACTGTCTTTCTTACGATAGAAGGAATATCTATGTTAGCCTTAGTTGTAACCTCGCCCATTACCATAATAAAACCTGTGTTAGTAAGAGTTTCGCATGCTACTCTTGAGTATGGATCCTGCTCGTAGAGAGCGTCAAGTACTGCATCTGAAATCTGGTCGCAGATTTTGTCAGGATGTCCTTCTGTTACTGATTCTGAAGTAAATAATCTTTTTTCCATGTTATCTCCTTTTGATTTTATCGTGAATATGTCTATCCCATGATTTTTCATCGTTATTCGAGTTAGATTCTCATCGCTACTCGCGCTTGTAGCTTAGACGCCAGAATTACATTGCTATCGCTACTCGCACAAAAAAAGGTCCCCGACAAGGGGACCCGATAGACTGTATCGAAATCCTCTTATTGTTCGACTAATATCGCTCAGGTTGGCACCTTCCTCAATACAAAAGGGGTTGCCGGGCTTCATAGATCCTATGTATCTCCACCACTCTTAATAAGGGATATAAAATATTCAATTAATATTACCGCATAAGATAGTACACAATATAATGACATTCGTCAAGAGTAAATTAAGATTTTTATATAAATTTTATAGTAGCTGTTTTATCTGGTACATGCGTGCAGGTATTTCTCTTTAGTTGCCATTCCACCGCGAATATGACGCTCCTGTTTATTGACATCAAGTATTTTGCGGGCTTCTTTGGCAAGCTCAGGATTGATTTCCATAAGTCGGGCAGTAACATCTTTATGAGCTGTACTTTTGCTTACGTTAAATGCTTTAGCAGTCTGTCTTACAGTAGCCTTATGTTCAATTATGTAATATGCCAGTTGTATGGCACGTTCTTCTATATAGTCTCGCATGTGGGGACTCCGCAGGATTCATTTATACAATCTATGCCAGAGCAGGACATTTTATGTTAGAATGAAACAAGACAGATAACAAGGAGATTGATAATGGTCGCAGAGTATAGTGTGTGGCAGCAGGGAATGGAAGTTAATTATGCTGCATTATGTGAAGAGAAAAAAGATGGTTTACATATATTGAGGCTCATGGGTCAGACATCTGTAGTGTATATACCGCAGATGATAGATGGATATGAGGTTAAGGTGATAGGTGAATATTGTTTTTCTGCCAGAAATAATTGTAAGAATCGGACATCAGATAATGACTGGGAGAAGATGGAAAAGCTTGCCAGAGACAGAGGAATGAATGAGCTTAGCGGAGATTATGTTGAACAGGTTATATTGCCAGACAGTGTGCATGAATTATGCAGTTACGCATTTTACAACTGCAGAAAGCTTAAATGTATAGAATTTGGAAGAAGTTTAGATATTGTTAATAATGATGCATTTATGAATTGTATGGGACTGTCTGTGCTTGTGGTAAGAAGCAGGGCAGAAGAGCCGACAGGGGCACAGTATTTTCTGAAACAGCTTAATAAGGGAATTGAACTTAAATATGTTGATGATGGAAATACATGTGGAAGTTTCTATTATTCAGAGTATACTGAAAGCTATGAAGAAATCGGACCTGCGCATATATTCCACATGGATCTGCAGGGGGAAGGCTACAGGGCAAGGCAGCTATTTGACAATGGGGTTGTAGATGCTGCTGGGTATGATACAATATTTGAAGCAGCGAAGGCTCTGGAAAGTACATATACATTGTCGAAGATGGCAGCAGGAAGACTGCAGTATCCAGTTAAACTGACAGATAATGCAAGAGATATGTATATGGAATTCATTAAGGATAATATTGCAAAAGTGCTGGAATGGGTAGTTGCTGAGCGAAGAATTGATATTATTGAGTTCATGGCTGATAATAATATACTTGATGAGAGTGGACTTGATGCCGTACTCAAACTTGCTGGGAAATGTGACTGGACAATGGGAAGCACAGCAATTATTGAACTTGGCAGCAGATTTGCACCAAAGCTTAAAAAGAGCAGGTATGAATTTTAAAGTTGAAAAATCGGACATGAAAGGAGATGCTGGCATGGCACATATTCAGACAGAGAGCGAATGGGAACTTGAGATGTGTGGCAAGATAGTAGATTATCTTGCAGGGAAAATATATGTTGATATGAGATTTATGGAGCCTGTGCTTAATGTGCTTGTGCCAAGAGCTAACATGGGATTGTCCACATTTGCAACAGACGGAGTATATCTGTATATGAATACAAGACATACAATGGATGTGTTCAGAAAGAATGAGAATTTTCTGGTGAGGGTGTATCTTCATTCAGTGCTTCATTGTGTGTACAGCCACATATGGCTGTGTGATGGAAGAGATGAGAATTTGTGGAATCTTGCGTGCGATATTGCTGTTGAGAGAATAATTGACAGACTTGATAAAACGTGTGTGAAAAGGATTCTTACATGGAGAAGACAGGATATATATAAGAAGCTGGATGATGATAAATGTGTTTCGGCAGCACAGATATATGAATATCTGCTGGATATTAATAAGGAAGAACTTAATAAGCTGTGGCTGGAATTCTATACAGATGACCATACAATATGGCAGTACAAGAATGACAGAAAGAACATGATACAGCAGCCACATAAGGTGCAGCAGCAGTGGGAGCAGCGGGCGCGTCAGATGACTATGGAGAAGCAGAAAAGCGATGGCGAGAGTGGTAAGGATGAAAATTCATTAAATGAGCTTATGCGTGTACAGAAACGCCGGCGTAGCTACAGGGATTTTCTTAAGAAATTTGCTGAGTATCATGAAGAGTTAAAGATTAATGATGATGAATTTGATCTTGGATATTATGCTTATGGATTGTCAGTATATAAAAATATGCCGCTTATTGAGCCGCTTGAGACAAGAGAAATTGACAAGATAAGGCAATTAGTGGTAGTTGTCGATACAAGCTATTCAACGAGTGGGGAGCTTGTGAGAAGATTCCTACAGGAAACATTTGACATAATTATGGACGACAGGGCATTTTTCAAGGTGAGCTGCATCCATATTATACAGTGTGATGATGTAATACAGAGTGATGATGTTATTAAAGACAGGGAGCAGCTTGAAGGATTTTTCAATACATTTGAGATAAAGGGAGGCGGCAATACTGATTTCAGACCTCCGTTCAAATATATAGACAGACTGATTGAAGAAGGAAAGATTAAGAATCCCGGTGGAATGTTGTATTTCACAGATGGAGAAGGAACTTACCCGAAGAAAAAGCCAGGTTACAGAACCGCATTTGTATTCATGAAAGATTACGATGAGACGAAAGTGCCTGCGTGGGCGATGAGAATAAGACTGGATAAGTCAGACAGATAGAAAGGACATGGCTATGAATATTAAAGAGGCAAAACAGGAGATTGTTAATACAGTAAAAGCATATCTTTGTAAAAATGCAGAGGGAGGATACAGGATTCCGGCGATACGTCAGCGTCCTGTGCTTCTTATGGGACCTCCGGGAATTGGAAAGACACAGATTATGGAGCAGATTGCAGAAGAGTGTGGAATCGGTCTTGTTTCATATACTATTACGCACCACACAAGACAGAGTGCTGTCGGACTTCCGATGATTAAGACAGAGGAGTTTGAAGGGAAGGAATACTCTGTAACAGAGTATACGATGAGCGAGATAATTGCTGGAGTGTATAAGGCTGTTAAGGAGCAGGGACACACGGAAGGGATTCTTTTTATTGATGAGATTAACTGTGTTTCTGAGACTCTCATTCCAACTATGCTGCAGTTCTTACAGTGCAAAACATTTGGCAATCAGAAGGTGCCGGAGGGCTGGATAATTGTCGCAGCCGGCAATCCGCCTGAATTTAATCGTTCAGTACGTGAGTTTGATATGGTTACATATGACCGTCTGAGAGTAATTAATATTGATGCGGACCTTGAAGTATGGCGTGAATATGCAAGAGAACGCGAGATTCACAATGCAATTCTTTCATATCTTGATATAAGACCACAGAATTTTTACAGGGTAGAGGCAGATGTTGACGGGCTTAAATTCATTACGGCACGAGGCTGGGAGGATATGAGCAGTCTTATGTATGTGTATGAGGAGCTTGGAATCAGCATTAATGCCGGGGTTGTTGGGGAATTTCTCCATAATGAGGATGTTGCGGAGGATTTTGGAGCATATTATGACCTATACAATAAGTACAGGGATGATTATGGAATTAACAATATTCTTACCGGGAATGCTGCGCCGGATATATACAGACGAATGGTAGAAGCTGATTATGATGAGAGACTAACTGTGGTAAATCTGCTGCTTGACACTCTGAATAAGCATTTTAAATATGCAGCTTCTTTAAAGGCTGATACTGACAACTGGTATAAATCTATCAAAGATAAGATTAAAGCAGGAGAGGATGCAGCTGCTATTGATAAGGAGAAAGCAGAATTTGCTGCACAGGCTGAAAGGTTGGAAAGTGTTGAGAAACAGACACTTGCAAAGTTAGAAAATGCATTTGACTTCTTAGAAGGTTCTAAACAGGAGATTTCAAGGGAAGATATCGGAAAGCTTGATCAGGAAATGCTTATATTTGTCACAGGACTTACAACGGGAAAAGAATCATCATCATTCCTTCTTGTAAATCCGTGTGACAGATACAAGTCTTATAGTGCCATGTACTTAAAGGGCGGTAGAAGAAACCAGCTCCTTAAGGAAATGGAATAAAGATACGATTGAATAAATCGGACATTATATTTTAAGCTTCTCCGCAAACATAAGAAGTACGCTGATTAAAAGCAGAGCACATGAAATCCATATTGTGTGGATTCCGAACATCATTGAAAGGTTTCCACCAATACCTGCACCGATTGCAAAGAATAATATTATACCGAAGTAATATCCAGCTTTCTTAAGAGAAGACTTATTGCCGGTACGCACAAATACTGAAAGTGCGTCTGTACCGCTTCTTAAATTGCCGATGCACATGGTGCTTGCATAAGAATAGCCATTAACTTTTCTGAATGCCTGTACCTGCATCGCACATGAGAATGACACGATTATTGTTGCAAACATGTCCATTGAATGAGGCATGAAGCCGACTGCAATTAAGATTACAATCTCAATAAGTAATATTGCCTGCCGCCAGTGAAGTCTGGTGGCATTTTTGTATTTGCCCTGAATTCGCTCTGTTACGAATACGCCAAGACCAAATGCTAAGAATGGCAGGAGATATTTAACTCCCTGATACCATTCGCCCATCATAAAATGTGTACTCATAAGAACCACATTACCAGTCTGTGCGTTGGAGAATACTTCATTTCTAGTAAAATATGTATATGCGTCCTGAAGTCCACCGGACATGGCAAGGAATACACTGTTTATGAAGGCTTCGGACATCTGTATATCCGGCAGCTTCTTAGCGAGGGCGTTGTGAAGCTTTGATGCCATAAATAACCTCCTTGTGTTTTATAACTTTGGTTGTTATAGCACAAGGAGGTTTTGTTGTAAAGGGTATATAAATATTAGATATGTTGCGAATTATTTTCCAAGTGCTGTCTTCTGAGGCACTTCTGTTTCTTTTTCGTAGCATGCAAATGCGCTGTCGACAAGCTCTTTATCTGGCTTCGGTGTAAACAGGCTGACTACAGGAACGATAATCATTCCGGCAAACATTGCAAATGCACCGCAGTTGATAGGTGACTGGAGCCATGTTGGGAAGCCTGCTCTGAAGAAGATGTTGGCAATCATAAGTACTGAACTGAATAAAAAGCATGCCCAGCACGATGCTTTGGAAACCTTCTTAGAGTAAAGTGAGAACATGAATGGTGCAAGGAATGAGCCTGCAAGAGCACCCCATGATATTCCCATAAGCTGTGCAATAAATGTTACTGAACTCTTGTACTGGATAAGTGCAAGTATTGCAGATATTGCAATGAATACAACAACAAGAACTCTTATGTATAATACCTGCTTCTTCTCACTCATATTCTTAATGAAGTTATCTTTTAAGAAGTCGATAGTAAGTGTTGAGCTTGAAGCTATTACAAGTGATGAAAGTGTGGACATTGAGGCTGACAACACAAGAATTACAACTAATGCAATAAGCGCAGGACTTAAATTAGAAAGCATTGTTGGAATTATTGAGTCGAAGCCGTTAGCCTTCACATCTATCTGGTCAGAGAATAATCTTCCAAAACCTCCGAGGAAATAACATCCGCCTGAAACTATAAGCGCAAATATTGTTGATATTACAGTACCCTTCTGGATGGAAGCTTCATTATCAATGGCATAGAATTTCTGAACCATCTGAGGAAGTCCCCATGTTCCAAGTGATGTAAGGATTACAACACATAAAAGATTGAATGGGTCAGGTCCGAAAAATGAAGCAAATATACCGGGTGTATCGCTTACAGCCGGGTCAGACACATTTGCAAGACCCTGCAGTGCTGACATGAATCCGCCTTTAGAGTGGATTACGGCAGCGATTATTGCAATGATACCGAACAACATTATAATTCCCTGAATGAAATCATTGATTGCAGTAGCCATGTATCCACCTGCAATAACATAGATTGCAGTAAGTGTTGCCATGATTATGATACAGACGCTGTAATCAATGTTGAAAGCCATACCGAAAAGTCTTGAAAGTCCGTTGTAGAGCGAAGCTGTATATGGAATCAGGAAAATGAATATGATAACGGAAGCACCGATTTTTAATGGATTGCTGCCGAATCTCTTTCCAAAAAACTGTGGCATGGTTGCTGAGTCAAGGTGCTGACTCATAATTCTTGTTCTTCTGCCGAGTACGACCCATGCAAGAAGTGAACCTATAATTGCATTGCCGATACCAGCCCATGTTGCAGCAATTCCGTATTTCCAGCCAAACTGCCCTGCGTATCCAACGAATACAACAGCCGAGAAATAAGATGTTCCATATGCAAATGCGGTGAGCCACGGACCAACGCTTCTTCCACCGAGAACGAAACCATTAACATCAGTTGCATGCTTGCGGCAGTATAAGCCAATGCCTATCAGCACCGCAAAGTAGATAATAAGAATAACTAGTTTTAACATAAAAACCCCCATATTAATTGTATTATAGCTTACTTCATGGATTTAAAGTGTAACGCTTTAAATTGATAAAGCAAGCATAAATGCATTGTAACATATGGGAGTGGGATTGGCAAGGAGAAAGTGAGTTGAGCTTATGGTTTAAGATTACATTTTACGCTCTGCTCTTCATCTTTCTGTATGCGATATTCATTATTATTGCAAGCACAACACCAAGTGACACATAAGATACGAAATCTGTATTGGCGTATGTCAGATTAAGGCTGGCTGTTCGTCCGAGAAGTCTGTTGCTGAGTAACATAGCAGCTTTGCTCAGAATTACATTAAATGCCACATATTCAAGTCCTGCATATATGACGAATAATACAGGAAGATAAATTCTGCTTACTGACAATGGTAAAGAGAATATTATTAACGATATAAGTGATAATGCAAGCAATACAATCATCACGATATAAAATGTGCCAGATGAAATCGTCTGGTATATTCCTGCAAGACCGGCAGCACGATACTGTATGTCTGCGTATATACATGAAGCATAATTATTAATAGCTTTTTTAGCAGATTCAGTGTCTGCAAAAAGTGACAATGTAATAGTACTATCCGTGTTATCTGTATAATCTTTAATGCTGTTATATGTGACAGATGATAAAGCTGTAAGCTCATCGTCTATATCAATGTCAATTTCATTAAATGTTTTGCCATCACGCAGTCCTTTTGTAAGTGCATCTGTATATTTTCTGGCAATACTGTCTATGGCAGATGAATTCTGGATAGTATTCTGGATATCAGAAAGCAGCTTGTTATATTGATAAACATCCATGCCAGCCTGCTCGCTTGAAGGGAGGCTGTCAATAACTGTGTCCATGTATCTGCCAGAAATAGCAGAAGAAAGTCCGGCATCTTTTATTATGTCTGCTGCATAAAAAGGTACATTTTTATTAATATTTAAACCAAACATCGATATTAAAAATATTATGGTTGCAATAATTAGAAGTGGCTTGTTGCTTTTCTTATAAAGCTTTGCATTATAGCGTAGTCTGTAAGCTTCATCAGGTGAATCACTGGTGAAATCTATATTGTTTACAGACAGGAAATCTTTCATAATCTGTAATTTTTCCCCATCAGCCTTTACACATCTTATCAACATACTGTCTTTTCTTTCGAAGAAATAAAGACTTCCTACAGAAACACATTTTTTAATGCTGGATGGCGATAGAAAAAGTCTGCCATTGACATATATTCCATCATTGGTAATTGTGGTTTTCCTATTCTTCTTTGTCTGTGAATTAAAGAAAGCCTTGGCTTTTCTTTCTTTGAAACTACTGGTACGGTTGGCATACAATATGTTTATATAGGACTGGCAGTCCTCAAGCGTCCAGTCAGATGTATTATTATATTCAGTACTCATATAAGAAACCTCCTTTAATAATTCATAGGGGTAATTATAGTGTTTGCAAATGTATTTTACAATATTAAATCTGTTGGGGAATACCTACTATTATGTCTGCTTTATATGATTGAGTAGGTTTGTTTGAGAGAATTATAACCTGATACGGAGGGAGCAAACCTACTAAACAGTTGTGTATAGTTTTTTAGTGGGTCTTTTTCTTGAATTTTTCTGGATTAGTGCTTGTCAGAGATGAAATCTGCCGTGAAAATACCTACTAAATTATGATTATGTATATGGTTAGTGGGTTTTGGAAGACCATTTAATAAAATGAGATGTTTAATAGACCTACTAAGGTAATGGCGGATAATGAGTTGGTAGGTTTATTAGGAATTTATGTTATGCGGGATATAGGATTTTGCGGAGGATATAAAAAAACAGCCACCAGAAAAATTCAGTGACTGTTTTGAGAGAATAAGGCGGGGGGCTTCCGCCGTATATCTGATTTATTTTATTTGTAGAACATTCACATTAATGTTAAGGAGGGTAATGTGAATTATCTTATTATCGTCTGTCGCCGCCGGTCTTATTACCACCAGAACTGCCGTTCATGTCAGGGGCGTTATGGCGACCCTGTAATTCTCAGCATCATCTGCGTGTGTTACATCTGTGTCATTTTTGGTAATGCCTGAAGTGATGGTAGTCTCACCGCCTGATGCAGTAGTAGTTGAAGTTGAATTTCTGGCACAGCCAGCAGTCATAAGACACATAGTAAGAATAACTGTGGCTACGCAATTCCTTTTGATTTTATTTAATCATGTGGAATATCGTTAAATCTGCCGTCAAGCTCTTCGGTTTTTACCACATTTATAAATGCGTGCTTGTCAATTGAGCGAATCAATGTGATAAGCTCACGTTTCGCTTCGGAGTTGATTACTGAGTATATGAGCGTGCGCTCTTTTTCCTCATAGCAGCCGATTCCCTTGAAAAGCGTGGCGTCGTGGTTGGTTGTATTCTTGATGGCGTGATAGATTTCTTCGGATTTGTCAGAAATGATAAATAATGTCATCTTCTGGTAGCGTTTGTACATGAACTGGATTACCTGAGTGCTGCAGAACTGATATATTATTGAATAGAGTGCGATTGACCAGCCAAACAGTCCGCCTGCGATGAGCAGAATCACAACATTTCCAAGAAGAATATAGTTCCATGCGTCTATTCCTTTAACATGAGAAAAATAAATGCTTATGAAATCAGTTCCGCCTGTGGTAGTGCCGACATTGAGGCACAGGCTTATTGCAAATCCGTTGATAATTCCGCCAAATACGCTTATAAGCAGTATATCTTCTGTAAAAATGTATGGAGGAAGAACATCAACAAGCACACTGGAAAGTATAATTACAACTATTGAGTAGATGGTAAATTTCTTGCCAATGTAGCGGTATGCAATGTAGGCGGGGAAAATGTTCAGTGCTACATTGAATATTGTAAATGGGATGCTGATATGAAAAAAACGCAGTCCGATTGCCTGAAATAACAGGGAGACTCCTGAAAAGCCTCCTGGCAGCAGGTCTGCGACTTTGGCAAAGCATCTTAAATTCCATGCGTACAGCACGGAAGCAATTATAACTATAATGAATCTGAATACCTGATAAAACTTAGGATATTTAACTTCTAAAGATTTGAACATATATTAGCCTCCATATTTTGTGTTAAATATAATAAGCAATTAATAATTATTTGTGTGAGTTGTCGTAGGCAGCCTGAATATCGGCGGGGAGCTTGTCTGGAAGCATTGAATGTATTCCGTCCTCGTTGCCGTCCTTGATAGCCTGCTCGTAATAGAAGCACTTGAAAGTAAGCATATCAAGAGTTTCCTGCATTTTTTCCATCTCTTTTTCAACAGCGGTTTTCTGTCTCTCAAAAAGCTGTTTTCTGAGTTCGTAAGTTCTGCTGCCTTCCTGACACCATTCCATAAACTGCTTGATGTCGCGGATTTCAAGACCTGATTTTTTGAGACATTCAATAAGCTTAAGAGCAGCAATTTCTGTGTCAGAGAACTGTCTTATTCCAGAGGCACGCTGCATAAAAGGGAATAATCCTTCTTTATCATAATATCTTAATGTTGAAACGGGAAGATTAAACATTTCTGAAACCTGTCCTATTGTGTACATAACACACCTGCTTTCTGTAAGCCTTGCTTACCTGATATTAGTTTTTTACAAATGTGATAATAAAATTCACAAAATGTTCACTGTTATTGGGTTGACCTAAAGTTAGGTTTAACTATTATGCTTAAATAGTAGCACAGAGAGACTTAAAATACAATTTAAAGTTGGTTTAAAGTGAATATGATAGTGTATTTAACAAAGAGGTGATCATATGTATGTAGTGCTAATGTATTTTTGCATTACTTTTTTTGGATTGATACTTATTATGATGGCAGTGGAAGGATGACATATTTTATGGAGGATAAATGTATGGAATGGAGACAGGAAAAAGACATGCCGGTATTTATGTATATTTTTCTTAATAAAATAGAGGATGCCGAGGAAGCAAGATGGACAGAGAAAGAAAAAAATGAGGGGTATAAGACATATAAAAAGTTGTTAGAACTTACAGAGGATGATTCATCCGATGTAATTAAAAAATGTCTCAGGATAATTAAAGAAACAAGGCATATTGTAGAGTATGAGCTTTGGAACAAGATTGTATATTTTATGACTGATTATATTAATGGTGAGACTGTGTGGGGATGAGCTTGTGTCAAGAAAAACTGAATAAGGGTTGGGCAGATAAGTATTCCGGTAAAGAAAATAAAATAGAGGTTGACCTTATAATGGTTGTAAGGTTTAATATATTAGCAGCTGCTTTGAGGGTGGCTGCTAATTTTTGAATTATGCAGATGATGGCATTTACTCCCACTAGGTGAAGAAAACCTGAGAGTCCGCATAGGCACACATACAGCCAGACACCAGTGCACACAGTGCAAATAGACAAAACAGCACATTTTAATCAGGAGAAGAGAAGATGGAAAAGAACCTTACAACAGGAAGCGTATCTAAGACGATTGTATATTTTGCTTTGCCGTATCTGCTGTCGTATTTCTTACAGACTTTGTACGGAATGGCCGATTTATTCATAACAGGTCAGTTTTGTGGCGTTGACTCGATAACGGCTGTGTCTAATGGAAGTCAGGTAATGCATATGCTGACGGTAATTATCGTGGGGCTTGCAATGGGAACAACGGTAGTTATCGGCCGGGCGATTGGTGCTGATAATAAGGAAAATGCAGGAGTTGCAATTGGTAATACAATAACTCTTTTTATGGGATTGTCGATTGTGCTTACAGTTGTTCTTTTAGCACTTGTAAAGCCAATTGTCAGTCTTATTGCGATTCCTGAGGAGGCTGTAAGTGGAACAGTTGCTTACCTTATAATATGCTTTATCGGAATACCATTCATAACTGCTTACAATATAATTAGTTCAATATTCAGGGGAATGGGTGATTCCAAGAGTCCGATGTATTTTATTGCTGTTGCATGTGCTGCTAATATCGCGCTTGATTATCTGTTTATCGGTGCATGCAGTTTAGGTCCTATAGGAGCGGCACTTGGAACAACACTTGCCCAGACACTTAGCGTAATAGTATCGTTAATTGCTATTAAAGTGAAAAAGACCGGAATACATGTGTATGCAAATGCTTTAAAACCACAGCGGGAGGTAATGGGTGAGATATTAAAGGTCGGAATTCCGGTTGCAATACAGGACGGTTGTATTCAGGCTGCGTTCATTATAATAACGATGATTGCCAACCACAGGGGACTTGATACATCGGCAGCAGTGGGTATTGTTGAGAAAATGATAAGTGCAATATTCATAATTCCATCGTCTATGCTTGCGACAGTTTCAGCGCTTTCAGCACAGAATATAGGTGCAGGAAAGCATGAACGCGCGGCTCTGACACTGAAATACGCAACATTAATAACATGCACATATGGAATTGTGGTGGTAATAGTTATGCAGTTTATTGCAAGTGGTCTTTTGGGGCTGTTTACTTCTGATTCAAATGTGGTTTTACTTGGAACGCAGTATATGAGAAGTTACATTATTGATACAATGTTTGCAGGTGTGCATTTCTGTTTCAGTGGATATTTTGCAGCATATGGAAAGTCTTATATCGGATTCCTGCATAATATAATTTCGATTACATTTGTGAGAGTTCCAGGGTCTTATCTTGCTTCAAAGCTGTTCCCGGGTACGCTGTTTCCGATGGGACTTGCCGCACCAGCAGGCTCGGTGTTATCAGTTGTGATATGCGTCGCAGCATTCGTATATCTTAAGAGAAGAGGGACGCTGGGATAAGTGAAAAGTTGTCTGATAATTTTGTAATATTTGAAAAGAAAAAGAATATACTTGTAATGTCTGATGGCATGTGATACAATGTCATTGGATATAAGTAGTGCATTCAAGCAATCTACGAAAACCCCACGAGTTCGGGCTCGTGGGGTTTTCTATTCCGTTCTGGCAGGGTGGCTTAGTCCCCAGGCTGGCTACCGTCTGTTATCTCTGTCCAGCCATTTGCAGATATAGTATGAAGCTATATTTGCCAAGATAGAGATAATTAAGGACACAAGTGCATCCAAGCAATCCACCTCCTTTCTCTACCAGGTATGGGAGGGGTAGCGCTAGGAATTATATCATAACAATATATAATAAACAAGTATATAAAAAATACGAATAATAACTATTGCTATGATTTATGATTTTATAACTAACATGTATTTTACAGGAATGACACATGGGGGTATGATACATTTATCAAGGGCAAAGGAGCCGGAAGTCTTTAGGGGATTCTGGCTCTTTTTTGCATTAGTAAGTATTTGAAGGAGGAAATATATATGGAATACGAGATTTCTAATCGTTTATCAGGTGTTCATGGTTCGATGATAAGGGAACTTTTTAAGTTAGGAGCAAGCAAGGATATTATATCTTTTGGCGGTGGAAATCCGTCAGCAGAGACATTTCCATGTAAGGAAATAGAAGAGATAGCTGCAAAGGGACTTGGTGAGAATCCTGTCTCTTTATTACAGTATGGGCTGAGTGAAGGTTATACACCTCTGCGTGATACTATGAAGAAATATCTTGAGAAGAAGGAAGGCTTTGATTTCGAGAATAATGAGCTTTTCATAGTGTCAGGCGGACAGCAGTGTGCGGACCTTACAACTAAGGCACTTGTTAATGAAGGAGACGTTGTGCTTACTGAAGAACCTGCATTTGTAGGCTGCCTTAATACATTCCGCTCTTACGGTGCGAAGCTTGTAGGAATCCCAATGGAGCAGGACGGAATGAATATAAATGCGCTTGAGGAGGCTTTAAAGGCTAATCCTGATGCAAAGCTTTTATACACAATTCCATCTTTCCAGAATCCTACAGGAATTACAACTTCCCTTGAGAAGAGAAAAAAGTGTATGAGCTTTGCTGCAAATATGATATCGCAATATTAGAGGACAATCCTTACGGTGAATTAAGATTTGCAGGTGAAAATGTGCCAACTATCAAGTCGATGGATACAGAGGGCAGGGTTATATATGCAGGAAGCTTCTCAAAGGTAATGGCACCTGCATTCCGTCTTGGTTTTCTTGTATTTAACAAGTCGCTCACAGGACCGCTTACAGTTGCAAAGCAGTGCACAGATGTACATTCAACTGTACTTTTCCAGTACATTTGTAATGAATATATTAATAACTATGATTTTGACAAGCATCTTGAGGATTCAAGAAAGGTGTATGAGCACAAATGTAATCTCATGATGGAGTGCATGAAGAAGGAATTTCATCCTTCAGTAACCTTCGGTCACCCTGAGGGCGGACTTTTCGTAATGGCATTCCTGCCAGAGGGAATGGATTCTGCACCATTTGTAAGGGAGGCTATTAACAGAGGTGTTCTCTCAGTTCCGGGAGCAGCGTTCTTAGCAGATGAGAGCCAGAAGTCTAATGGATTCAGACTTAATTATTCGACACCTTCTGATGAGCAGATTGTTAAGGGAATCGAAATTCTAGGAAAACTTACATATGAGTGGATTAAGTAGGAGGAGTGAAAAGTTATGAAGATAGCAGCATTCAGCGTTCGTCAAGATGAAAAACAGTATTTTGATACATTTGCAAATGTATACAAGGTGGAATTACAGATTAATAGGAGCGGATTTACAGCAGATGATATAGAAAGTGTCAAAGGCTGTGAGGCTATGTCGGTGTGCGATGGCATGTGTGACTTGTCAGCACCTGTTCTTGAAAAGCTTGCAGCAGAAGGTGTAAAGTACATCGGTTTCAGGACAATCGGATATAACAGTGTTGACCTTGAGGCAGCAAAGCGCCTTGGAATCCGTGTTGCACACAGCGGATATTCGCCATATTCAGTTGCCAATTATACAGTAATGCTTATGCTTATGTGTATCCGCAAGGCTTTGTATGTAATGATGCGTTCACACACAGCAGATTATTCACTTGGTCCTATATGTGGACGTGAAATGCAGAATATGACAGTAGGTATTATCGGAACAGGAAGAATTGGAAAGGCAGTGATTAAGAATCTTTCAGGATTTGGCTGTAAGATTATTGCGTATGACCCATACCCTGCAAAAGACCTTGAAAATGTTGAGTATGTAACTCTTGATGAATTGTATGCCAGAGCAGATATTATCTCGCTTCATACTTTCTTAAGTGATGAGACATATCATATGATTAATAAAGATTCAATTGCAAAGATGAAGGATGGCGTTATCCTTATAAATGCGGCAAGGGGCGCGCTTGTTGATACAAAGGATCTGATTGAGGCTGTTGAGAGTGGCAAGATTGGTTCAGTTGGAACTGACTGCTGTGAGGGTGAGGATGAATTTATCCGTACAGACCGTAAGTATGATGACCTTGTTGTTAATCACGATTACATCATACTTAAGTCTTTCCAGAATACTATTGTCACACCTCATGTTGCATTTTTCACAGATCAGGCTGTGTCTGATATGGTTGAGTCTTCAGTTAAGAGTGTTGTGCAGTTTGCAGCCGGTGAAGACACACCATTAGAGGTGCATTAATTATTCAAATTTTTGAAATATTCTTCAAGCTGGTGCTCGAAGATTCGCTGATTTTCTGAGCAGAATGAGCCAAGCGGCTGATAATAAATGCTTCTGAAATGTGGACAGTCATCTATATGCAGCAGGCTTATGTTTTCAGGAAGGCTGCTGCTTGTCCATGTTACAGAGGCAACAAATGATACTCCAAGACCGAGACTTATGAGTTTGCCCTGTAATATGTAATCATTGCATGAGTAGGCTATCGGAGGAGTTTTCTTACATTTACTGAATATTGAATTGAACACTCCGGCATAAGATGGAGTATCTGCAAGGTCAATGAATTTCTCGTCCATCATCTGTTCTACTGATATGTGTCCGGTATGGGCAAGTGGATGTGATGATGAAACGGCAAGGCAGATTTCTTCTGTCATAAGAAGATGTGCATTGTCTGGAATATCATAAGCTGATGAGACAGAGTCAATCAGCAGGTCACACCCTTTTGGTTCAGAAGATATTGAAAAGCTGACATGAGGGTGCTCATGGATAAAATCTTTAAGTACATTGCTGACAAGAACTGCACTTGAGCGGAGACAGAGCCTTATTTCGCCTGCATCGCCAAGACTTTCACTGACAGCACGCGCAGCATCTTCTGAAAGAGCCAGTATTCTGTCTGCATATTCAAGCAGAATTTCTCCCTGACGGGTACATTCGAGCCCTTTTTTATTACGGATAAAAAGCTGTGCGCCAAATTCCTCTTCAAGCTTGTGGATTGTCTTGCTTAATGCCGGCTGTGCTATGCATAGTTCACTGGCAGCGCGGGTCATATTCTTGTGTCTGGCGGCAGCCTGAAACTGCCTGAGCTGATATAATTCCATGTTCGCACCTCTCTTGTATGTAGTATTTTATAAAAATTACAATTAACATAATATAGAAATCAGGATATTTACGATTATGATAACACAAATATTATTAACGCAGACATTTATAATGTTTATTCTTATGATTCTGGGACTGATTCTGTCTAAAACAGGTCTGCTTACAGAACATGGCAGTAAGGATATGGCCAATATTCTGCTGTATGCGGTTATTCCGTGTGTAATTATAAGAAGCTATATAACAGATTTCACGATGGAGAAGCTGTATGGACTTCTTATGTCGGCGGTACTGGCTGTAGCTGCATTTGCAGTGGCGATAGCTGTATCATATATAATATACGGCATGCGAAAGCCGATAGACAACTTTGGAACAGCTTTCTGTAACGCAGGATTTATCGGAATTCCACTTGTAACTGCGGTATTTGGAAATGAAGCGGCATTCTATGTTGCGTCATTTGCAAGTATTCTTAATCTGTTGCAGTGGACATACGGAATTGTGATAATAACCCGCCGCAAGGATATGATAAATATAAAAAAGGTATTCGTCAATCCTGTGACAATATCACTTGTTATAGGACTGTTTCTTTTTATTACGGGAATTAAACTGCCAGGTGTAATAAACAGCACGATGGCTGGAGTTGCGGCACTTAATACACCTGCAGCCATGATAGTACTGGGATATTATCTGTCATGTGTCAGGATCCGTGACTTACTGTTTAATCCATCCCTGTATCTGGCATCGTTTGTCAGGCTTATAATAATTCCGCTGCTTACACTACTTGTGCTTTATATTATACCGGCGGGACACGGTCAGATTGGAATGATTACACTGATTGCTGCGGCAACACCGGTTGGAACGAGTACGGCAATATTTGCACAGAAATTCGGGCAGGATTATGAGCGGGCAGTATGTATGGTCTGCCTGTCAACGCTGTTTTCAATTATTACAATGCCAGTTGTGATGTATCTGGCACAGATGTGGATTATGTAGTTTAACTATTATTTCTGGTTATGGTTTTATAACCAACATGTATTTTACAGGAATAACACAATGGTATATTATACAGACATCAAAGGCAAAGGAGCCATGACCCGGAAGGGGTAATGGTTTCTTTGCCTTTTTTGCGTATAAGATATCTTTGCAGGAAAATGTATAGCGAATACGGCTATTCATAATATGAGGAAGAAAGGAACTAAAGCTATGGGAAATAACGGAATTGAATTGGAAAGAGATGGCTTTAAGAGCCGTACAGGTTTTATTCTTGCCTGTATCGGTTCGGCAGTAGGAATGGGAAATATATGGCGTTTTCCATATATGGTATCTGCATGGGGTGGTATGACATTTTTAATACCTTATGTATTATTTGTAATATTGATAGGTTCAACAGGTGTTATTGAGGAGATGGCACTTGGCCGTGCGACTAAGGGCGGACCTATTAAAGCATTTGGCGACTGTATGCAGATGCGTACAGGAAAGAGAAAAGCAGGTGAGGCAATTGGTTTTATTCCTGTGCTTGGCTCACTGGCTCTGGCAATGGGCTATACTGTAGTTGTTGGCTGGATATTCAAATATACTTATCTTGCATTTTCTGGAAAGCTTTCAGCAATGGGCAATGATATGTCAGCTATTGGTGGTATGTTTGGAAGTACAGCAAGCACATTTGGCAATAATATGTGGCTTATAATCGCGATGGTTGTAACTGCTGTTATTATGGCACTTGGTATTGCAGGCGGAATTGAGAAAGCAAACAAGGTCATGATGCCTTTGCTTTTCATCATGTTTGTAGGACTTGGAATATATATCTTCACACTTCCTGGTTCAAGTGCAGGTTATAAATACATTTTTACTCTTAATCCTAAGGGACTTCTTGATATAAAGCTCTGGATATATGCATTTGGTCAGGCGTTCTTCTCACTGTCTATCGCAGGTAACGGAACTGTTATCTATGGTTCATATCTTAGTGATAAGGAAAATGTTGTTTCTTCTGCAAGAAATGTTGCTGTATTTGATACTATTGCTGCTTTATTAGCTGCATTTGTTATTATTCCGGGTATGGCAGCAGGCGGTGCCGAGTTATCTTCAGGTGGTCCCGGACTGATGTTTATCTATCTTGTAAATGTATTTAATGGTATGCCGGGTGGAAAGATTGTAGGAATTGTATTCTATGTATGTGTTCTGTTTGCCGGCATGAGCTCACTTGTTAATCTGTATGAAGCTCCGGTTGCAACTATTCAGGAGAAGCTTAAGCTTAACCGTGTTGCATCTGTTGGAATTATCGCAGTGGCTGGCTGTGTTGTGTCACTTGTAATACAGGGTATTGTATCAGGCTGGATGGACGCAGTATCTATCTATATCTGCCCACTTGGCGCAATGCTCGCAGCAATTATGTTCTTCTGGGTTGCAGGAAAGAAGTTTGCTGTTGATGCTGTTAATGCAGGTGCAGATAAGCCTATTGGAAAGTGGTTTGTACCACTTGGCAAATATGTCCTTGTTCCACTTTCACTTGTTGCACTTATTGCAGGTGCTTTACTTGGTGGAATTGGCTGATGGAGGATTGGACTGGTTGATTGAGACTGGCGGATTGCGACTGGCGGATTGCTTTGCAATCCGCCTTTTTTGCGTGGTGGGGAGCGAGAAATAGCGGTGGATTGGACTTTGAAGTGGAGGGGAGGCAGGAGAAAGTCCAAAACGCAAGTCGGCGCACAAGAGCGTAAGACCAGACATCACATGACCAGACATCACATTTGTGCAAAAATTTATATAAAATCTCATAAACCTCTTGCCCTAAAGCTAACTTCAAGTCGTATCATACAGGTATCAAATAATTTACATTTTTATGAAAGAAGAGGTGTTATTATCATGAAATTTATGGATAAGGATGATTTTGAAAAGCAGAATGTTTTCGGAACAGGTCAGGCAAATACAGCATATGCTAAGTATTTTATTGGTGATTCTTTCCTGAATCCGCTGACAGATCCTAAGTGCGGGCTTTTTCTTGCAAATGTGACTTTTGAGCCGGGATGCCGTAATAACTGGCATATCCATCATGCAACAAAGGGCGGCGGACAGATGCTTATATGTACAGCTGGAGAGGGCTGGTATCAGGAAGAGGGCAAGGAGCCTGTAAGCCTTGTGCCGGGAACTGTAATCGCAATTCCACCAGAAGTTAAGCACTGGCATGGAGCTAAGAAGGACAGCTGGTTTTCACATATTGTTGCAGAGATTCCGGGCGAGAATACAAGTAATGAATGGTGTGAGCCTGTAACTGATGAAGAATATAACAGATTAGGATAATGTCTTATATGGCAGGAATGGAGAATTACAATGGCTAAGATTGTACAGACAGCAGGAAAAAATGCGTTGGGAGAGTTTGCACCGGAGTTTGCACATTTTAATGATGATGTGCTTTTCGGGGAGAACTGGAATAACGAAGATATTGATTTAAAGACAAGATGCATAATCACAGTAGTTGCGCTGATGTCATCAGGAGTGACAGATTCATCACTTAAGTATCATCTTGAAAATGCTAAGAATAACGGAGTTACAGCAAAGGAGATTGCTGCTGTTATCACTCATGTAGCATTTTATGCGGGATGGCCAAAGGCATGGGCTGTATTCAACATGGCTAAGGAAGTATGGAAAGAAGATTAATTGAAAAGTTTAGGTAAGAACTGATGAGTGTTTTGAGCAAAAATTATACATTGAGCAAGGGCTGCTGTTGCAGCGGGATACCGTCATATTGATACAGCGCAGGCATATGGCAATGAGCGCGTTGTCGGCGGACCGAAAATCAATACCGCATTTTTAGAGGCAGGACTTCTCGATGAAATCAGCTTGCTGGTCGGAGCCGGAATCGACGGCAGAGGCAGTATGCCGGCTGTGTTTGACGGACTTGCGATGCAGCATGATGTGACAAAGTTAAAATTGATCGATGTAAAGAAATTCGACAGTGATGCGGTGTGGATACGGTATCAGTGTCAAAAGTCGAGGCGGCAAATCATCAACAATATGTTGAGATGACTTGCCGCCTTTTTTCTGAATAAATTCCCGCTTCACATTATCAAACATTTTTTGACGATGATCTTCAGATACATTTGTAAGTTTATGCCATGATGTACCCTTGCCAGTAACATCCATACCTGCAACACCATTTGCATTCAGTAAATCTCCGTCCGAATCAAACTGCTAATATTCATTGACATATAAAAGCCTCCCTGTAAATAAATTCAAAATCCGTTTAGAATATGCGCATAATCATAAAAAATAAGGTTATAATACTTGCGTATAATCAAAAAATAAATTACAATGTGCGTATAATCATAAAAGTTAGAACTAACATATATGCGCATAATCTGGAGGAACGATGATATTAAAAAGGAAAATATATAAAAAACTACTGGAATGGAAAAATGAATGTCAGGGGAAAAAAGCTTTACTGATAGAAGGCGCCAGACGTATTGGAAAGTCTACCATCTGCGAAGAATTTGGAAAAAACGAATACGAAAGTTATCTTCTGATTGACTTTGCTAAAAAAGATAAGGAAGTCGAAATGTATTTTGAGCGATATCTGAATGATCTGGATACATTTTTTATGCTGTTACAGACACATTTTGGAACAAAACTGACAGAGAGAAACTCTCTTATTATTTTTGATGAGGTACAGATGTTTCCACAGGCAAGAGCTGCGATAAAATATTTGGTTGCAGATGGAAGATATGATTATATCGAAACTGGCTCATTGATATCTATCAGAGAAAATGTAAAGAATATTGTCATACCGTCAGAAGAAAGAAATATCAATATGTATCCATTGGATTTCGAAGAATTCGCAATAGCATTAGAAGAAGATTTGCTGGTTGAATATATAAAAAAATGCTTTGAAAAAAGGGAACCTTTGGAAAGAAGTATGCATAATCAGGCAATGCTTTTGTTTCATCAGTATATGCTTGTTGGTGGGATGCCTATGCCTGTAGTGGCATTTATTGAAAGTAAAAAAGATTTTACAGAAGCGGATAAAGAAAAAAGGGACATTCTTAAATTGTATCGGGAAGATATTATGAAGATAGATATGAGATATAGAAGCAAAGTTCTTGCAATCTATGACCAGATTCCGGGATTTCTTTCACAGCATGAAAAAAGAGTTGTATTCAAAAAGCTACAAGATGGTAGTTATGCAGACCAGTATGAAGAAACTTTTTTCTGGCTGTCGGATTCTATGATATCCAATGAGTGCTTTTTGTGTAATGATCCGAATGTTGGCTTATCATTGAATGAGACAAGAAGCTATGTAAAGTGTTATATGGGTGATACCGGACTTTTGGTAAGCCATGCATTTGACGAGAATGAATTACTTGAAGATGAAGTATATAAACAGATATTGGCAGGCAAATTACAGATTAATGAAGGAATGCTTTATGAAAATGCAATAGCTCAGATGCTTGTGGCGAATGGACATAAGTTATATTTTTATACACACTATAATGAAAATAAGCACCGAAATGATATTGAAATTGATTTTATCATTTCAAATAATAGCAGATTAAAATATAAGATGTTTCCGATTGAAGTAAAGTCTGGAAAGCAATATAAAACAACCTCATTAAATAATTTCAGAGAAAAATACAAGGAGCGCATAGGGGAAAGTTATATTATTCATCCAAGAAATTTAATTGTAAAAGATGGAATTATATGCATTCCCCCATATATGACGATGAATATATAAAAATCTGACATACACACTTGACAATATGCCTCTGAGCGTGGTGTTGGTGAAGGAGTGCGTACCTGTGGTGTTCCAATAGAGCAGCTTTTAAAATAATTGTTATAATGATATTATAAAGAAATGCCAAAAACAAAGGAGAGATTTATGTACCACAAGAAATTAGAATCAGATATCAGATGTCCATTGGAATACGGTCTGGAAGTATTTGGAGGCAAATGGAAATCAAGAGTTATATGTGTTCTGGCGGATAAGAAGACATTAAGATATAGTGAGTTAAGGGCAGAACTGGTGAATATTACAGATGCAGTTCTTTCAACAACATTAAAGGCACTGATTGCGGATGATATTGTATCAAGAAAATCATATGACGAGATTCCGCCAAGAGTTGAATATTCACTTACGGAAAAGGGCTTATCTGTAATGCCAATATTGCAGAGCATATGTGACTGGTCAGGTGCATTTTACAAGAAAGAAACTGACAAAGAAACGAGCCAGTGCACGAAGTGCGACCATAAGTAATGGATGAAGGGAAGGTTATTGTGTGAAAAAAATAACCTTCCTTTTCAAATTAATATATATTGTGTAAAATGTTATATGGAACTGCCTAGCGGTATACTGGCAAGCAGCAATACGACATACGCAATATGCAGAAATGGAGCGGGAATTGAGCAGATTAACGATTATTACTAAGGATAAGGCTCAGGTTACAATGGAGTCTTTATATCAGGATTTAGAGAGAAGAATAGTAGCAAGTCCACCGGGATTGTGTACTATTGACCTTACGAGGTCATTTATAAAAATGTGTCTTGCACAGTCATGTGGCAAATGTGTCCCATGCCGTGTGGGACTTAGACAGCTTGCGAGACTTTTTGATGATGTGCTTGATGGTAACGCAACAGAGGAAACTCTTGATGTTATCAGGCTTACAGCAGAGGGAATCTATTATTCCGCTGACTGTGCAATCGGATATGAGGCAGCAAAGCTTGTACTAAAATGTATTGATGGCTGCGAGGATGATTTCAGGTCACATATTGACAGAGGATTTTGTTCATGTAACAGTAACCAGCCGGTTGCATGTGTGAAGTCATGTCCGGCAGGAGTAGATATACCGGGATACATAGCACTTGTGCATGAAGGCAGATATGCAGACGCGGTTCGTCTTATAAGAAGAGACAATCCAATGCCTACAACATGCGCATACATTTGTGAGCATCCATGTGAAAACAGATGTAAGAGAACACTTATTGACGCGCCAGTCAACATCAGGGGACTTAAGAAAATGGCAGTTGATAATGCCGGTGATGTTCCGGTTCCGGCATGTAATGAGCCAACAGGTAAGAAGGTTGCAATAATCGGTGGTGGTCCGGGAGGACTCAGTGCCGCATATTATCTGGCTCTTATGGGACATAAGGTTACTATATTTGAGCAGAGAAAGCAGCTTGGTGGAATGTTAAGATATGGAATTCCTAACTACAGACTTCCAAGAAAAAAGCTGGATGCGGAGATTAACGCTATATTGTCTACAGGAATAGAAGTTAAGAAAAATATAAGCGTAGGAACAGACATTACGCTTGAGGATATTAATAAAGAATATAATGCAGTATACATTTCTATCGGAGCACATGCAGACAAGAAGATTGGAATTGATGGTGAGGATGCTACAACAGGCGTAACATCAGCAGTAGAAATGCTTCGTGCAATTGGTGATGATGAAATGCCTGACTATACCGGCAAGCGAGTGGTTGTTATTGGCGGTGGAAATGTAGCAATGGATGTTGCCCGTTCTTCTGTAAGATTAGGTGCTGAGAAAGTAAGCATTGTATATAGAAGAAGAAAAGCCGACATGACGGCACTTCCGGAAGAGGTTGAAGGTGCAGAGGCAGAGGGCTGCGATGTTCTTGAACTTATGTCACCAGTTAGAATAGAGAAAGATGAAAATGACGCAGCAGTTGGTTTATGGGTTCAGCCACAGATGATAAGCAGGATAAAAGGTGGCAGACCATCACCTAAGACTGCAGCTAAGGACGAGGTTCTTATTCCTTGCGACCTTATTGTAGTTGCCATCGGACAGGGTATCGAAACAAGATATTTTGAGGAGCATGGCGTTACAGTCAAGAGAGGAACAATTGAGGCACTTGATACAAGTGAGATTAAAGAACGTAAAGGAATATTTGCAGGAGGAGACTGCGTAACAGGACCTGCAACAGTAATCAGGGCTATAGCAGCCGGAAAGGTTGCGGCAGCCAACATTGATGAATATCTTGGCTACCATCACGAGATAACTTCAGATGTAGAGATACCTTATGCCGGATATGAGGATAAGGTACCTTGCGGACGAGTTGAGGTTGCACTGCGTGATGCCGCAGACAGAAAGAAAGACTTTGAACCTATTGAATATGGATTTTCATGCGAGGAAGCATGTCAGGAATCTGGACGCTGCTTAAGATGTGATCATTTTGGATTTGGTTCATTCAGAGGAGGCAGAGAGAAACAATGGTAAATTTAACAATTAACGGTAAAGCTGTATCAGTAAAAGAAGGAACTACCATTCTTGAAGCTGCCAAAACAATAGGAGAGACAATACCTACACTCTGCTATCTCAAAGAAGTCAACGCAATTGGTGCATGTCGTGTATGTGTTGTTGAAGTAGAGGGTACTGACAGATGTGTTACAGCATGTAATAACTTCGTAGAAGAAGGCATGGTTGTCTACACTAATTCAAGAAAAGTGCGTACAACAAGAAAGACTAATGTAAAGCTCATACTTTCACAGCATGATTACAAATGTGGTACATGTATAAGAAGTGGTAACTGTGCGTTACAGTCAATTGCAAATGAACTTAATATATCAGAGATGCCATATGATTCAATCTTAGAAAAAGATAATTGGGATAAAACATTTCCACTTATCAGAGATGCCCAGAAATGTATCAAATGTATGCGTTGTGTGCAGGTGTGTGATAATATTCAGGGAATGCACATATGGGATGTTGTAAATACAGGTTCGCGTACAACTGTAAATGTGCGTGCAAACAAGAACATTGCGGAGACTGCATGTACACTTTGTGGTCAGTGTGTAAGCAACTGCCCTGTAGGTGCACTTACAGAAAGAGATGATGTCGGAATTGTGCTTGATGCAATTGAAAATGAGGATATCATTACAGTAGTACAGATTGCACCTGCAGTAAGAACAGCATGGGGCGAAGATTTTGGTATGTCTAAGGAATATGCGACAGCACAAAGACTTGTTGCAGGACTTAGAAGAATAGGATTTGATTATATATTTGACACAACATTTGCAGCAGACATGACAATTATGGAGGAGGGAAGCGAGTTTCTTGAAAGGCTTCCAGAAATCAAGGAGTCAGGACTTCCAATGTTCACATCATGCTGTCCAGGATGGGTGAAATTCGTAAAGAGCGAGTTCCCTGAGATGGCAGGCAGACTTTCAACAGCAAAGTCACCACAGCAGATGTTTGGTGCAATAACAAAGTCGTATTATGCAGAAAAGCTTGGGGTTGACCCGGAAAAGATATTCTGTGTGTCAATCATGCCTTGTCTTGCAAAAAAGGACGAGTGTACATGGGACGGCGGCAAAGATGTTGACGCAGTTCTTACAACAAGAGAAGTTGAAAGAATGTTCAAAGCATTTTTCATAAAGCCGGAAGAACTTGATGAGGACGAGTTTGATAATCCTTTAGGTGAAGGAACAGGTGCTGGTGTCATATTCGGTGCAACAGGCGGTGTTATGGAGGCGGCACTCAGAAGTGCTTACTATCTTGTGACAGGAAATAATCCTGATGCGGATGCGTTCCAGTCAGTGAGAGGTCTTGAAGGCTGGAAGGAAGCTTCATTTGACCTTAATGAGACAACTGTAAATGTAGCTGTTGCCAGCGGACTTGGCAACACAAGACGTTTGGTGAATGCTATTAAGAAGGGCGAGGTTCACTATGATTTCGTTGAAATCATGTCCTGTCCGGGCGGCTGTATCAACGGTGGCGGACAGCCTTACAAGGAAGACGCTGCGATGGTTGATGAGCGCCGTCATGTGCTGTACGGACTTGATAAGCACGATAATCTTAGATTCTCACATGAGAATCCATCGGTTAAGCAGTGCTATGAGGAGTATTTTGAGAAACCGTTGTCACATAGGGCTCATGAGATATTGCATGTGTAGGGTGTAGACAGCCTGCTCTGCGGGTGGGGAGTGCGGGGCATCTGCTTTCAGTATTCCTCGCTTAGTAGAAGTATATGCCGCCAGCTGCAGCGGGTGGTGTGTTATGTGACTTTGTTCATTTGGGATAGTGTCAAATAGCACATGAAATCAGCGCATAAGTAGGGAAAAGCCTACTAATGTTGCTAAATGTGATGAATTAGTAGGTTTATTTAGAAGAAATTATGATGAAAATAGAGGAGAAAAAAGAAAATTGCCTACTAAATTTATGATTTATGCGAAAATAGTAGGTTTTTTGACTGATAAGAAATGTCTAATATTATAAATATATGAGAAAAAGACCTACTAAAGTGTGAAATGTGATGAATTAGTAGGTATTTAATGGGGAAAGAAGCATAATAAACCAACTAACAATGTAAAAAAGACCTATCAGATTGTGAAAATTGATGAAAAAGTAGGTTTAGGAGGCTTTTTATGGATATAAATGAGTTATCACCATCAGAGGTTTTCTCTTATTTTCAGGAGATTTGTGCGATTCCGCATGGTTCTGGGAATACAGGGATGATTGCGGATTATTGTCTGGAGTTTGCTAAGTTGCATGGGTTTAAGGCAAGGAAGGATGCGGTTGATAATGTTGTTATATTTAAGGCTGGTTCTTCTGGATATGAGGATTGTGAGCCTGTGATTTTGCAGGGACATCTTGATATGGTGTGTGAGAAAGAGCCAGACTTAGATATTGACATGAGTGTAAAGAGCATTAATGCCTGCACCGATGGTAAGATGGTATGGGCTGACGGCACAACTCTTGGCGCTGATGATGGAATTGCTGTTGCATTTATACTGGCAGTGCTTGCTTCGGATACAATTGCGCATCCTCCTATACAGGCAGTGCTTACGAGCGATGAAGAGATTGGAATGCTTGGCGCAAGAGACCTCGACACTTCTGATCTTACAGCAAAGAGGCTTATCAATATTGATTCTGAAAGTGAGGGGATATTGTATGTAAGCTGTGCTGGTGGTGTAAGGGCTGAATGCGATATTCCGGTTGAGTATGAGGATGCTGCGGGCTGGGTGGCAGATGGTGCAAGTGATGTGCAGAATGGTCAGGTCTGCTTCGAAGTTAAGATAAGCGGGCTTGCAGGCGGTCATTCCGGCGCTGAGATTCACAAACAGCACACTAATGCTATAAGATTGATTGCTTCACTTCTTTCACATGCCAGTTGCGAGGCAGATTTCAGGCTTGTGTCGCTTTCAGGTGGCGGCAAGGAAAATGCAATTCCGAAAGAAGCAAAGGCAGTTGTAAGTGTCAGAAGCTGCGATGTTACAACATTTGAACAAAGCATCAAAGAGAGTGCGGATGTGTGGATGCAGGAAATCAGCGCGACAGAGCCACATGCTAAGATTGAGGTTGAAAAGACAGACACTGCAGCAGACAAGGCTCTCGATTCTCATAGCACTGCAAATGTAATATATGCCCTCCAGTTAAGTCCTGATGGTGTGTACAAAATGAGTCAGGAGATTAAGGGCATGGTGCAGACTTCGCTCAATCTTGGAACTGCGTACCTTGGCGTAGACAAGCTTGTGTACAAATATCTTATAAGAAGCAATACAGCGGCTGGAAAGAAATTATTGCTAGAGAGAGTCACCACATTTGTAAAACATTTGTCAGGAAAAGTAGTCACAATGTCGGACTATCCTGCATGGGAATACAAGAGTGATTCGCAGTTAAGAAAGATATGCGTTGAGAGCTTTACAAATGTGTACGGCCACGAACCGGAAGTGACCTCAATCCACGCCGGACTCGAATGCGGAATACTTGCCGGGAAAATGCCGGGAGTAGATATGATATCATTTGGACCGACACTTGAAAGCGTGCATACGCCTGATGAGTGTATGGACGCGGCTTCAGTGGAGCGGACTTGGGAATATCTGATGGAGATACTTAAAAGTTTATAACTAAATTTGCGGGAGTAAGTGTGTGACGACAGATTGCATCACATTTACTTCCGCAAATTTAGTTATATACTACAGAAAAATGGGCAGAATATGTTATAGATTAACCATAAGGAGAATTTATACATGATAAAAGATGGATTTTTATACCTTGCGGCACTTATATTTGCAGCCGCAGTATTAGTAAATCTGCCTAAGATTTTTAAAGGGAAAAAGGCACAGGTGTTCTTTAATTTTGCACCGCCAATTGTACTTATATACCTGGGGCTTATGCTTCTTTGCACAATGAAAGTGTGGGACCTTAGTGCAACAAGCGCTGTGTACAAATCAGTCAAGAACCCGATATTATATGCGATGCTTTTCATAATGCTGCTTCGCTGTGATTTGAAGAAAATCATCAAGCTTGGACCTAAAATGCTTATCGGTTTCTTCGCAGCAACTTTGTCAATCGGACTTGGATTCTTTGTTTCATATGCAATATTCCACCAGCTCTTAGGCGCAGGTTCATGGAAAGCACTCGGTGCACTGTGCGGAAGCTGGATGGGCGGCGGCGGCAATATGCTCGCAATTCAGGCAGCACTTGATGTTGACGAAGCAACAATGGCTTACGCTCTTGTTATGGATTCAATCTGCGCGACTCTTTATGTAATGTTCCTTCTGTGGGCAATCGGAAATCACGAGAAGTTCAACAAATGGACAAAGGCAGACACGAGCATAATCGACGGCGTTGGCGCTGCGCTCGAAGAGGAAGCAAAAGCTAACACAAAGCCGCTTGTATGGCAGAACATCATTCTTCTGCTCGGTTCAGGACTCCTAGTATCTGCAGTTTCAATGGAGCTTGGCAGCATGATTAATGCACATTTATCATTCTTTGACAGCACAACATGGACAGTCCTTATCGTATCAGTGCTTGGTATCGTATTCGCCCTGACACCATTTGGCAAGATTAAGGGAACTGAGGAGATTTCAAATGTAATGCTTTATATAGTCATTGCCTTAATCGCATCAAGAGCAGACCTCGGAGCAGTCGGAAATGCCCCAATATGGCTTCTCGCAGGATTCGTAATCCTCCTTATCCATGTGGCAATCATGATTGCACTTGCGAAGATATTGAAACTCGACATCTTCACATGCTGCGTTGCTTCCCTCGCCAACATCGGCGGAACAGCAACAGCACCGATTCTCGCCGGCGCATACTCAAATGCCCTCGTACCAGTTGGTATCATGATGGCGCTGCTCGGCTATGTCATCGGAACCGGCGGCGGCCTTGTCGTGGCTAATCTGATGAGTATATTTGGATAGATTTTAATGGAATAATTGATGGAATGGATAGCACTTCGGCAGTAGATGGGTACTGCCGGGTGCTGTTTTTTTATATGGGATAGAATTGGTGAAAATAAAAAAGAAACGAGCATCCTTTTCCAGTCGTGAGACTTTACTCAGTCAAAAACCCATTTCTTAAATATATGATATTAAAATTCTAAAGAATAATCAAGAAAAATATAATTTTACAAATTATTGCAAATAACATTCATTGTCGACATATTATGACAAATTTTGTATATGAGGAGTTGTAGTATAAGTATATATACAAGATTGGAGGATAAAAATATGGATGAGGTAGATGTTGTTTTAAATAGTGTTTTAGAAGAACTTAAGAATGAAAAGCAGATAACAGAATTAGAAAAAGATATAATATCTGCTATAAAAGTGTTTTTGGAACAACCTATAGATAGAAATAATATAAAGACCAAAATAAACGAAATTGATCTTAAATATAACACTTATACTGATTTGTTTATTGTAATGCCAAAGGATTCTTTATGTACTTTAGATGAATTGAATGATGTTGAAATGAGAAATAACTTATATTTGAGAATTAATGTGTTGTTGGGGAGAAAAGTTAATAGGAAGGAGGATGGCATTTAATGAACAATCTAAGTGAAGAACAAATGAAAATGTTAGAGCCTTATATGCGAAATAATATGAAACATTTGAAAGAAATGACAAGGAGTATTTTAAGTAAAACGGGTGAAGAAATTTATGATTTAGATTATGATGATTTTTATTCTATAGCAAATGAAACTGCATGGAAAACAATTATGACATACAATAGTGCAAGAAATTGTAAGTATGATACATATTTATATGTAAGTATAAATTTTAAGGTTAAAACTGAAATACGAAATAGACACAGGCAAAAAAGAAGGATAAATTATGTAGCAATACATTATTACTGTACTGATGATGAATTTGATACATTATATAATATTGATTCTGGAATAGATTTATTTGAAGAAATAGCAAAAGATTATAATTATATTGATTTATATAATGAGATTAAGAAATGTTATCCGCATGTAACTAAAGAAGAGTTTATAGTTTTGGTTTATAAAGCAAATGGTTATAAAGATAAGGATATAAAGAATTTCTTAGAAATTACATCATATAGATATGGGAAAATAAAAGAAAATATCAAGAACATAAAAGTAATATAAGGGCTTGTTCTGTGAGTTATATAACAAGATATGGGAGTGTAGTGCTCACAATGTGAAAAATATAATTAGAGCAATCATCAATCAAACTTTTAAAGGTTGAGAAATTTATATATGAACAGATGAGGAAAAGAATTAAAAATAATGAAATAAAGTAAGTACAAAATAAAATAGTACATTAATAAAAAATGCAATCTCAGAGAACTCTCGTATGATTGCATTTTTAGTTTGTGCACAATGAGCACGCTCTAATGGGTATAAAGATAGTGGTAAGTGTATAATCGAACAGCAAGGGTGTCAATTGTAAGGTGCAAGCTGAAGGAAGTTGTAAGCAAATCTCTGTTCCGACGGACAGAAATCACATATAAGGCTAGGCTATGAGAGATAAGTTGGCCAAAAGCAATGGAGTTTAATAACTATCATATTTGTAATAACAGAGTAAATGTGGTGGATATATCGAGAGAAAGAGTGGGCATCTTAAGCGAGGAGGTCTCATAGATGTTTTATCAGCCCAGTAACAATGAACTGTGAGAAGTCAGCAGAGCCCATAGTAGAGAAGAAGTCATTGTAATTGATATGGAGCAAAACAATATCATGGCAAGTTTAATGAAGTATGAAAAGGAAGCTATTATTCTGACAAATGAGGAAGTTGATTTTTGAACGGTGTTTACTTATAAAAAGAGGTTACAACGTAGATTAATGTTTTTTGCTGAACGGCATCCAGAGAATTGCCGATTCAAGAGTCAGAATAATGAAGGTAGAATGACTTTTGAAATAGATAAAGGAAGATTATCGATCCATATGACAGCACAATATACAGAAGAAAGTCGGAAGGTATTTTGTGAGTGTGCAAAGAAACATGGATTGAATGAACAAGGAACAGCTAAAACCTTAGTAGGACTACGAGAAAGCGTTCAAAAATATAGCGGGCTTATCGCACATATGCTATAATTTTGCTATATTTTTAAAAAGGAGATTACATATGAGTTTTTCGAAAGATATAAAAGAGGTTCGAAAACAAAGCTTGATGAGTCAGACGGAATTTGCAAAAGCATTAGGTGTGTCATATTCAACTGTCAATAGGTGGGAAACAGGAAAAACACTTCCAGCTTATAAAGCAATGAAAAATATAGAATTTTTCTGTTTAGAACATGGTGTTGATTTTAGTAACTCCAAGAATGCATGGAAGGAGTATAAATAAATTATGGGATATACACATATTGATTGCTTTAGTGGACCAGGTGGAATTTGTACCGGAATGCATGCAGCGGGATTTGACACAAAAGTTGCAATAGAGTTTATAGAGAGCTGTTGTGATACTTATAGAGCGAATCATCCAGAGGTTCATGTAATACACTCAGATATTCGAGATGTTAAAGCAGAGGATATTCTTCCTTACATTCCGAAAGGTGGAGTTGATCTTGTGACTTCAGGAATGCCATGTGAAACTTTCTCGACAGCTGGGAATACATCCAGATCTTTTTACGATGATCGACAGTTTCTTTTTAGAGAAGGAATCAGAATTGCAGAAATTGCAAATGCTAAAATGATTCTTTTTGAAAATGTTCCAGCTATTACAACAAAGACTGTTGAAAAGCATTCTAAAATTTTGATTATAGATGTGTTAAAAAGAGAACTAGAAGAAGCAGGATATATTAACCACGTTGAGGTGGTATTGAGTGCAGAACAATTTGGAGTTCCACAAAAAAGAAAAAGATATTTTGTACTGGCTTGTAAAAATTTAAATTGGAATTTAACTATTCCTCAGCCAATAATAGAAAAAGAGGTTACTGTAGAGGAAGCATTAGCAGGACTTCCAAACGTTATACCTAATAGTGGCGAAGAAGGAAAAAGTTACACAGATAAGAGTTCAGAGTTTTGTAAAAAAATGCAGGATTTAAAATTTTGGCATAGAGAAGATTTTTCAAATAATTTAACATATCAAATGCCAATGAAACATCGTGCCTGTACCTTGGAACGATTTGGGTTGTTACAACAAGGAGAAAGTTTGAAAAATCTTTTTGATAGATATGTTGGCGAAGAGCGTGAGGAATTACAGTCTAGACGAGTTCTTCCTAAAAAAATGTTTATCAAAAGAAATTATCGATTGATTTTGGATCAACCATCACCTACAGTAACAAGCCATTGTTTGGACGAGTTTGTGCATCCAATTTATAATCGTGCTTTAACTGTAAGAGAATGTGCACGATTACAATCATTTCCTGATTCATATGACTTCTGTGGCGGACCGTATTTAACCCCGCATCTACATAATAACATCCAAGATAAATATGAGCAGATTGGAGATGCAGTTCCGCCATTATTGGCTTATGCGTGGGGAATGGAAATTTCAAAAATACTATCAGTACAATAGCAAATTATGGAGGCTATTATGAAAGCGAAAATAGATTATCGGGTATTTATAGAAAATACTTACAATCAAGAATGGAAAAATGAATTTAATTTTGAGGCTCAAAGAAAGAAAACGGATAGCGATAATGCTTTAAAAACAGCTCGGTTGTATGCTCAAAGAAAAGCTATTGATAAAACGTTTGTTGATGCGTTACTTACTTATTACCCAGAGGTTTCTGAAAAGGAAATATGGGGAGCGCTTGCAATGGCTCATAAATTAAATGTCGCAAATCTTAATGAATTTGGCATTGATTCAGATAAGCAACAGGCTGTCTTCGAAGCTTGTTTATCTGCACATCAAAGTTGGATAAAGTCTAGTGGACATTCTTTTGAACGGTATATTTCTAATATTGATAATGATAAATTAAAGAAGAATGAAATTAGATTTATACTACAATCTGAATTAACAGATATGGTAAAAAAGAAAAAGCTAGCAAATACGGATGAAGATATTCATGGATTAAATGCATGGGGAAAAGATTTTGATTTGTATGCGATTCAAACGATTCATGGAGACACACATGTATTCGGGTGCATTCAATCAAAAACAAGCATTAGAGATAGAGTAGGACGAGATGTAACATTTTCTAGAAATGCAATGGAAGGTTTATTTTGGTCAGTAGGTGTTACTTTAGATGGTGATTTTCTAAATATGGATGAGTTTATTCATATGGTAAATGGAGGCGGTTCGTATCAAACTAATGGATGGCATGGAATGTATGCTATGTCTGGTGTAGAAAAAAGTAATGACAGAATCTATAAGGTGGATGACAAATTAGATATATTTGTAGATCATGCTATATTAGCTGCAAAACAATTTATTAGCGACAGACGTTTGTTAAATAATGTATGGAAAGCTAATAGCAAATAAATAATGATTAAGCTAAAGGTTATTAGCTGTAATTAAGTAGTTGATTGCTTTTGCTTATTGTAAAATCATTGCATTGGATGTACTATTAATTATATAAATGTGATAATGGGCAACTAAAATAAATGTTGATATGAATATCTAGAAAAGTAAGGATTTTGCTGTTATATTCACATAACGATTTGAGATGAATATTCTTGCGTCAGGAAGCCAAAATTTCAGACATGGAAACCATTTTTTATTGTCTTGATTATTCTTAATAAGAAGTCTCACCAATGACAAGCCTATAGCCGCTTTGTGGGGTATTAATAGGCTTTACATTGGTGAGATTTCTCGTATTCTATATATTTGCCAATCGGTTTCCTAATCACCGAACACCAAGGATATCTAAGCCGAAATATTTATGAGAAGTATTTTTTCGATAAGCAGACAGATATTATTATGAAATCTGTAGTTACGAGAGGTGATTTTGTGGAAGATAGAACTGGAAAAAATGGTCTAGAGAAGAGACAATACTTGCATTTGAGTTGTATTGTCGTACACCATTTGCAAATATATCAAAAACAAATAAAGACATAATCAATCTTGCAAATTTTCTTGGTCGTACGCCAAGTTCTGTTGCATTACAGGAATAAATGAACCAAGATTGCTTATTGCCAGTCATATCAAACCTTGGAATGTTAGCGATGAAAAGACAGAGCGTATAAATCCGCAAAACGGATTATGTTTAAATGTGCTTCATGATAAAGCCTTTGATAGGGGGTGATAACGATTAACAGTAACTATGAAATAATAATCTCATCCCAATTAAAAAATACAAATATAGATCAAGATACAAAGGACTGGTTTATGAAATATGATCATCGTGAAATAATTAAACCAGATAAGTTCTTGTCTGATCCTAAATTTATTGAATATTATAATGATATTATTTTTCGGAGATAAAGAACTGAATATCTTTGGATAATCAAATGTTAGAACAACGCAAGAAAATATGCAACGAATCAGAGTCGCTTATATTGGTGCAGGACACTATAAACATATATCTGAGAAAAAGGTATTAAATAGTTGTAAACTTAAAATATTGCATCAATAAAGAAAGGAGGCAGCATGGCAAACGGACAAATTACTTGGGAACAATTCATTACAAGCAATAATGATGCTCGTGGTGTTAGATATAAATTTGAAGATTTATGTAGACAGTTATTTGCTTTTGAATTTCTTTCTAAAAACAAGATTAATAAATATTTGCATAGTAATCCTAATAATGCCGGAATAGAATCAGAACCAATTCTTAATGAAGAGAGTAATCAGAACATTGGTTATCAGGCAAAGTTTTTTGATAATGTAGCAGATTATGGGCAGATAAAAGAGTCCGCGGAAAAAGCTGTGTTACATTATGCGGGGAAACTAGACTGCATTTATTTGTTTTGTAATAAAGCTCTCACAACAACATGCGATAGCTATAAAAATATAGAAAGTTTATTAAAAGTAGCAGGCATTGAATTGATTCCAATTACTGATACAACTATTTTGGATTTGGTACGGAAATATCCTCTTTTAGGAAAGTACTATTTTGATGATCATGGCGTTACATGTGAGTGGTTGCTCAACCATGCCAATAGAGAATCAAGTGTTCTTGGCGAGTGCTATAATCCAGAGTTTAATGTGGATACAGTTACAGCTAAGAATCTATCCATTTTTTTGCAAGATAAAAATGCTGTTATATACTTTAACAATAAAAAGAAAAACCTTATTAACAAGCTGATATCGCTAAGATGGGAATTGTCTGATCACATTGATTTTCTTCGTTCTTTACGGGAATTTATAGATACTATTCCTGATATTGATTTTAATTCAATTCATGATGTAGAACATTGGCAAGATAAAGTGAATGAGCGTTTTAGTGATGATATTATACAAATAGAATCAAAGATAGACGATACGCAATCTCAAATCTTAGAGATAAGGGATTCTAGCCGCGAAAAAGTTGCTGAGTATAGATTGGAATTGAATAAATTAGAAAAATTATTGAATCTATATCATGCATTGGAAATTACGGAATCAGAAAAAAAACTCCTGAATAATAAAGTTCTTATTGTCGAAGGAAGTGCTGGAATTGGGAAATCACATCTTTTTGCAAATGAAACTTTTGAAATACTTAATGACAATGAGTGTGCTTTACTAATAATTGCTGGAGAATGTCTTGCTGATAGTAATATTCTTGAACAGGTAAAGAACAATCTTAGGATAAGTTTTCAGTTTGAAGATTTGATTGACATTTTAGATGTTATTGGTGCGTCAAGAGAAAAAATAATTCCGATTTTAATTGATGCGGTTAATGAAAGTTGGAAACCGAAATTATGGAAATCAGTTCTTCCGTTACTTCATAACAAAATTTGTGATAAAGAACATGTTCGTTTGGCAATATCATTTAGAAATGAATATGAAAAATCTATTTTACCAGAAAATTTTTTGGAGTTGAATGGAGTCGTGAAAATGGAACATCAAGGATTTAGGGGGAATTCTATTGAAGCGGCGAAAGAATTTTTAGCACATTATGGCATACCATTTACTCCTATACAAATGTTCACAAACAGAATTGATAATCCATTATTCTTAACATTGTATTGTAAAACCTATCAAGGTGATGAGGTTGGATTACAAGTGTTATATGATCGTCTATTGGAGAAGGCAAACGATAAGATTTATGATTCATTAGAGGATACTCTTCGTGTAGCAGGATTTGAGGCTTCTGATAATTTGGTTTTAATGATAGTAGACGCAATTTCAAAAGAAATCCTTGCTAATGGAAACAGACGTTTTGAGAAAAAAGAACTTGAAAAAATGTCTATTTGGCATGAATTAAATTTATCGGCTAGACCTGTTATTAGACGGTTGATTCAGGAAAATATTCTTCATGGATATGAGTCTGATGAGAAAGAATATCTATATTTTGCATATGACCAGATGAATGATTATTATCCTGCAAAGGTTATTATGGATGTAAAACGTACTGAAGAGGAACTAAGAGATTACTTGACTAAGGATATTTTAGGTATTGTTAATGGAGAAATGAAAAACTGGGCTAATGTGGATTTATTTGTTAATACATGTGCATTATTCGCAGAAAAATTTCGCAAAGAATGTATTGACATAATAGATTCAATTGATGATGAGGATGATCAAGAGTTTATTTTTAGAACATATTTAGAGTCTTTTGAATGGAGAATCCATATTTATTTATCTTTAGAGAACCTTTTAAAATACTGCAAAAAGTATGGCCTTGATTCAAGTGTGGTTTGGAATGCATTTATAACAAACTCTGTAAAACCCAATCATTTATTGAATGCAGATGCATTGCATTCTGTATTAATGAGATATCCGCTAAACAAGAGAGATTATCTTTGGACTAAATACATTAACGGAATTTGTGATGATGATGCACGTGTGGTACAACTTGTTGAGGCATATCATAAAGGTGAGTTACTTCAAATTACAGATAAGGAGCAGATCAGATTACTGCTGCTACTTTTTTCATGGATACTTACATCTTCTAATCGTTGGTTAAGGGATATAACTTCGAAGGCGATTATAGAAATTTTAAAAGAGAATTTTGAATTCTGTGAGTATCTGTTAGAAAATTTTGATGATGTGAATGATCCATATGTTATTCAAAGACTTTATGGAGTGGTATTTGGGGCATGTGTAAAAAGAATTGATGACAGTAACGGTAGTTATCGGTCCTTGGTTTACAGGGTATATGAGAATATTTTCAATAAAGAAATTGTTTATCCAGATATATTATTAAGAGATTATGCAAGGTTAATTATTGAACGATATATATTCGAATATCCTAATGTTGAGCTAAATATTGAAGTGAATAAAATCAAGCCGCCATACAAATCAATTCCTATTCCAGAGATTGAAGATATGAAATATTCAGATAAAAAACTTGAAGGTGGAGAGTTTTATATCCAGCATTCAATGAGATTTGAAGGCATAGGCATGTATGGTGATTTTGGTAGATATGTTTTTCAAAGTGCAGTTCGAAATTTTGAAGTAGACAATTATAAAATTTTCAATTATTCGATGTATTATATCTGGAACGATCTAGGATACGATAAAAAGTTATTTGATGATTATGATAGATTTGTGTCGGGATTTGTATATGGGAGACATCATACATTAAAGACAGAACGAATTGGGAAAAAATATCAGTGGATTGCAATGTACAACGTACTGGCACGTATTTCTGATTTTTATCCGATGAAAAATCGATTTTCAATGGAAGAGAAAGTTCTTGCATATGACGGCCCTTGGGAGCCCTATGTAAGAGATTTTGATCCAACGCTGAATACTAATAAGTTGTTTAATCCAAATGTGCCATTATTTTATCAGGTTAATGACCACATTAAAGATGCTGTTCAAGAGAATAAGCAACTGAAGAATGAATCGAATTTTGATGGAAATGCATGGACAAAAGCAAATACTATTTTCTTTGAACATCAAAAGCAGGATTTGCTTCTTATCGACCATAATGGAAGTCAGTGGGTTGTTCTTTCAAAATATGCAGATACCGGAAGATATGATTTGGCTCACGATAAATTGATGGTATGGAATTGGTTGTACGGGTACTTTGTATCAGAAAAACAACTTGCAACTTTGAAAGAATATGCCACTAAAGGAGTTGATTTATTATGTCAGGATATAATTAGGATTCCTGAGACTTATACACTTTATAATCGAGAATATCCATGGTCTGCTGGAAGTGCTTCTATTTTGGAGCATCAGTATAAGGATGTGTCCTTACCAACAGGAGAGACTAAAACTATTACAACGACTGTGGAAATGCTGGATTTTTCAGCTTATGAAAAATTGCTTGATAAGTATATGGAAAAAAGCGATGAAGGTGAAAATCTGGATGACAGTGGTCAAGAGACAGTTGATAGTGAAATTAGTATAGATATTCCTGTTGTTCCAAAGACATATACGCGAGAAGAACCCGTGACAGTGAATTTGGGAAAAATTCTCAATACAACACAAGATTTATTATGGGAAGAAGAATTTGATGCATCCAAAGAAGAGAGTTTATCATATTCTCACCCTTGTGCAGAATTAATAACTACTTTAGGATTGAGACAAACAATTTATGACGGTTACTATTATGATGCTGACGGAACTCTTGTTGCATTTGATACGGATTTAACCAAACAAAAAGCGGGACTAGTTATTCGCAAAAGTGTTTTGGATAAATTTTTAAGTGAGAAGAAGTTACATCTTGTCTGGTTTGTCAATGCAGCAAAGGAGATTCACGATAGTACTCTTATGATTACAAACTACACAGATTGGAGTGGGCTGTTAGTGTATACAGGGGATTCAGTGGAGGGAGAGTATTATACTGTTGAGAGGAGATAATAGAAATTTCTCAAGCTCCCTTTACAAATTTGGGAACAGGTAAAACTTACACTTCTGTATTTGTAATGAGAAAACTGGTATTTAAAAGAGTCTTATTTGGAAAATTATAGAATATTAACATAATTTAAAAATATAAAAGGCGGTGAATTCATGCCAAAATCAACCATCCGAGTAGGAACAACAGAGGGGCGTTTTCGCATGATTATGCCTAATCTTATGAGACAGTTTAAAGAAATGTATAATGATTATGACATCAGAGGCGTGATTGGCAATGCAGAACAGTTGCGGGAAATGCTTGAAAAAGGTGAACTGGATATTGCATTTAGCGGGATTTCGCTACTGGCTCCTGAATGTATTGAAAAGGAATTCTTGTTTGACGAGAGACTTTATCTTGTGGTAAGTGAGCAGATGCTTCAGAATTATTTTCCAGACAGGTATCTTGAGTGCGTTGAAGAATTTAGGAAAGGTGCAGATATTCGTGAGTTTAGTGCAATACCTTTTTGCTGAAGTCTGCCTAATCTGCATTGTATGCAGATATTAGACCACTTGCTTGAGCGGGGAGGGATTACGCTGGATTGTATGCATACATCAGGACATTTTGATTTGCATCAGCAGATGCCACAGGAGAATCTAGCGGTGCGTTTGAGCTTGTCCATGTATCTGCCGCATTTGCATGAATTGAACTTACATAATGACAATAAGCTCCTGGTGTTTCCTATAAAAGATTTGACTGAAACCAATCTGGTATACATACTTACGAATAAGGATAATGCGTATGTTGAAGGAACTGATGGATTTAAGAATTTGTTGAAAAATGCGGTGGAAGACCTTGAAGTTTCTGACATGTAAGGAGGATTTTCATGAGCAATATTATTGTTTTGTCAGGCAGTCCGCGTAATGGTGGCAATACTGACCTGTTGGTTGATGCATTTGTTAAAGGTGCGGAAAAGAATAATAATGTAGAAGTCGTTTCGGTGGCGGATTATAAGGTCAACCCATGCATTGGCTGTAATTCGTGCTTTGATAGGGAAGGGCATGATTGTTTTCAGCAGGACGACATGCAGATGGTTTATGATAAGTTAAAATGTGCTGATGTGATTGTCGTTGCCTCGCCAGTGTATTTCTATGGAGTGAGTGCGCAGCTTAAAGCAATTATCGACAGGTTGCATACTCCTATGAGAAATGATTTTAAAGTCAAGAAGCTGGCATTGATACTCGTGGGGGCAGCAGTTTTGCCGGAATTGTTTGATTCTATTAAGATACAGTATCAGCTTGTGCTTAATTTCTTCAAGCTTGAAGATGCGGGAATGGTGCTGGTCAGAGGTGCTAAGGATAAAGGAGATGTCAGGAACACTGATGGGCTGGATGAAGCTTATCGGTTGGGATTGGCGATGAAGTGATGAAATAATAAATTAAAGGTAACATTATTATGTATGGAGGGGATATGTTTCCAATAATTGATAAAAGAGAAACCGGAATTAATATAAGAAAAATTATGGATCGTCAGGGACTGACGGCAAAAGATGTTTGGGAATAATAAGATTGAATGAATTACAAACTCAATGACAAATATTAAATACACCGTTAGAATATTAGTAGGAATAGTATTCTAATGGTGTATTTTTACTTGCCGAATATATATTTAGAAAAGTGGTTTAATATGATTACATTAAAAGAATAATTGATGAATGAGTTTGTGCCAAAACGGAATAGATAATAATATATTCATACTTATTGGCTTTTCCAGGAATAATAAATTTAATAGATTAAACCCATAAATGGAAGCACTTAGGATAATATAACTTTCTAGACGCCATTCTTATTTTAAAAACAAAAGCTGCAGGTATATGATGACTTTGAACATAATTGACATTATTGTCAAAAATATTCAATAAGGAGTCCGATATTAACATTAATGGGGATAAGTATTTAAATGATTTAATAAATAGAATACATAACGGTATGATTAAAATACTTTTTATCTGCCACGGCAATGTACACAGTTACAGATATATTCCCCAGAATGGAAAAACCATGATATAATGAAGGCAATCTATATGGATAATTCCAGATAGGAGGATTATGGGATGGAACATTCGGTAAATTCAAAGACAGCTCCATTGTTTGAGGTGATTCCAGATAATTTTTTTTCACCTCTTTCATCACAGAACAGGTTGGTGTACTGGGAATGTCTGTGCAGATTGTTTTCAGCAATGGGAGCGCAGCTTTCTTTTGGAATAGAGCGTGAGATTCTTGTTTCAGAACTGCAATTTTACTTTGAGCAGGATCAGGCTGCTGAATTTGCAGATGATGAGATGAATGTGCTTGATCCACGCAAGAAGGCAAATGAGATGCTAAGGCTTCTTGAAAAGTATGGCTGGATTGAAGTTGAGACAGACAAGAGCTATGTACAGAGAGTTAATTTTCATGAATATGCAGTAAAGGTTATGAAAACTCTCCTTGAGATATCGGATGGAAAGCGCGTTGAATATCAGGGGTATATATACACAATATACAGTCTTGTCAGATCCGATACAGACCACCCTGCGGTTGTGCTCATGCAGATCAGAGACAACACTGATATGCTCATCACCGGATTAAAAAACCTTAATTCTAATATAAAACATTATATAGACGAACTGACTAAGCATAAGTCAGTTGCGGAGATAATGAATGCTCTTTTTAATGACTATATTTCAAATATTGTTGACAAAGCATACCACAGACTGCTGACGTCAGATAATGTGTCAAAGTTTCGTCCAGAGATAATAGACAGGCTTGATTCCTGGAGTCAAAGTAAAAATTACATAGCTAAAACGACAGATGAACTGGCAGCAATACAGGAAATATCCAGGGAAGACGCTGAAGAGTTCGTATATCAGACAATACATGAGATAGCAGAGGCATTTCGCGGAATGGATGATATATTGGCGGAGATCAACCAGAAGAATACGCAATATCAGCGAGCGGCGATCAACAGAGCTAGATTTTTGCTGGCAGGATCTGCGGATGTTAGAGGACAGCTAAAAGAAATACTTCTGTACATAGGCGAGCGCATGGAAGAGTGCCAGCTGGAGCTTGGCGGTGTATATGAACTTGAATATATGGATGAACTTGTGAGACTTTATAGTTGTGGCTTTATTGATGAGAGCTCTTTTTATAATCCAATAGAAGGAAAAAAAGAATTTCATCCGCAGGAGATAGAAGAGATTAAGCCTGATCTGGAACTTAGACAGGAAAAACTGAGAAAAATGACAGAAAAAATGCGCAGGATATTGAGCCCTGAGCGCATAAATGAATATGTTGGTACTCAGCTTGGAAGCAGGAATGAGATGAAGGCTTCTGAGCTTGACCTTGAATCGATTGATGATTTTATGAAGCTTATATATGTCAGGTTATATGGAACGAGAAGAAATATGAAATACAGGATAGAACGGATTGATGAGAAAAATAAGGTCAGCAACAATTTTGATTTTCCTGATTTTGTGATAAAGAAAAATGAGAGGAGCGTGAAAAAGTGAATCTACTTGATGGAATGCTGCAGAAGGATCAGGATGAATTCCGCAGGATAGGAAATAAGCTGATGAATACATGCTTTGTATGTAAACAGAATCAGGTGGCGAGAAGCGATTATTATTTCGTGCTCAGATATAAAGAAAAATATGCCGAGGCGATGGGGCTTTTCGGCTACAGACTTGAGATTAATGAGGAATATGGTGTGATACAGCTGACAAATATGTCGGGTACAAATCGTTATAATCTTAAATTGTACGAGTCTATTATCCTTTTGATACTCAGGATATTATTTGATGAAAAAAAAAGAGAACTGTCTGTCAGTGATGAGGTTATAGTCAATCTCGGAGATATTCAGGACAGGTATCTGAGTCTTAAGATAAGGGATAAGATGATAGATAAAACTACGATGGGTAATGCTCTAAGACTGCTGAAAAGATACCAGATTATTGAACTGGTGGATTCGGACACAAGGAACGAAGAATCAAGAATTCTAATATATAATTCAATACTGATGGCAGTCAGAGTAGAAGATATCAAGGATGTGTATGACAAAATAGATAAGTACAGAAAGGGGAAGCTGAAGGATGAAGAAATTGACCAGGGTGAGACTGATTAATTGGCACAGATTCTATGACGTAACTGTAGATATAGGTGATTCAGCTCTCATTTCAGGTGAAAACGGTGCAGGTAAATCGACATTTCTAGATGCTATACAGTTTGTTGTGACATGTTCTGCCAGTCATTTCAACAAAGCAGCACATGAGAATGGAAAAAGAAAGCTGACCGAATATGTGAGATGCAAGACAGGACGTGAAGACAGACCTTATGAACGGACAGGTGAGGTCACATCACACATAGCTCTGGAGTTTTATGAGGAAAGTAAAAAGAGATATTTCATAGTTGGAGCGGTTATCGATTCAGCTACAGAGGGACAGGAGACTGTTGTCAGGTACCTGATGGACAATGTTATGCTGGAAGATTCAATGTTTAAGAGTGGGAAGAGACCAAGAAATATTGCGGATTTTCGGACATATAACAACAAAAAAATCAAAATGCTTGCAAAGACCAATATAGAAGGCAGGAGGATGATTAAGCAGAGGTTTGGAAGAATAGAGGATAAATTCTTCCAACTCATTCCAAAAGCACTGGCATTTAAGCCAATAGATGATATCAAGGACTTTGTGTATTCGTATGTTCTCGATGAAAAGGAAGTGAACATAGACAGTCTCAGGGAAAATGTGAGAAGCTATCAGGATCTGGAGCGTCTGCTTGATGGTGTTAGGAGACGTATTGAAAAGCTTACGGAGATTGAAGAGCATCACATGATAGTGGATGCGTGTATACGTTATGACAGGATGTATGAGTATTTTCTAGCTCAGGCAGACTTGGATATGGCAAAGCAAAATATTGAAGAGCTTAAGTTACTGATAAAAAATGAAAGCTACAGGCTTGAGGAGTTGAAGGCTCAAAGAGACAGCGTGAGCAGGGAATTCGACAATAAGGATGAGATAAGAACTGCATTACAGGCAGAGCTTCAGAGCGATTCAGATTACCAGGCTATAGAAAAGCAGGAGACACATAAGAAGATTCTGGAGAAGAAGCAGGATAGCCAGCTTCAGGAACGAGAAGCACTTATTGTGAGTGGGGAAAAAGCATTAAGGCTTGCAGACAGGCTTAGTCAGATATCCGATGTGGATGAGTGCGTGATTAGATATGGAGATATGCTCAGGCAGCTTAAGAGTATTAAAGATGTGGCGGCTGGGCTTGAACTTGTGGATAGTACGATAGCATTTAAGAAAAATATGAAGAATCGATTCCAGAAGCGCATAATTGAGCTTGAGACAGAAATCAAAACTATAGAAGAAAAAAAGATAGAGTTGAATAATGTCATCGAGAATCTGAAAAAACATAGATTTGCGTATCCGAATTCTGTTGAATTACTGAAGTCACGTATAGAGCAGGATTTCATAAAAATGGGAAGAACGGCACAGCCGAGAGTTCTCTGTGAACTCCTGGAGATAACGGATGAACGGTGGAGAAATGCTGTGGAAGGCTATATGAACACACAGAGATTCTATCTGATAGTAGAACCAGAGAATTTTGATATTGCCCTCGGAACATATGAGAAAATGCGTAGAGAGAAAAAGGCATACGGAGTTGGTCTGATAAATACAGCAAAGCTTGACGAGTACAGCGAAGCTCCGGAGGGCTCGCTTGCTACCATTGTTACTTCAAAGAGTATGTATGCAAAGAAGTATATAAATATGATACTTGGCAAGGTGCGTATGTGTAGCCGGGCAGATGAGCTTAAACATTATCCGGTTTCAATCACACCGGATTGTATGAGATATCAGAATCATGTGGCATCTGCAATAAAGCCGGATATATACCAGACTCCATATATAGGAAAAAACGCACTCAAGGTGCAGTATGATCAGGCTGTTCAGAAAAAACAGACTTTAGATGAACAGCTTCAGGAAAAGAAGAATAAAAAGAAACGTCTGTCAGAAATAGATGGCTGGCTGGATTATGATGCTGATATGGATGTCAGATATAAACTACATGTATTGTCTGATATCAGAAGAACAGATATGGAGCTCGAAAAGTGTAATGCTGATCTGGATGTACTAAAAAAGAACTCAACCATAATAGAAAAACAGATACATGCTGATGAAATTAAGAAGGAATGTGATCAGCTGAGAAATCTGATAGCCAGAAAAGACAAGGCAATAGGTGCCTGTGAGAATCAGATAGAAAATTATAACTCACAGATGTCGAACCAAAAAGAAGAATTGAGTGGCAAGAATACATATATAGCAGAGATTGCAGATCGGGCCGGTGATGACATGCCAGTCTGGCAGGCTGAATATGAGAAACAGATGAGAGACAAAACTCTTGAACAGTTCAGCAATAATTTTGACAGAAGGCGAAAAGCAAACAACACACAGAAGGCTACAGCAGAAGATAAAATGAAGAATGCAATGGTCGAATATAAGACTGCTTTTGATTTTGGTGCAGCGGCATCGCTAGAATCATACCCAGAGTATGCACTAGATAAGGAGCGTCTTGAAAAATCAGAGCTTCTCAGCTATGAAGAAAAGGCGGCTAAAGCGCGTATAGCGGCGGAGGAAGAATTCAGGGAGCAGTTTCTTTCAAAACTTCAGGAGAATATGAAGCAGGCACAGGGAGAGTTCAAGGAACTTAACAAGGCACTCAAAGGCATAACATTCAGTAATGAGCGCTATGAATTTGTATTTTCTCCAAGCAGTAGTTATGGAAAATACTACGACATGATAATGGATGACTTTAATATCATTCAGGGAGAGTCTATATTCAGTGGTATATTCCATGAGACACATAAGGAGGTCATAGATGAGCTGTTTGCAAAGCTTGCTCTTGATCAGGACAATGGTGCAAAGACGCTTGAGGAATTTACAGATTACAGAACATATATGGACTATGATATCAGGATAACACACGATGATGGCAATTACTCTCTGTATTCAAAGGTATGTGAGGAGAAGAGTGGTGGCGAGACTCAGACTCCATTCTATGTGACGGTTGCGGCTTCATTTGTACAGATGTATAGCAACAACATAGGCGGAGAGGCTGTTGGTCTTGTTATGTTTGATGAGGCATTCAACAATATGGATGATGAGAGGATAGGAGCTGTTCTTGAATTTATGAACAGACTTCCTCTTCAGATAATAATAGCGGCACCTCCGGACAAAATTCAGTACATTGGTCCTCAGATGCAGGAAACCTTATTAGTGATGACTGATGTCAGAACGAGTTATGTGGAGGAGTATAGACATGCAGCAGGTAGAAAATAAGATTCTTTCTGCACTTTTGGATAGTTATGAAAACAGTAAACTTTCCAGACATGAGAATGTAAACAGGATAAATATATCATATGATTTCAGAAAGAAAAATCTTCCACAGTATTTTGATGAAAGCTCTCTTGCCGCAGATGACATCAATGAACAGATGATGCAGCTTCAACAGCAGGGACTTATTCGTATACAATGGAAGAATAACCGGGCTGGCAACATTATAGATAAGGTCATATTGTGTGAGTCTGAAGTAGCGCAGGTGTACAAAAGATTAAAGCGTATTCCAATGAAAGATATAGAAAATCATGCACTTGAAATCCTTGCGGAGCTAAAATCCCGGGTGTTGAGCGAAGACACCCGTAGGTTTATTCTGTATATAAGAGATAGGATAGAGCGGGGAAAGTCGGTAAAGGAATATGTTGATATCACAGCTCCAGAGCAGGTTAGGCTTATGCTTTATGCAGTGGATGAGATTTTGAATAATGAGAAAGAATCATATATAAGGGAATTTTCTATTGAGCATTTTCATGACAGCAAGATGTTTGAAGCTATGATACCGAGATTGTGCCGCATAATCAAGTGGATGAATCCAGAGTTTCGGGAGTATGAAAATGAGGAGATATTGGAAGAATTCAACATATTTAATAATCCTGGATATGTGTATATAAAAGGCAGTGCAAGACTGGTAAATGGTGCCGGTGGTGATATTGATATAAGTTGTTTCCGTGATGGAATCGGATTTGCCCTTGAAAAGAATAGGAGGGAAGATATAAGAATCATACCGGATCCGCAGATACTAGAAGTGTATACAATAGAGAATTTGACATCTTTCTATAGATTTACAAAAGAAAACAGTCTTGTAGTATACCTGGGCGGCTACCATAACAGCAGCAGACGCCAGCTTCTAAAATCAATATATGAGCAGCTTCCGGTTGCCAGATATTATCACTTTGGAGATATTGATGTGGGCGGATTCCAGATATATTACCATTTGAGAGATAAGACGGGTATTCCGTTTAGTACATATAACATGGATCTGAAGACACTGAAAAAATACGAGAAATATGCAAAAGAGTTGACAGATAACGACAGCAGGAGACTTATTAACCTCATGGAAAGCCGGTTTTCCGAGGAAGAACAGGAAGTGGCACGGTACATGCTGGCACAAAAGATCAAACTGGAACAGGAGTGTATACGATAATGTATAAGAAACGTTCCATAAGGAGGGAATTATGAAGAAGAAAATATTACTGTGTCTGATAGCGCAGCTCATATGCTGGAGCATTATGACGATGTCAGATTATATGGAAGAAACATATAACGATAGTTTCAATCTGATTGTTGTATTTGCGGTCCCTCTGATGTGTGTGGTTTTGTATGCTATATTCAGGAGATGGATATATGCCAATCAGATGGTGCGGCTGAAAGATGTCGTCATAATCTGCGAGACGTGGCTGATCTGTGGGATGATACTGGGGTTTCTGATAGGTGCTTTGGTTAACAATCAAATGTGGATAGTGTCGCAGGCTACAGGAGGATGGGAACATCTGCTGAATGGGATAGAATATATGATGTTCGCCGTGATGCTTGCGGGAATACCATTTGTGGCTGTAGTATTGATCGAATCGGTTATAGGAATAGTGAAATTGTTAAGGAAAACAAGGAGAAATAAAACATGATAAAAATATTATTCATCTGCCACGGCAGTATCTTGAAAAGTCCCGGAAAAGCCAGTAAAATCAATGGTTTTGCGAAGCATAAGGGCGCTTACTACACCACTACTACACCATTTTTGAAAGAACCTTGATGTGATACGTTTTGATATATGAGAACGCAAGCGGTGATATTCTAGAACAGGAGTATCGCCGCTTGCTGTATGTAGGTAAATATGTGCCTTGAGTAAATGCTCATGTGCCATAAAGTAACACGCAAGAATTTGATAGGTGGCCACCCACTATTCCGTACTTTTATCAACGAAAAGGCTATCCCGCCCTTGATATTCACTCTTGATGATTTCAAACATATCTTCCGGGCTTTCTTTACAGCCACCTTTCAGCCAGATTTTTATGATTTGTGTAATACCTGCCCTGAAAAACTCTGTATGATATTCAATAAATCTGTTCTGAAAGTGTTCACGGGCAAGGGCAGTATCATAGCGGATGATTTTGTAATTGTTGTCATATCCCAACTTAAAATAGGTATTATAAAAAATTTGATTATCTTTTATGTGCCGGAACAATTTCAAATAGTCGTTACTGTTGAAGCCTTGCGTGATTTCCTCGCGATACAAATTAAATACCTCGCTTTCCAGCTTATCCCGTATTGCGTCAGCTAATCCATAAATATCCGTGTAATTTGCGTAGAATGTGGTTCTGTTCAGTCCGGCGTGTTTGCAAATATCCGATACGCTGATTTCATTCAGCTCTTTTGTCTGGAGCATTTCAATAAAAACTTTCTCAATACGCTCCATAGACTCTTTTTTTCGTTTGTTATTTGGTGTATTCATAAAAGCTCCTTTATCTCAACACTTGTTGATAAATTGATGATTGTTTTTTGCCTACAACCCCATTATACTTGATTTGTAATGAAGCAACAACTGTTGTTTTAATATTTTGGAGGTGCTTTTCAGATGAAAAAAAGTAGTTTTGTAGCGATGGTATTAGGAACGGTGAGTGTTGTTCTGTTTGCGTTGGGAATGTGCATGGCACTTATCCCGGAATGGAACGCTTTTAAGCCGGGTGTCATTTTCGGTTGTGTCGGTCTGCTTCTCGGTCTTATTACACTGATTGTTTGGCGAAAGATGGAACATAAGGAGCCGCTCCATATTACTGGCAAAACCGTTCTGACCGTTATTGTCGGTGTCGTGGGTGCTCTGGCGCTGGGCGTTGGGATGTGTTTCAGCATGGTATGGGGCAAAATGGTTATGGGTGTTGTAGTCGGGCTTATTGGAATTGTCATTCTTCTTTGCCTGATCCCGTTGACAAAAGGTATTAAAGATTGAAGCCGACGCAGAAAGCCTTATCACTGCTCAATAAAACAGAAACAGGCAAAAGGATTGCGTCCAGCAAGCGTTATCGTATCATCCTGTCAGCTACGGCGTCCCTTGCATTCAATTTGCTCTACGCTTTATATCACCTTGTGCTCGGCATTTTGAACCTTTCCCTCTGGTTTATTGCCATGTGCGCTTTTTATGGTATTTTAGCTACAGTGCGGTTTTCTGCGGTATTGTGTGAGCGAAATCATCAAAAATCACCAGATAACGATACAGAATTGTTTGTGATGAAGCTATCCGGCTTACTATTGGTCGTATTGGGAGTTGTGCTTGCAACAGTCAATTATCTTAGCCTGTCACAGAATATTGCTACACAGCATGAAGAAATCATGATGATAACGATTGCTGCTTACACCTTTTACAAAATTACAATGGCAATAGTAAAGGCAGTAAAGCAACACAAAAATCCATCCCCGCTATTAAGGGTAATACGGAATATCGGATATGCAGAAGTAGCTGCTTCCATACTGACATTACAGCGCTCTATGCTGGTTTCTTTCGGTTCCATGAGTGGCGAAAATATCCACTTTATGAACGTAGTCACCGGAGCCGCTGTATGTTTGTTCGTGTTGATACTGGGCTTGTCAATGATTAAAACATCAAAAGGAAAGGAACCTGATATATGGCAAAATCAAAACTTGTAGAAACAAATGAGAAAATAGCAAAGAAAGTTGTTGATACCTATCAAAAAGTTGAAGATACGGTTATCGGCGGCTATACCAAAATCGAGGACGCTTTTGTTGACCGCTATTTGACGAAAGAGGGAGAAAGTGTTGAGGAAGCAAAAGCGCGATTAAAGCGTGAACAAAATGCACGCCAGTAATTAGCAAAGCCAGCCGAGCCGGCGGGCGGTCAAGATGAACGGCGCATACGCGCCGCCGCCCGCAGCCCCGCCCGCCTTTGCTGGCAGGCAATCAAGGGGCGACAGCAAGGAGTGCTGCCGCCCCGCACTATTATTCAGAG
>ERZ857922.42-NODE-42-length-161258-cov-18.069360_pt1 | contig 161258 bp, 190 predicted proteins | sample MGYA00519579_ERZ857922 | MGnify/ENA primary metagenome ERZ857922 (study PRJEB31778, sample SAMEA3449375) | human gut metagenome | biome: human gut; feature: human-associated habitat; material: faeces | place: United Kingdom | collected 2010/2012 ... | reverse complement strand
TATCGCTTTTTCAGCTCTCACCCGCATAGCGGGTGGTTTTATCATGTTCCTATCTTGGAACATAAAAAAAATCAATTCCATTTCTAGAATTGATATTTATTTAAAAGTTGAACACATGTCCAACCAGATTCCTCTATGGTGCCAGTAAGGAGCAGGTCTAACAACTCCTATGCCAAAAGATGATAGTAAGTAATAAATTTACTAACTGAATTAATTATATCAAAATCTACAATTGATATCAATACACTCAAAAATAAAATGAAAAAGACCTAGGGCTTCTAAAGTTTCCTAGGCACTTTTCAATAATATTATATGTTAATATTTACAGTTTATACATTATAATAATTATTATCAAACCCCATTACTTTTAAAACTTCATCAATGGTTATTGATGACAAACTTCCATTTAAAATATTTAATTCCTTAACAATTAATTCTTTCATTTCATCTGATTGCTCTTTTTCTAATAATTTTTCTAATGATTTAATTATTATAAACATATTAGTATGTAATACTTTATTTGGAGATTTTTTAACTTTATCTAATTTTATATAAAATGTACTTCTATAAGTATATAGTCTATCATCATGAGCTGATATATTTCTAACTGATGTTAAATTCCCAAGAATATTTTTTAACAATTTATCGGTAATATGAAATTGTTTACTAATTTCTTGTTTATCAGATTGTTTCATTAAACCATAAAATTTACTTATAGTTCCTAGAGATAATATTTTTGTAACTACCCAAGGTGGAACAAAGCCATATTTATCTTTATAATGAGTAATAGCATCATGTTTTCCATTACTTTTTTCTATCTCACTATTAATTTCATTTATTAAAATTTCAATATGTACTAGATTAGAATTATCTTCTTTTAAATCAAAATTATTAACACTTAAATAATTTAATAATCCATATTTTTCAGCAAATAAATTTGCTATTTTAGTTTTTATTACAGCTTCTATTTCGAGTATATACTTAAGCATTATTATTTTTAGATTTTTATCAAATTTATACATAGCAAATATTTCATCAAATGAAGCATTTTCTTTATAATTGTCACCTAATTTAAAAATCCATTTATAAGAATTAACAATTGAATAATAAGAATATTTATTAATCAAATATTTTGCTTGTTCTTCATCTTTTATTGATACATTTTTTTGTTTTAGTATTTGAATTAATTCATTCGTTTCTTTAAATTCCTTTACCATTTTAACCTCCTATAAATGAAAAAGACCTAGGGCTTCAAAAGTTTCCTAGGCACATCTCGGTATATAATATACACTAGTTATTGCGAAAATGCAATACTTTTTGAATATAATATTTACGAAATATTTTACATATGTCTACCAGATGATATTTCATTATTTTTACCATAATAATTTTCTATATCATTTTTTAATTGAGATGCTTCAGCTAAAGAGACTTCTTTTTTTACAACTTTTTCTCTCAATGTAGTTAATGCAATTTGTCTATCTATTTCTAATTCTTCTGGTGTTTTATCCCTACCTGTTAAATGTGATTCATTAGCATTAGAAGATAAAATTCCTCCAGTAATAACCATTTTACTAGTATCAACACCTAATTGAAATTTTAATCTTCTTTCAGCAGATTTTGAAGATTCTAGTTGTTCTTGTTGTAATTGTTCTTCTTTAGAAATTCTATCAAATTCTGATTTATATTTTTCTGCCTCAGTTCTAATTTTAGATACTTGATCATTTACTGTTACTATAGTTTGTTCCATTGTATCAGAAGATAATACACTTTCTCCAGATAACCATTTTTGTACATAAGATTCTAATTTAGCTTCTTTTTCATTAGCTTGTTGTGTAAGTTCACAATATTTATTTATATATTCAAATTTATCCATAAGTCTAATTCCTTCCTATAATTCATTTATATCATATTTTTTATAAAATAAATAACTTTATACATTGGATTTACATTTTACAATTCAAAATCATCATCTTTTTTCTTTTGTTCTTTATCAATGCTAACTTCTTTTATAATATTTTTCATATATATCTTATTATAATCATCATTAGTTAAAAAATCATTATTATGCAAATCTTCAACTATTTCTTTATATATATCTTTATTTTTATTACCAAATAATCCACATACTTTATTTCTTAAATAATCAACTAACTTTTTAAATCTTAATCTCCATTGTCTTAATTTGTCTTCTAAAGAAAATATATCTAGTTCTAATTTGTTTATCTTTTTTTCTGCTACATCTAATAGTTCATCTTTATTATTTAACTCTTCTTTAATGTCTTTATTTTCATTGCTTAACTTATATATTTTATTTAAATTATCATTTAAATCATTTTTAATATCAATTAGCGATACAGAATAATTAGTTAATGATTTTATAGTTTTATTATTAGATTCTATATCTTCAATATACTTAATTATTTTATTTTTATTTTCATTTGATAAAAGTAGATTATTTTTATTTAATGGTTGTTGTTTAAGATTATTTATAATTTCTTTAATGTCTTTAGATTCTTCATTTATAGCATCAGTTTTACTATTTACTTTTTGAATTTTCTTTTGTTGTTTATTATAATTTCTTTGAAAAATATCATAATCTTTCATTTGATTAACTCTATAATCTTGATTTCTACCTTGTTCCTTTTCTTTCAACTCCATATCAAGATTATAAACTTTATTAAATTCTTTAATACAACTTTCTCTTAATTCTTTTTGAATATTTTTTAATGATTCCACATTAAATACCTCAGACTTTCCAACTTGTCTATTCATACCAGTTTTACAATTTTCTTTAAATGGTACACCTACAATATGTAAATGTGGAGAAGATTCATCAAAATGAATGGTTGCATTTGCTACCTTAAATGATGGGATAAGTTTTTCTAAATCAATCACTTGTTTTTCAAACACGCTTACCATTTTATATTTTTCTTCTATTGTTTTATCAGACCAATAATACATATCACCAAGTTCAATAATAATCTCAACTGCTAAATCATGTTTATTATCATTTGCTATTTTAGAAAAGTAATCATTTATTTTTCTATCATCTCTTGTTTGTTTATTATTATAATTAATTCTAGATTCTTCAAATAACTCTAAATATAATTTCTTCGTATCATTAACAAGATTATTACTTCCTTTGATTGTATAAATAAGTTCAGGATTATTTTCATATATTCTCAAATTATGATGATTTACTTTTGATAACTGAATACCATTTTGAATAGCATTATTATTAAAGTTAGTAGGTCTTTCTTTTGCTATTTGTTTGGCTTTACTTGTTTTATTTTTATCATTTCCAATATGGAATGAATAAGATAGTTCTTCGATCATATATTTCTCCCTAAAATAGCATCTTGGATAGTTAAGACAAGATGTATAACTCCCTAGATATCTTGACATTCTATCAAGATATGGGAGCTAAGGACACCTTAGAATCCGTTTTATCTTACTTCAGTAATAACTAAAACTTCGTAATAGTTAAAACTTTCGTAAGATATTGATACAATAACAAATACTATTTATTATCGTATCTATTAAACAAACTTTTCCCACTTTCATGAGTAAACTCACAAAACGTGTACGTTTGTTATTAAGCAAATGTTTCTTTGAACATTTGCTTTATTTCTTTCTTATAATCGATTGCTAGTCCTATAATAAATTTCGCATATTCTTCAGTATAGTATTCTTTTACTTTATCTAGATTAATTGTTATGACACCAAGTTTTAATTTATTTTGTTTTAATGCTTTCGTATCTTTAAGTAGAATTAGTCTTATTATTTCTTCAGTTTCTTCTGCATTAAAACTAGCATCATTTTTTTCACCATCATAATATGTTTCATAATAATTTAATTCACAATCAGTATAATCACTCATATAATTTTTTAACTTTTCAGAATATTTTTTTGCTTTATCTGATGTTCTTTCTTCACTATTCATAACTATTTTATTTCCTTTATCATCTGTAAATAAAGCAAGTGATAATGGTGTTTTACATTCTTTATGATATTTAACTTCATCACTTAAATATGAATTTAATATATCAATATTTTTAAATATATAATTATCTCCATTTCTTTCTAATTCTATATTATCTATATAACGAGATATTATCTTTTGTTTTTCTTTTCTTGATAACATAAACCAGTTAGACATTAAGTTTAAATAATTACTAGGATTATTCATTAAATCTATTTTTTGTTTATCTTCAAATATTATTAAGTCATCTACTGTGAATGATAAACTTTCATATTGTTTTTGTTCTTTAATCATTTTTTCTAATTCTAGTTTTCTATAATCAATATGCTTTATCTCTTTATCAAAATCTTCTAATTTCATTACACCTTTTATATAAGCAGTTTTTATTCTATCCATTTGTTTATCTAACTCTTTTAATTCATTCGTATAATCCTTTGTATGATTTTCTAATTTAGATTTAATAAATGGTGTATAGTAATCATTTAAAAGTTCTTCTTGTCTTTGTAATAATATCCAAGCATCTAATAATAAATCTTCTATTTTTTCTTCACTATAATATGTTTTACAATGTTCACATTTATAGTAATAATATTTTTTACCACTTTTCTTTTTACTAGCAGCACCACCTAGAAAACTACCACATTTTGAACATTTTAATTTATTAGTAAATAGATAAGTTGCTGTTCTTTCATAATGTCTAGCATTCCTCTTTTTTTGATACTGACAATTTTCCCATGTTTCTTTTGATACGATAGATTCAACTACATTTTCATAATATTTAGGATTTTTAGTTCTCTTACCATGAACAAAATCTCCTTTATAAAGTTCATTTGATAATATCTTTTGAATAGTTGAATCTAACCAATTAGTTCTTCCAAGCGCTTTTTCTTCATTTAAAATGTTTGCGATTTTTTGATGTGAATTACCCTCTAAATATAAATTAAATATTTTTACTATTACATCTTTAGTAAGTGGATCTGGTACTAACTTTTTATTATCTCTTTTAAAACCTAAACATTTACCAATTGGAATATGTCCTGCTTCTATTGCTCCAACCATACCAAACTTTGTTCTTTCTGAACATTTTTCTATTTCATTTTGAGATACACTTGTTATTATTCTCATAACCATTCTTCCATTAGATGTAACAGTATTTGATTCATCTGCCATACAATCTATTTCTGCTTCTGCATCATTTACTTGTTTCATTAGTTTTTCTACATCATAAACACTTCTAGTTAATCTATCTAATTTAAAAGCAACAATAACATTTATTTTACCATCCCTCATATCTTGCATCATTTCTTGATATGCAGGTCTTTTATCATTTTTCGCACTTATTCCTGGGTCTTTATATACCTTATAAACTTCATATCTTTTAAACTTACAATATTCAATTAATCTTTCTTCTTGTTCTCCCATAGAAAATCCTTCTCGTGCTTGGTCTTCAGTAGAAACACGAGCATATATACCTGCAACTCTTACTTTTTCATCCATTTGTTTTCCTCCTTTTTATCAAAAAAGAGGAGACAAAAGCACTAGTTTAAACTAATACCTTTGACTCCTCTTTGGATACTTTATTAAATTGTTTTATATATATTATATATTTGGACATAGTGTACCTCCTTTAATAAAAGACGGATACTGCTTGTCATTTATTAGTTTTCTATAATATCATAAATAATTTTAAAATCAATAGGCATTAGTTATTTTTTAGATAGTTTTCTAAATCTTTTAGATTTATTTTCTCATTGTAGCCATTTATAAAGACTTCTTCACATTCATCTAGTATTAAGTAATCATTTCCTTTAACTTTTAAAATATGAGGCTTTACATAGGCAATATTGGTGTTTTTAACACTCTTAATATTACCTGGTATAAATTCATACTTAACACAAGCAAACCGACATATCATATCTATCTTTCTATTAAGTTCTTCACTTATTTTCAAGTTTTTAGTTTCTATCTCAAACATAATTATCACTTATCCTTTCGTTTTAAGCAGAAAAAAACTAACATTTCTGTTAGTAATCTATTACTTAAACTCGAAAGTGTCCGAGTTTCCTATCAATCTGGTGGAGTAGAGGGGATTCGAACCCCTGTCCATAATATCCTATGATATAACATCTACAAGTTTAGTAAGATTTATTATTTAATTATATTACTGGCTATTACGTACCTATAATATAACGAGTTTAGTAAGTATTCATTAAATTAACCTAAACAATTAACTTAATATATCTTATATATATGAACCTCTAGTTATTCCTATAAGAGAGAATAAAAGAAGTGCTCCTTACCTTATATTAGGCAAATGCTGGAGCAAAGCTATAATCAGCTTTGTCATTTAATTTTAATGTCGCATTTAAAGTATGCCTACTACTTGCAGTCATATTTAGTAATAAATGTCGAAAGCCAAAAACTACCCCATGAGTAAATATTAACACATTTTTATAAAAAAAGATAGATATTCCTTGACTTTAAACGTATTTTATTAGTATAATAACGGTGCGATTTAGATTGGAGGGCAAAACTTATGAAAAGAACATTTCAACCAAATAATAGAAAAAAAGCTAAAAAACATGGATTCTTTGCACGTAAAGAAAGTAATATTTTAAAAAATAGAAGAAAAAAAGGTCGTAAGGTTTTATGTAAATAAGTCACATATAGTTATGTGATTTTTTTGTAAAAAAGGGTAATTTTATGAAAAAATTTGAAATAGTTAAAGAACATTATGAATTTGATAATATAATTAATAAAGGAAAAAGTTTTGGTAATAAAGTTTTTTCTATTTACTTTTTAAAACACGAAGAAGAATATCCTAAGTTTGGAATAGCTGTTGGGAAAAAAATAGGTAATGCTGTTACAAGAAATAAATATAAAAGAATAATTAGAAATATAATTGATAATAATAAGTTATTGTTTAAAAAAGATTATGATTATATTATAATTATAAAAAGAAAGTGTTTAGATTTAAGTTTTAAAGAATTAAATGACAATTTGAGTGAACTTGTAAAGGAGAAATTATAATTATGAAGAAAAAAATATGTAGTATTTTGATACTATGTGTAGTTTTATTATCTACAGGATGTGGAAGTAATAACTATATAAAGAAAGATAAAAAGACAATTGTTACTAATGAAACTACTGGTCAAAACTTACAAAAAAATATTCTATGTAAACCAGAAGAAAAAGATTTATATAATTTATATAAAAAATATGATGACCAGTTAGAGGTATCTTTAGAAGATTTACCTAAGTGTGATGATTTTAAAATTAATTCTGGTAAATATCAAGGATTATGGAATGCACTATTTGTAAAACCATTAGCATTCTTAATATTAAAACTTGGTAAATTAGTTAAAAATTATGGTATTTCTGTTATGTTAATTGGCTTATTAATAAGATTAATATTAATGCCATTTAGTAAAAAAACATTAAAACAATCAGAAAATATGAAAAAAGCTAATCCAGAATTACAAAGAATTGAAAAAAAATATGCTAATAAAACTGATAATGAATCTATGATGGCTAAAAGTCAAGAAATGATGATGGTTTATAAAAAATATAATATAAGTCCAGTTGGATCTTGTCTTCTTGCATTTATTCAACTTCCATTATTCTTTGCATTCTTACAAGCAATTAATCGTGTTCCAGCAATATTTGAAGATTCTTTCTTAGGATTAAAACTTGGTATGACACCATTAAAAGGATTTAGTAATCAACAATATGGTTATATAATTCTTATTGTTCTTATTATATTAACAACTTATTATTCATTTAAAGATACTATGAAACAAAGTGGTGGTAATAGTGAAGCGGAAAAACAAATGAAAATGACAATGACTGTCATGATTGTTATGATTTCATTCGCATCATTTAGTCTTCCAACAGCAATAGCACTTTACTGGATAGTAACAAATGGATTTATTATTTTCCAAAATAAAATACTAAAAAAAGTTATAGAAAAAGAAGATAGTAAAGACAAATTGATAAAACCTAAAAAAGTTAAAGATAGTAAGAAAAGAGGAAAATAAGTATGAAAGTAGTAACTGAAGCAAAAACTAAAGAAGAAGCTTTAAAAAAAGCTCTTGATGAATTAAAAGTAAATGAAAATGAAATATTTTATAAAGAAGAAAGTATAAAAGGAAAACTATTTAAATCAGGAAGTGTTAAAATTTATGCTTATACTGATGATGAAATATTAGAAAGTATTAAAAAATTTATTACAGAAATTGTTACTAATATGGGATTAGAAGTTAACTTTGAAACTAATATAAGAGATAGACAATTTAATTTAAAAATGTTTTCAAATAATAATGCTATACTAATTGGTAAAAATGCTAGAACTATGAAAGCTATTGAAATGCTTGCTAGACAAAAAATACAAGTTGAATATGGAATTAGAGTTAGAATATTCTTAGATGTAGAAAATTATAATGAGAAAAGAATTAAACAATTAGAAAGACTTGCAATAACTACTGCTAAAGAAGTTTCTAGATCTAAAATAGAAGTAGCGTTAGACAATATGAATTCATACGAAAGAAGAATAATTCACAATAAATTAGTTAATTTTAAAGGGGTTACTACTATAAGTGAAGGTGAAGAACCTAATAGACATATAATAATTAAACCTGAATAAGCAATTACTGAGTGTAATTGTTTTATTTTTGTGCTATAATACCCCCGAGGTGAGTATCATGGAAGATACTATTTGTGCTATATCAACAGCTTTAGGTGTTGGGGCTATTTCAATAATAAGACTTAGTGGAAATGAAAGTATAAATATCGTTAATAAAATTTTTAAAGGAAAAGATCTTACAAAAGTAGATACACATACAATAAATTATGGTCATATTTATTATGAAAATGAATTAGTTGATGAAGTATTAGTAAGTATTATGAGAGCTCCTAAAACTTATACTACTGAAGATATTGTAGAAATTAATTGTCATGGTGGTATAGCTACCACTGAAAAAATACTTGAAATATTATTAACTAATGGTACAAGACTTGCTGAACCTGGAGAATTTACTAAAAGAGCATTTCTAAATGGCCGTATTGATTTAATTGAAGCAGAAGCAGTATCAGATTTACTTAATGCAACTAGTCAAAAAGCTAGAAATACTGCTGTAAATACTTTAAATGGAAGACTTACTAATATTATTAAAGATTTGAGAAGTAAAATATTAAGTGTTATGGCTAATATTGAAGTTAATATCGATTACCCGGAATATGAAGATGCAATTGAAATTACTCATAATAATTTATTACCAATGTTAGAAGATATAAAAAAAGATTTTACAAAAATATTAGAAGATGCTAATAACTGTAAATATATAAAAAATGGTATTGATATAGCTTTAATAGGAAAACCTAATGTAGGTAAAAGTTCACTTTTAAACGCTCTAATTAATGAAGATAAAGCCATAGTAACATCAATTTCTGGTACAACTAGAGATATAATTGAAGGAAAAATGGATTTAAATGGAATTAGTTTAAATATTATTGATACAGCAGGAATAAGAGAAACTGATGATGTTGTTGAAAAAATAGGCGTTTTAAAAAGTAAAGATATTATCAATAAAGCAGATTTAAATATTTTAGTATTAAATAATAATGAAAAATTAACAAAAGAAGATTTAGAGATTTTAGATAACATTAAAAATATGAAATATATTATATATGTTAATAAAAGTGATTTAGATAAAAAAATTAATATTGATAACTTAGATAGTTCTAAAATAGTATATGGTAATACCATTGATAATGGCGGACTTAAAGATTTAAAAGTAAAAATAATTGAATTATTTAACTTAGGTTCACTTGAAAGTAAAGATTTAACTTATTTATCTAATGCAAGACAGATTGCTACTTTTAAAAAAGCTTTAGAGTCCTTAGATAGTGCTATTAAAAATACTAAAGAAATGACTCCGATTGAAATGATTGATGTCGATATTAAACAAGTTTGGGATTTATTAGGTGAATTAATTGGTCAAACATATCATGATGAATTACTTGATGAATTATTTAGCAAATTTTGTTTAGGAAAATAATCATTGTTTAATTAAAATAATAATTGTATAATAAAAAAGCCAAAAAAAGAGGTGTTTATAAATGAAATATGATGTAATTGTAGTAGGTGGAGGACATGCAGGATGTGAAGCTGCTCATATTGCGGCTTTTATGGGTAAAAAAACAGCTTTAATATCAATGAATAAAAAAAATATAGCTGATATGCCTTGTAATCCTTCAATTGGTGGAACTGCAAAAGGAATAATAGTTAGAGAAATAGATTCTCTTGGAGGTCTTATGGGGAAAATAGCTGATATTTCTCATTTTCAAATAAAGATGTTAAACAATGCTAAAGGACCTGCTGTAAGAAGTTTACGTGCTCAAGCAGATAAAATAACTTATCCTAAAAATATGTTAAATGCCTTAGAAAATACTAAAAACCTAGATATTATTGAAGCAATGGTAGAAGACCTAATTGTTGAAAATAATAAAATTAAAGGTGTTGTATTCGAAGATGGTACTAAAATTATGTGTGACGCCGTAATATTAACTACTGGAACTTATTTAAAAGGAAATATCTTACAAGGAAGTAATAATACTCCATCTGGTCCACATGGTGAAAGAAGAAGTAACTACCTTTCTGATAATTTACATAAATATGGTTTTAAAATACTTAGATTAAAAACTGGAACACCTCCTAGAATAGCTAAAGATTCAATTGATTTTTCTAAAATGGAAGTAGAATATGGTGATGATACTTATTGGACTTTCTCTTTTGATAACAAACCATGCTACGATATAAATAAACAACAAAGGTGTTATTTACTATATACAAATGAAACAACTCATAAAATTATACTAGATAATTTATCTAAGTCAGCTATGTATGGGGGATATGCTACTGGTGTCGGACCACGTTATTGTCCTTCTATTGAAGATAAAATTGTTAGATTTAAAGACAAAGAAAGACACCAGTTATTCTTAGAGCCAGAAAGTATATATTATGATGAATGGTATTTACAAGGATTTTCAACAAGTATGCCAATTGATGTCCAAGAAAAAATGGTTCATAGTTTAAAAGGCTTAGAAAATTGTAATATTACAAAATATGCCTATGCTATAGAATATGATGCTATTGATCCATTACAATTAAATCCATCTTTAGAAACTAAAGTAATAGAAAATCTATTTACTGCTGGTCAAATTAATGGAACTAGTGGTTATGAAGAAGCTGCTGGTCAGGGATTAATTGCCGGTATTAATGCATCTTTAAAACTTGATAATAAAGAACCACTTATTTTAAAAAGAAATGAAGCATATATTGGAGTATTAATTGATGACTTAGTAACTAAAGGTACTATTGAACCTTATAGAATGCTTACTTCTCGTGCAGAATATAGATTAATTCTAAGACATGACAATGCTGATTTAAGATTAAGAGAAAAAGCTCATGAAATTGGCAGTATTACAGAAAAACAATATGAAAATTACTTAAATAAAAAAGAAAGTATTAATGAAGTTAAAAAAATACTTGAAGAAAATAAACTTAAAATTAATGATGAAATTCAAGAAATCTTTAAAAATAATAATTTAAATATACCAAATTATTCTATGAGTTTTACTCAACTTTTAAAAAGACCTGAAATTAAAATTGATTTTTTAAAAAATTTTATTGATTTAAATTATGATAATGATATTCTAGAAATAGTAGAAATTGATATTAAATATGAGGGCTACATTAGCAAAACTTATAAAGAAGTAGAAAAAATGATTAAACTTGAAGAGAAAAAAATACCTAATGATTTAGATTATGACAAAATTATTAACTTAGCTAGTGAAGCAAAACAAAAATTAAAATTAGTTAAACCAATATCTATTGGACAAGCAGCTAGAATTAGTGGTGTAAATCCTTCAGATATTGCAATACTTGCTGTATATTTAAAAAAGGAGTATGGAAAAAATGAATAAAAATGATTTCATTAAATACTTAGAAAATTTAAATATTAATATTTCAACTGAAAAATTGCAATTATTACAAAAATATTGTGATTTTTTATTAGATTATAATAAAACAACTAATTTAACAGCAATAAAAGATAAAGATAATGTCTATTTGAAACATTTTTATGATTCACTAACTATTAATAAATATTTAAATAATGTAAATACCCTGTTAGATATAGGTACTGGTGCTGGATTTCCTGGTATGGTTATTGCTATAATGCACCCAGAAATTCATGTAACCTTATTAGATTCTAATAATAAAAAGATAAAATTTCTTGAAGAACTTATTAAAATACTAGGTATAACTAATGTTTCACTAATATATGGACGTTGTGAAACATTTGCTAAAGATAATAAAGAAAAATTTGATATTGTTACTTCACGTGCTGTAGCTAGATTAAGAATTTTATGTGAACTTGCTTTGCCTTTACTTAAAATTAATGGAAAATTTATAGCTATGAAAGGTAATATTACTGATGAAATAATAGAAGCTAATGATACTATTAGTATATTAAATTCTAAAATAATAGAACAAGATATATTTAAATTACCAATTGAAAATAGTAATAGAGAAAATGTGGTTATTAAAAAAAATAATAGTTGTGATGATAAATATCCTAGAGATTATGACAAAATTATTAAAAAGCCACTTGTAAAAAAACAATAAATAAGATAAAATTAATAGTAGAATATGGGGCTGATTAGTATGAATATGGAAGAAAAAATTTTACAAATTCCAATTGAGGATATTATTCCAAATAGATTTCAACCTAGATTAACTTTTGATGATAAAGCATTACAAGAGTTATCTAGTTCTATAAAACAACATGGTATTATTCAACCATTAGTTTTAAGAAAACTTGGAGATAAATATGAAATCATTGCTGGTGAAAGAAGATATAAAGCTGCTCAAATGGCTGGTCTTACTACAGTTCCTGCAGTTATTTCAAATATTGATGATGATAAAAGTGCAGAAGTTGCTTTAATAGAAAATATTCAAAGAAAAAACTTAACGGCTATTGAAGAAGCTAAATCATATAAAAATCTGCTTGATAGAGGATATTTAACACAAGAACAACTTGCTGAAAAATTAGGAGTTTCTCAATCTACTATTGCTAATAAATTACGTTTATTAAATTTAGATGAAGAAGTACAAGATGCCTTATTAAATGAAAAAATATCTGAAAGACATGCAAGAGCTTTATTATCTTTACCTACTAAAGAAGATCAAATAAAATGGTTAAATAAAATATTAACAGATCGTCTTACAGTAAGACAACTAGATATAGAACTTAAAAAAGCTTTAAATAAAGATAGTGAAGACGATGGTTCTGATATTCCTCTTGTTAATTTAACACCTAATATTAATGAGATAAAAGAAAATGCTTTAGATATTAATCCTGCTCAGGGATTACATGATATAGAAAGTATGTTAAAACCTTCAACTCCTGGTGAAAAAACTTATAATTTAAATAATCCAATTGAAAATGTCGAAACTTTAGATTTTGATGAAGAACCTAAAAAAACTGAAGAAGTAAAACAACCAAATAAATTTTTTAATTTTTTAGAAGATGAACAAGCAAATATGAATGAAGATACTTCAATTGATGATGTTTTTAATAGTCAACCTAAAATTGATACACCAGTTGTAGATAATAATGTTAATAATGAAATAATTAACAGTGATATTCTAGAGAATAATCAAATAAATATTAATAATACTGATAATACTATTTTACCTGTTACAAATAATGTAGTTGATCAACCAATTGAAATTAATGATAATCCTACTGTTGAAGAAAATAACAATATAAATGAAGCTCCAACTAATAATTTCTTTAATTTTGGAAATACTCCAGAAAATAATGATATTAATCAAATTGAACAAAATAATAATGAAAATGATAATAATATTATTGAAGTAGTTCCAGAAAAGAAAAATGATGAAGTATTTGATCCAATGAGTATGGTTAATACTTTAGAGCCTGATTATCAAGAAAAAATTGAAGAAGCTCAAGGAACCGATTTAAAAACAGCAATAAATGAAATTAGAAATGTTAAAGAAGATTTATTAAATAAAGGATTTAACATTAATATTGATGAAGCTGATCTTGGAGATTCTTATACAATTACGATAAATATAATCAAATAAGATGTTGTTTATAATATCTTATTTTTTTTATATAATAAAAAAGAGGTGATTTATATAAAAGTTTTAATAACTGGTGCTTCTAGTGGAATTGGTAGAGACATGTCTTATTATTTTGCTAAATTAAATTATGATTTAATATTAGTAGCTAGAAGAACAAAATTAATGGAAGAAATCAAAAAAAATGTTAGTGTTAATGTTGAAATAATTCCTATGGATTTAACTATTCAAGAAAACTGTTTAAAATTATATGAAATGGTAAAAAAAGAAAATATTGATATACTTGTCAATAATGCTGGTTTTGGCCTATTTGGAATGTTTTACAAGACTGATTTAAATCGTGAATTAGAAATGATTAATTTAAATATTACTGCTACACACATATTAACAAAATTATTTTTAAAAGACTTTATAAAAAGAGATTATGGTTACATCTTAAATGTTTGTAGTAGTGCAGGATTTATGGCTGGACCTAGGTTAAACACTTATTATGCTACAAAAAACTATTCTTTAAAGTTAACAATGGCTATTTATGAAGAATTAAGACAAATGAAAAGCAATGTTCATATTAGTGCTTTATGTCCAGGACCTGTTGATACAGAATTTAATAAAGTAGCAAAAGGAGTATTTAATTTAAAAGAAGCAAATAGTGATTATATAGCGAAATATGCTATTAAACAGTTATTTAAAAATAAATTGTTGATAATTCCACAATTAAAAATCAAATTAGGTATTTTTTTCACAAGATTTTTGCCTTATAAACTGCAATTGTTGATAACTTATCATATACAAAAGCGCAAAAATACAGGAAAATTTTAATTTAACAACTCTATCAACAGACCTGTTAATAATATTTATTAACAGGTTTTAATTTGTTTATATAAAAATTTGTGGAAAATGTTGATAAGTGTCATTTTTTGCGATATTATAGTATCTAATCTTGTGGAATAACTGTTGATACAGTTGTGAATTTAAATTTAATACTTTAAATTTATCAACAATTAAGCTACAATTAGTTTATGGAAAATAATCGTTAGACTGTGGGGTGAGGAAGTTGAAGATTGAAGATGTATGGAACGAGTTTATGGCAAAACTAGAAAAAGAACTGGCTCCTACTACATTTAGAACTTGGTTTAAAGATATTAAGTTAATAAATAATTATAATAATCGACTTACTATTCAAGTACCCATGGAAATTCATAAAAGTATTTTAAGGGAAACTTATGGCAATCTGATAGAGGATACTTTATTTAGTATAAATAATGAAAACTATGAATTAAATTATATTACTGAAGCTGAAAATGTTGATGCTTTAACCGAAGTTGTAAATGAAATTGAACAAACTAATGAAGTTTGGGATACAAATTTAAATAAAGACTTGAATTTTGACAATTTTGTTGTTGGTTCATCAAATCGACTTGCTTATGTTTCAGCAATGTCCGTTGCTGAAAATCCTGGTAAAATCCACAACCCTTTATTTATATATGGAAAAAGTGGATTAGGTAAAACTCACTTAATGCATGCAATTGGAAATTATATAACACAGCATAGTCATAAAAAAGTATTGTATACAACTAGTGACATGTTTATGACCGATTATACTGGAATTGCTGATATTTCAAATTTAGATAATCAAATCGAGTATGCAAATAATTTTAAAAATAAATATCGTAATGTTGATGTTTTAATTATTGATGATATTCAATTTTTAGTTGGGGCAGAAAAAACTCAACAAGAATTCTTCAACACTTTTAATTATCTTCAACAATCTAATAAACAGATAATTATATCTTCAGATAAAAGTCCTGATGATTTGAAAAAATTAGAAGAAAGACTTAGATCAAGATTTATGTGGGGCTTACCTGTTGATATTTATCCACCTGATTTTGAGTTAAGATGTGAAATTATTAAACAAAAATTAAAAAATACCACACTTGCACACATGATAAATAACGATGTAATTGAGTATATTGCAAATTCTTGTACAAATGATGTAAGGCACTTAGAAGGTACAATAAACAGATTAATGGCTTATACAGCTATGATTGTACCAGAAAAAATTGATGTAGAATTTGCTAATGATGCTTTAAAAGATTATTTAAATAAAAATATTTACTCAAATAATAGCATTGAAAATATTCAAAAAGCTGTCAGTGATTACTACAATATCACTGTGGATGATTTAAAGGGAAAGAAAAAGAGTGCTAAGATTACTTTTCCACGACATGTTGCAATGTATCTATCGAGGATGTTAACAGATGAATCTTTCCCTCGTATAGGATTGGAATTTGGAGGAAGAGATCATTCCACAGTTATCCACAGTATCAACAAGATAGATACAGAATTAAAAACAAATATGGAACTTAAAAAAGCGATTGATGATATAAAAAATATGTTATAAAACATTTGATGTTGATAAATTTGAAAAAATAAAACATTTTATCAACATGAAAAATAATCATTATTTATTGAATTTAAGGAAAAAAATAAAGTTTTCAACAATATAAACGATATTATTATTGTAATAAAAGAAAGAAGGAATAGAAATGAAATTTACAATTGAAAAAAATATATTATTAGAAAATTTAAACAATACAATTAAAGCTATATCAAATAAAAATGTAATACCTATATTAAATGGTATAAAATTTGAATTAACTGAAAAAGGCTTAGAACTTACTGGTAGTGACAGTGAACTTACTATTAAAACATTTATTGATAGAAAAGAAATAACAAATGTTGAAAAAGAAGGAATAGTAATAATTCAAAGTAAATATATATTAGATATTATTAGAAAAATGCCTTCAGATTTAATTAATTTTGAACTTGTTGATAATGTTAGAATTAAAATATATACTGATAATAATCAATACAATCTTAATTGCTTAGATGCTAAAGAATATCCTATTGTTAAGCTAGAAGAAAATAAGTATCCAATTACTATTAATGGAGATATATTAAAATCTATAATAAATCAAACAGTATTTGCTATATCTAATCAAGAATTAAGACCATTATTAACAGGTTTAAACATTAAAATAACTGGAGATATATTAGAATGTATAGCAACAGATTCTTACCGTTTATCTAAAAAGACTATTAAATTAAGTAATCCTGTAGAAAATGATGTCAATATAGTAATTCCTGGAAAAAATGTTATGGAATTAGAAAAAATATTGACTGATGAAGGACCTGTGGAAATTCATATTTTCAACAATAAAATTTTATTTAAATATAAAAATTTAATTTTCCAATCTAATTTATTAAGTGGAACATACCCTAATACTTCAAATTTAATACCTACTGAATTTGAAATTAAATCAACAGTTAATTTAAATGAATATTTTGATGCTGTTGATAGAGCTTCTCTTCTTACACAAGGAAAAGATAAGAATATAGTAATAATGAAAATAGAGAATAATAACATGATTATAAATTCATATGCTTCAGAAATCGGTAAAGTAGAAGAAAAATTAACAGTTAATTCTACAGAAAATGCCTCTATAAATATATCTTTTAGTTCTAAATATATGTTAGATGCTTTAAAGGTGTTTAAATCTGAGAATGTTAATATTCTATTAAACAACGATGTTAAACCAATAATTTTAAAATCTGATGATGATAGTCTAATTGAATTAATATTACCTATTAAAACTTATTAATTAAATAATAAGTTTTTTTTTGACAAATTTTGCACAATTTATATGTTATAAGAGTACTAATTTATTTCAACAGGGGGTGATTTTAATGAACGAATATGAAATAAATGAAGATACTCTAGCGTTAATATCACTAGATGACAAAACTAAAGTTTTTGAAAAGGATAAGACTTTTATGGTTTCTAAAGAAACAAATTTAATAATGGAAGATAGTTGTCAATATTTTGGGAGTTCTTTATCTGGTAGACAAAAAGGAACTGAAAATTTAATTGGTGTATCATATAAAGCTCCAATTATTGTGGAAGAATCTAATAATATAATCTTTTTTCCAACAACTTCTCCACGTTTAAAAAAATGTAGTTGGATATCTCTTAATAATCTTGAAAGATATTATACAAAGAATAAAAAAATAGTATTAGAGTTTAAAAATAAACAAAAAATAATGTTAAATTTATCTTTTGGAGTAATTGATAATCAAATATTAAGAGCAACTCGTTTAGAAGCCGTTTTAAGAGGCAGAAAAGTGCAAAAAAGCTTTAAAAATCGCCAATAATCTGGTATAATTAATAGTAGGTATAGGAGTATGTAAAAACCTACTATTTTATTATATGGTCATAAAAGAGTGATAAAAATGGAAATTGTTAATTTAAAGCTTACAAATTTTAGAAATTACGAAAAATTAGAAATAACATTTAATGATCATTTAAATTTAATTTATGGAAACAATGGTATGGGAAAAACAAACTTAGTAGAAGCAATAAGTGTACTTGCTTTAACAAGATCATTCAGGGCGGTTGTTGACAAAAATTTAATTTTAAAAAGTAAAAATGTTTTAAAAATTGAGGGTAATATTAAAAGTCATTATACTAATAACTATAAAGTTATTATTAATAATGATGGAAAAAAAGTAAAAATTGATAATACTAAAGTGTTAAAAATAAGTGATTATATATCAAAAATAAATGTTGTTATTTTTAGTCCAGATGATTTAAAAATAATAAAAGATACTCCAAGTATTAGAAGAAAAAGCATTAATATAGCTATATCACAAATAAATATTTCTTATCTTCAAAATTTAAATAATTATAACAAAATTTTAAAGCAAAGAAATGCTTATTTAAAAACAATGGCAGTTAATGCAAATACTAGTAATGAATACCTTGATATTTTAACTAGTAAATTGATAGATTATGGTTTATTAATTTATCAAGAACGAAAAAAATATTACGAGTTAATGAATTCTTTAATTACTGATAATTATTATAAAATAACTGGTTGTGAAGGCTTGAAAATTAATTATTTATCTGATTATCAAGAAAAAAAGATTGAAGAACTAAAAAAAATGTATAAGAGTACATTGAAAAAAGATTTAATATTAGGAAAAACTTCTTTAGGAATTCATCATGATGATTTAGAATTTTATCTTGATGATATGAATTTAAAAATTTATGGAAGTGAAGGGCAACAAAAAAATGCTATTATTGCTTTAAAATTGTCAGAAATAGAAATAATAAAGCAAATAAAGAAAGATTATCCTATTTTAATTTTAGATGACTTATTTAGTGAACTTGATAACGAAAAGATTAATAATATTATTAAAATTTTAAATAAGGAAATTCAAACATTTATAACTACAACTAATATTGAAAAAGTTGATAAAAAATTAATTCATAATTGTAAAGTAATAAGAATTAACAATGGAGAAGTAGAGGAGGAAAAAGATTATGAATAATGAACATTATAGTGATAGTGATATTCAAGTTCTAGAAGGATTAGAAGCTGTTAGAAAAAGACCTGGTATGTATATAGGTTCAACCGGAGAAGTTGGACTTCATCATTTAGTTTGGGAAATTGTTGATAATGCTATAGATGAAGCTTTAGCTGGATATTGTGATGATATTGAAGTGACAATTGAAAAGGGTAACATTATTTGTGTTAAAGATGATGGTCGTGGAATTCCTACTGGAATTAATGCAAAAACAGGACTTTCAACAGTCGAAACAATTTTTACCGTTTTACATGCTGGTGGTAAATTTGGTGGCGGTGGATATAAAGTATCTGGTGGATTACATGGTGTTGGTGCATCAGTAGTTAATGCCTTATCTACATGGCTTGAAGTAATAATATATAGGGATGGAAAAGAATTTTTTCAAAGATTTGAAAATGGTGGACATCCTGTTGGTCCTTTAAAAGAAGTTGGACCAGCTCCTGAAAATAGAACAGGTTCAACTGTAAGATTTAAAGCAGATCCTGAAATATTCAAAGAAACAACAATATATAATTATCAAACATTAGCTAAAAGATTACAAGAATTAGCTTTTCTAAATAAAGGTCTTAGAATAATACTTACTGATGAAAGAGAAGATAATAAAAAAGATACTTTCTTATATAATGGTGGTATTATAGAGTTTGTAAAAATGTTAAATAAAAATAAACATCCTTTACATGATGAAGTTATTTATGTAGAAGGACGTGAGGATGACATATTAATTGAAGTTGCAATGCAATACAATGATTCATATAATCCTGCAGTTTATTCATTTACAAACAATATTCACACACATGAAGGTGGAACACATGAAGATGGTGTTAAAAGAGCTTTAACAAGAATTATAAATAATTATGCTAAAACTAATAAATTATTAAAAGATAATGATGAATCTTTATCTGGTGATGATGTTAGAGAAGGTTTAACAATGGTTATATCTTGTAAACATCCTGATCCACAATTTGAAGGACAAACTAAAACAAAATTAGGAAACTTTGAAGTAAGAAAAATAGCAGATGATGTTTTTTCTAATGGATTTGAAAGATTTTTATTAGAAAACCCTGATGAAGCTAAAACAATCATTGAAAAATGTATTGTAGCATCTCATGCAAGAATAGCAGCTAAAAAAGCAAGAGAAGTTACTAGAAGAAAATCAGATTTAGATTTACCAGGTATGATGGGAAAATTATCTGATTGTAAAAGTAAAGATCGTAGTGAATGTGAAATCTTCTTAGTCGAAGGAGATAGTGCCGGTGGTTCTGCTAAATCAGGAAGAGATAGTATGACTCAAGCAATACTTCCTTTAAGAGGAAAAATACTTAATGTAGAAAAAGCAAGACTTGATAGAGCTTTAGAAAATGCTGAAATAAGAACAATTATTACTGCTTTTGGTACAGGTATAGGTGAAGAATTTGATTTAAGTAAATTAAGATATGATAAAATCATTATCATGACCGATGCCGATGTTGATGGATCACATATTAGAATACTATTATTAACATTATTCTATAGATTCTTTAGACCTATAGTTGAAGCAGGACATGTTTATTCAGCTCAACCTCCTTTATATAAGATTACACATGGTAAAACAATAAAATACGTATTGGATGATGACGAATTTAATGAATATGTAGCAACATTACCTAACAAAAATTACGAAATGCAAAGATTTAAAGGACTTGGTGAAATGAATGCTGCAGAATTAAAAGAAACTACAATGTCAAAAGAAAATCGTATTTTAAGAAAAATAACTGTAGAAGATACAATGGCTGCAGATAAAATATTTGAAACATTAATGGGCGAAGAAGTAGCACCAAGACGTGAATTCATTGAAGAACGTGCTGGTTATGTTACTAATCTAGACGTTTAGGAGGTTAAATATGGATAGAATAGATCATAAGAATATAGTTGAAGAAGTACAAGATTCATTCCTTGATTATTCAATGAGTGTTATAGTTTCTCGTGCTTTACCAGATTTAAGGGATGGTTTAAAACCAGTTCATCGTAGAATTTTATATTCAATGTTTGATAGTGGTTATACTCCTGATAAACAATATCGTAAATGTGCAAGAGTTGTTGGAGATGTAATGGGAAAATACCATCCACATGGTGATTCTTCAATTTACGAAGCATTAGTACGTATGGCCCAAGATTTTAGCTATAGACATATGTTAATAGATGGTCACGGTAACTTTGGTAATATGGATGGTGATGGAGCCGCTGCCATGCGTTATACCGAATCAAGACTTTCTAAAATATCTTTAGAATTATTAAGAGATATCAAGAAAGATACTGTTGATTTTATACCAAATTTTGATGAAACTGAAAAAGAACCATCAGTTTTACCAAGTAGATTTCCAAATATCTTAGTAAATGGTACTATGGGTATAGCAGTTGGTATGGCAACAAACATACCACCTCATAATTTAGGTGAAACAATTGATGCTTGTGTAGCATATATAGATAATCATGATATAACAATTCCAGAAATGATGGAATATATTAAAGGCCCAGATTTCCCTACTGGAGGTATAATTTTAGGTAATAGTGGTATTAAAAAAGCCTATGAAACTGGTAGAGGTACAATAACTATTAGATGTAAAGCTACTATTGAAGAAGGCAATGGCCGTAGTAAAATTGTTATTTCAGAACTTCCTTATGGTATTAATACACTAGATTTAAAAACAAAAATAGGTGAATTAGTAAGAGATAAAGTTTTAGAAGGAATAGCGGATTATCACGATGCAACTAGTATTGAAAAAGGTGTTAATATAATTATTACCTTAAAAAAAGAAGCTAATGCTAATGTTGTATTAAATAATTTGTATAAACATACTGCATTACAATCAACTTTTGGTATTATTTTCTTAATGCTTGATAATGGAACACCTAAAACTTTAAATATTAAAGAAATAATTTCAAAATATATAGATTATCAAAAAGAAATTATTATTAGAAGAACAAAATTTGATCTTAATAAAGCTGAAGAAAGAGTTCATATCTTAGAAGGTTATAAAATAGCACTTGATAATATCGATGAAGTTATTAAGATTATTAAAACAGCTGAATCAGATGTTATTGCTCGTGAAAATTTACAAAAACGTTTTGGCTTGTCTGAAATTCAAGCAAATGCTATTTTGGAATTAAAACTACGTAGATTAACAGGTTTAGAAAGAGAAAAAATAGAAAATGAACTTGCTGAGTTGTTGAAAACTATTGAAGAATTAAGAAGCATTCTAGCAAGTGAAGAAAAAGTTCTTGAAATAATTAAAAATGAATTGTTAGATATTAAGAATAAATATGCAGATCCAAGAAGAACAACAATTGATATGTCTGCAATTGAGTACATAGAGGATGAATCTTTAATTCCTGAACAAGATATTATGATTGCCTTAACAAATAAAGGATATATTAAGAGAACTACTTCTGATACATTTAAGTCTCAGAAACGTGGTGGCGTAGGTGTTAAAGGAATGAATACTAATGAAGAAGACTTTGTTGAACAAATTATCAACACTTCTACGCACGATTATATTTTATTCTTTACTAATAAAGGTAAAGTTTATAGAATTAAAGGTTATGAAATACCTGAATTTAGTAGGCAATCTAAAGGTATTCCTATTATTAACATATTGCAAATAGAAAAAGATGAAAAAATTAATTCAATGATAAATGTTAAAAAAGATGATGAGTATAAATACATTTTATTTGCTACTAAAAAGGGTATTGTTAAGAAAACTAATATAAGTGAATTTGAAAATATAAGAACTTCAGGTAAAATAGCAATTAGTCTTAAAGATACTGATGAATTAATATCTGTTAAAAAGACAACAGGTGATGATATGATTCTTATGGGTTCAAATGACGGCCGTATGGTTAAGTTTAACGAAAACGAGATAAGAGTCATGGGAAGAACCGCAAGTGGCGTTAGAGGTATTAATTTAGGTAATTCTGAGTGTATCGGTGCAGAAGTAACTACTGAAGACGATAAAATCTTAATTGTATCAAAGAAGGGTTATGGAAAGCAAACAAATGTATGTGAATATAGAACTACAAAACGTGGTAGTAAAGGTGTAAAAGCTTTAAATATCACAGATAAGAATGGTAAACTTGCTACATTTAAAATTGTAAATGAAGATAAAGATGTAATTATTGTTACAGATACAGGAATGATTATTAGAATGCCACTTGATCAAATATCAACTTTAGGTAGAGTTACCCAAGGTGTTAAATTAATTAACCTAAAAGATAATCAACAAGTTTCTACAATGAGTTTAATTGATAAAACTGAAGAAATAATTGAAGAAGGAATTTCAAATGAATAACAATGTTTCACGTGAAACATTGTTTAAGAGAATAGAATATATAAATTAAATTCTATTCTTTTTTTATAAAAAAAAGAATCATTTTTAATATATTAAATAGAATTTATCTATGTTTCACGTGAAACATAGGTATTTTTAGTTAAATTAATAAACACTTTTACAAATTTAATTTATTAATTCAATATTATATAAAATATAAATTATATAATGTAAGTTAATAAATTAATTTTATTAAAATTATAGAAATTTTTATCTTATATGTTTCACGTGAAACATTGCATAAATTAAAAAAATATATAATAAAATCAAAAAAAATAAAAAATTTTTATAAATAAACTATTAATTTATTTTATTTAAAATAAGATTAATGTTTCACGTGAAACATTAATCAGACAAAATAAATACATTTTAAAAATATAATAAATAAAATATGAATAAATAATTCATTATAAATATTAATATAATATAAAATAACAATGTTTCACGTGAAACATTATATATTACTTGAAAAAAAAACAATAATTTGATAATCTAATAACGTGCAACAAATATATTGTAAATTGGTCAGGATTGGAAAATAGCAGCCACATCAATCTCTATTTGTGTGCACTTTTTTTATGGTGACGAAAATGGAAAATAAAATAATAAAAGAGTTAATTAAACTGTCTAATAAAGCATTAAAAAAGAAAGAAGTTCCTGTATCAGCAATTATTACTTGTAATGATAAAATAATAGCTAAAGCTTATAATAAAAGAGAAAAGAAAAATAATGTACTTGGACATGCAGAAATTTTATGTATAAGAAAAGCTACAAAAAAACTAAAGAATTGGAAGTTAATAAAATGCAACCTATATGTAAGCTTAAAACCATGTAGTATGTGCCAGGAAGTAATAAAACAAGCAAGAATCGAGAATGTTTTTTATTTATTAGAAAAGCCAGAATATAAAAAGGAATATAATAATACTAACTTTATAAAAATGGAAAATTCTAAAAATAAAGAATTTAAAAAAATGCTATCATCATTGTTTATAAATAAAAGAAAATAGAAACAAATGTTTGCATTAAAAATATTTAAAATCATTTTGAAATATGTTATAATTAACTAACAGGGTGATAAATATGGAATACAAAGTTTTATATAGAAAATATAGACCTGATAATTTTAATAATATAGTTGGTCAGGATTATACAATAACAATCTTAAAAAATGTTATAATTAATAAAAAAATAGCTCATGCATACATATTTAATGGCCCAAGAGGAACGGGAAAAACAAGTACAGCTAAAGTATTTGCTAAAACTATTAATTGTGAAAATCCACAAAATGGTGAAGCTTGTGGTAAGTGTAATTCTTGTTTAAATATTAAAAATAATCCAGATATAATTGAAATTGATGCTGCTTCAAATAACGGTGTTGATGAAATAAGAGAATTAATCAATAATATCAAAATAGCGCCATCATATAGTAAATATAAAGTATATATTATCGATGAAGTTCATATGATGACACAAAGTGCATTTAATGCTTTATTATTAACTCTTGAAGAACCACCAGAACATGTTGTATTTATTTTAGCTACTACTAATATAGAAAGTGTTCCAATAACTATATTATCGAGATGTCAAAAATTTGATTTTAAAAAAATTAGTAATGAAGTAATAAAAGATAGAATTAACTATATATGTAAAGAAGAAAAAATTAATATAACTCCAGAAGCTGTGGATGAAATAACATATTTGTCTGAAGGTGGAATGAGAGATGCCTTAAGTATTTTGGATCAATTATCATCAGATACTAATAATATTGATATAGATTTAATAATAAATAATTTTGGATCTGTACCTAATATAGTTATAGATAATATAATAAATGCTATTGAAGATAATAATTTAGATCTTATTAAAGAAAATATTAATAAAATGAAAAATAGTAATGTTGATTATAAAGTGTTTATTAAAAAGATGATTGACAAGTTATCTTTAAAGGCTTTTAGTAATGATAATAAAATTTCATTAGATAAAATAAAAAATGTAGTATTTGATTTAGTAAAAATTATAAATAATTATAATATAAATATAAATCCATTTATTCTTATAGAATTAACTCTTTTAGAATATTTAGATAATGAAAAAATTGCAATTAATAAAAAAGAAGAAAATCCAAAAATTATTTCCCGGGAAATAATTTTGAAAGAAAATAAAACTCTAGAAAAAGAAAAAATTGAAGAAAATAGGACTAATAATTTTGAAAATAATAATGAATTTGTTAAAATAAGAATTAATAATTGTTTTGTAAACGCAAAAAAAGAATCTTTAAAAGTTGCTAAAGAAAATTTAAAAAAGATAATTAAAAATAATTTAGATAATACTTTTTTAAATTCCATGTTAATTGATTCTTCTGTAGTAGTAGCATCTGATGATATTTATATATTATCTTGTAAATTAGATAGTACTGTAAATTTAATAAATTTAAATAAAGATATGATAGAAGAAAAATTGGATAATGTTAAAATTGCAGCAATTACAGAAGTAGAATGGCTTACAGAAAAACAAATATATATAAATAATATAAAGAATGGCTATAATTATGAAATAAAACCAGAAATAGAAGAAAGTAATAAAACAGTTAAAAAAGAAGAAAAAATAATGGAAGATTCAATTGAAGATATAGCAGAAAAAATATTTTCAAATGATAAAATAGAAGTAGAATAAGAAAGAAGGAATAGAAATATGAATATGCAAAAATTAATGGCAGAAGCTCAAAAAATGCAAAGGGATATAACAAAAAAACAAGAGGAGTTAGAAAATACTTTATTTGAAGGAAAATCTGAATGGATTGAATTATCAATGAATGGTAAATATGAACTTAAATCATTTAAAATAACATATGATGAAGATATTAAAAATGATGATAAAGAAATGCTAGAAGATATGATAAATATTGCATTAAGTGATTGCCTTAAAAAAATAAATACTAAAAAGAATGATATAATGGGTTCTTATGGATCTATGGGTGGCTTATTCTAATGATTTATCCAAAAAAATTAGAAGATTTAATTGAATCTTTTAAAAAATTACCAACAATAGGTGAAAAAAGTGCAGAACGATTAGCACTAGCTACTTTAGAAATGTCAACAGAAGATGTTGATAATTTTTCAAATAGTTTGATTAAAGCAAAAGAATTAGTTAAATGTAAAATATGTGGTAATTTATCTGATAATGATATATGTAATATTTGTAGTGATGAAAACAGAGATAAAAACATAATATGTGTAATTGAAGATTCAAAAAGCGTATTTACCTTTGAAAAAGTTGGAAATTTCAAAGGTACTTATCATGTGTTAAATGGGTTAATTTCTCCCAAAGACGATATTGGAGTTGATGATATAAATCTAGCTTCTTTGTTAAATAGAATAGAAAACTTAGATAATCCAGAGTTGATTTTAGCATTAAAATCTTCTATGGAAGGAGAAACTACTATTCTTTATATAAAAAAAATATTAGATAACAAGAATGTAAAGATTTCTAGACTTTCTTATGGAATACCTATGGGAGCAGAATTAGATTATTTAGATGTAATAACATTAGATAAGGCATTAGAAGATAGAAAAATAATATCTGAATAAATGATAATAAATAACATATAATTTATTGAGGATGATTATATGTTTAAAATACTAAAAAAGGTAGTAAAAAAAGTTGTATTTGCTTTTGTTTTATTATATGGATTAAATGTGATAGTATCATCAATTAATATTTTTATACCAATAAATATATTTACAATATCTATTGTATCTATACTTGGTGTTCCAGGACTATTATCACTTATATCAATATTTTTCATAATAAATTGAGGTGGTTTAATTGAAAGCAGTAAATGGTATTAAACATATTGAAAAATCATATAATGAGAATAAACTTTCTCATGCTTTTTTAGTTGAAACAAATAATTGTGAAAAATGTTTAGAAGATATAAAAAAAATTATTAAATTAATAAATTGTAAAGAAAAATACGTTGATAATTGTGAAAAATGTAATTTATGTTATCAAATAGAAAAGGAAACACTTCCTAATTTTCAAATTATAAGACCTGATGGTATTATAATAAAAAAAGAACAAATAATAAATTTGAAAGAAAAAATGCTAACTAAACCTGTGTATTCAAAATATAATACTTATGTAATTTTAAATTCTGAAAAATTAAATAACTCTTCTTCTAATACAATGCTTAAATTTATCGAGGAACCAGAAGATTATTTAATTGGGTTCTTTGTTGTAAATAATAAAGAAAATGTTATAGAAACTATAAGAAGTAGATGTCAATTAATCCATCAATATTATAGTGAAGAAGAAATAAAAATTGATGATGAAAAACTTGAAACTGTAAAAGATTATATAAAAAATATTGAACTAGATAATAAACATATAATGTTGTATAATAAAAATATCTTAATGGAAAAAAATTATACAAGAGAAGAACTAATGGTAATATTTCAACAGATATTTAAAGTTTATGAAAATGTATATATAAATGGTGAATATGAAAATTTTGAATTTTTGAAAGATATGAATTCAGTTCAATTATTAAATAAAATGAAAATTATTAATAAATATTTAGATAATTTACAAAAAAATGGAAATATTAATTTGCTTCTAGATTCTTTTGTTATTGAAATGGGGCATGTTAAATGAAAGTATACGGTATTAAATTTAACGATAAAGGAAAAATATATAATTTTAAATCAGAAAGTATTGAATGTCCAATTAACGTGACAGTTATTGTAGAAACAGAAAAAGGCTTACAATTTGGTAAAGTTGTCTCAGAAATTCAAAATATTAATAACTATGAAAATTTAAAAGATATTGTAAGAATATCTACAAAAGAAGATTATAAAAAATATCTTGATAATTTAAAAGAGGCTTCAAAAGCTTTGAAAAAAGCAAAAGAACTTGTCAAAGAGATGGATTTAAAAATGAATATTATTGATGCAAGTTATACTTTTGATAGAAAACAATTATTATTTAATTTTTATGCTGAAGAAAGAATTGATTTTAGAGAATTAGCTAAAAAATTAGCTTTTGCTTACAGAACTAGAATAGAACTTCGTCAAATAGGAGCGCGTGATAAAGCTGAAGAAGTTGGTGGAATTGGTGTTTGTGGAAGAGTTTTATGTTGCACAAGTTTTTTAAAGCAAAAAGAATCAGTAACAATGAATATGGCAAAAAATCAAAATATAGCCTTAAATCCATCTAAAATTAATGGCCTTTGTGGAAGACTTTTGTGTTGCCTTAGTTATGAGGATGAAGAATATACTTGTTGTAGAAAAAAATTACCTGAAATAGGTCAAACAGTAAATACCAAATATGGAAAAGGAACTGTTAAAAATTTAGATATTTTAGAACAACAATACGATTTAGATATAAATGGTGAAATACATAAAATTAAAATGGATGATAAAAATGAAAGTGATAAATGATTTGTTTGATTATGAAGATTTTAAAATAGTTCAAGATAATGATTATTTTAAATTTTCAATAGATTCAATATTACTTGGTGAGTATGTCAATTTAAAAACAGATGATAATAAAATTATTGATTTATGTTCAGGTAATTTACCAGTTCCATTAATTCTTAATTATAAATATAAAAATAAAAATCTTAAAATTGATGCAATTGAAATTCAAAAAGAAATCTATGAACTAGGAAGTAAAACCTTAAAAATAAATAAAATTAATAATATAAACTACATAAATGATGATGTAAATAATATTATTAATTACTTAAAAAAATCAACATATGATGTTGTAATTTGTAATCCACCATATTTCAAAAATAGTATAAAAAATAACAATTCTATAAAAACTATTGCTCGTCATGAAATAAAAATTACTTTAGAGGATATAATAAAAATATCTTCAAGTTTATTAAAAAATAATAAAACATTTTATATGGTGCATATTCCAAATAGGTTGGATGAAATAATATTATATTGTAATAAGTTTAATATGAATGTTAAAGAAATTTATTTCGTTAATAATACAAATAATGAACCAATACTAGTATTGATTAAAGCAATTAAAAATTCTAAATTTGGATTGAAAATTAAATATTTAAATAATGCTAATGATTTAAAAACATATAAAAATGTATTTGAAGGTGATATAAATGAAATTAATAGTAGGATTAGGTAATCCTGGAAGTGAATATGAAAATACAAGACATAATATTGGATTTATGGTTTTAAATAGTCTTTTACAACAAGAAAATTGGAAAGCTAAATTTGATAGTTTATATTTAAAAATTGATGATGTAATTTATTTAAAACCACAGACTTATATGAATAATTCAGGATTTGCAGTAAAAAAAGTTGTTGATTTTTATAAAATAAAACCAGAAGATATTTTAATTATTCAAGATGATCTTGATTTACCTTTTACTAATTTTAAATTGAAAAAGAATTCTTCTTCTGGAGGACATAATGGTATTAAATCAATAATTGAATTGTTAAATACGAATAGTTTTTGTAGATTAAAGATTGGAATAGCACATGATAGAAGTATTGATACAAAAAATTATGTTTTAGCCAAATTTAGTTATCAAAATATTTTAGATATAAATAATAAAATGGCTTTATATCATGAGATAATTAATTATTTTATTGATAATGGTGCCGATAAAACTATTAGTAAATATAACTCAATGAGGTAAAAAATGGATATTTTTAATGATTTTAAATACGATAATAATATTATAATACAGGGTTTAACAAAAGAGTTAAACACTTTTTACGTGCAAAATTTATATAATAATACACAAAAAAATATTTTGATTGTAACAAGTACCCTTTTTGAAGCCAACCAAATTTTTAAAAATTTGAAAACTTATTTAGATAATGTTTATTTATTTCCAATGGATGATTTTTTAACCAGTGTTGCACTTGCCGTTTCACCTGAATTTAAAGTAAAAAGACTTGAAACATTAGATAAAATAAAAGAAAAGAAAAGTATTGTAATAACAAATTTAACTGGATATTTAAGATATTTACCAGATATAAATATAAAAGATAAACTTAATTTAGAAATAACTAAATCAACTAAGATTAACAGAGAGAAATTAGAAGAAATCTTGGATAAATATGGTTATAATAAAGAAACTTTAGTAACTACTACGGGAGAATATGCCGTTAGAGGATATGTTATAGATATTTTTTTAATAAATGAAGACCATCCGATTAGAATTGAATTTTTTGGATCAAATATAGATTCAATACGATATTTTAATGAATCCACACAATTATCAATAAAACAATTAGATAGTATTAATATCACTCCAAATAAAGAAGTAACTACTACTAAAAATAGCAGTATTTATGATTATTTAAAAGAACCTATTACAATTTTTTATAATAGAAGTCAAATAGAAAATAGTTATAAAAAAATGTTAGAGGATATTATAAATTATAATAAAGAAATTGATTCAAATGAAAAATATATGTTTGATTTTAAAGAAATAAATCCTGATTATAAAATTTTTATAAATACTTTTGAAAATGAAAATATCAAAAATTCATTAACTTTTATAAGTAAAGAAATTGAAAATTTTAATTCTAATTATGACAAATTAAAAGATTTTGTTAATAGTAAGATTATTAAGAAAAAAACAGTTATTTTTTGCTTATCTAAAGATTCACAAATAAAAATAATTAAAGAATTATTTCCAGATGCTATTGTAACTAAAAATATTATTAATAACAGTATTAATATTATAAATAAACAAATTAATAATGGATTTGAATATAAAGATTATGTAGTAATTGGTGAATTTGATATAGAAAAAGTTCATAGCACTTCTATAAAATATAAAAATAATTATCATATTGGAAAAAAAATAAAAGATATTGATTCCTTATCATTAGGGGATTATGTAGTTCATAGACAACATGGAATAGGAATTTATAACGGAATTATTACTTTAAATACTAGTGGTATAAAAAAAGATTATCTTCAAATTAATTATAAAGATACTGATAAAGTTTATATACCAGTAGAAAAAATATCCTCTATTTATAAATATAGTGATAAGGACGGGACAAAGCCTAAAATTAATAAACTAAATTCTACTTCATGGGCAAAAACAAAACAAACTTTACAGAAAAAAATTAAAGATATTTCCGAAGAACTTATTAAATTATATTCTATTAGAAATAGTATAAAAGGCGAAGCGTATGTTCCAAATGAACTTGAAAGTCAATTTGATAGTGAATTTGAATATGAATTAACTAGAGATCAAGAAAAAGTAATAAATGAAATTTATAGAGATTTAGATAGTGTTGTTCCTATGGATCGACTTTTATGTGGAGATGTAGGTTTTGGCAAAACAGAAGTAGCTTTTAGAGCAATTTTTAGAACCGTTTTAAATAATAAACAAGTTTGTTATTTATGTCCTACCACAATATTATCGAAGCAGCAATATGAATCTGCTTTAAATAGATTTAAAAATTATCCTGTTGAAATAGCATTATTAAATAGATTTACTACTCCTAAAGAAGTAAAGCGAATAAAAGAAGGATTAAAAACTGGTGTTATTGATATCGTATTTGGAACACATAGATTACTTAGTGATGATATTGAATATAAGAAATTGGGGCTTTTAATAGTTGATGAAGAACAACGTTTTGGTGTTACTCATAAAGAAAAAATTAAAAAATATAAAAATGATGTTAATGTATTAACATTATCTGCAACCCCGATACCAAGAACATTAAAAATGGCTATGTCTGGGTTAAGAGATTTATCTGTTATAGATACACCACCTGTTAATAGATATCCAGTTCAAACTTATGTTTTACAAGAAAATGATGTGATAATAAGAGATGCTATTTACAAAGAATTAAGTCGAAATGGACAAGTATTTATTTTATATAATAAAGTTGAAACAATTGAAAATGAAGTTGAAAAAATTAAAAGATTAGTACCGGAAGCTCGTATAAAATATGCTCATGGTCAAATGAGTAAAACTGAGCTTGATGATATAATGACTGAATTTACCGAATATGAATTTGATATATTAGTTTGTACAACAATTATTGAAACTGGTATAGATATTCAAAATGCAAATACTTTAATCATTATTGATGCTGATTATTTTGGACTTGCTCAGTTATATCAAATAAGAGGAAGAGTTGGAAGAAGTGACAAAATAGCTTATGCATATTTGCTATATAATAAATCAAAAGTTTTGAATGAAACTTCTGTAAAAAGATTACAGGCAATTAAAGAATTTACTGAATTGGGTAGTGGTTATCGTATTGCAATGAGAGATTTATCAATAAGAGGTGCCGGAGATATTATAGGTAGCGAACAAGCCGGGTTCGTTGATACAGTAGGAATTTCCTTATATATGAAGATGGTAGAAGAAGAAATAAAAAGATTAAACGGTGAAAAAGTAGAAGAAGAGGATGACAAACCAGCATTAGTTAATGTTGAAACAGCAATAGATGATAATTATGTTAAAGATGAAGAATTAAAAATAGAAATTCATCAAAAAATTAATGAAATTGACAGTTATGAAAAATTGCTTGATACTAAAAAAGAACTTGAAGATAGATTTGGTAAAGTAAGTAGTGAACTAGAAGTTTATATGTATGAAGAATGGTTTGAAAAAATATCAGAAGATTTAAAAATTACTAAAGTAATTCAAAATGAGAGATTTGTTGAAATAGAATTACCAGAAGAAATATCTTCTCAAACCAAAGGAGATAAATTATTCTTAGAATCTTATAATATAAATGCTAATTTCAAATTTAGATATTTTAATAAACGTATTATTATATCTTTACCACTTAAAGGCTTAGAAAAACACTTTTTATATTACTTTGTTCCTTTATTAAATATCATAAAAAATGATTTACAGTTATAGAAAATAATATCCTGTGTACAATAATATTATGAATGGAGGAAACTCTAAATGAAGTCCACAGGAGTAATAAGAAGAATTGATGAATTAGGAAGAATCGTTATACCTAAAGAAATAAGAAAAAATTTAGGTATTAGAGAAGGAGATAATTTAGAAATATTAATAGAAAATGATAAATTAACTCTTCAAAAATTTTCAAAAATAACTAATTATCAGGAGGATATTAAAAATATTATATATAATATAGCGAGATCTTTTAATATAAAAATAAATTTTTATGATCGAGAAAAACTTATATATGCTACTGATAATTATTTTAAAAATATAAATGTCCAAAAAATTATAAATGAGATAATTAATGATCGAAAAGAAGAAACTATTGAATTAGAAAACTATAAACTTTTTTGTAAACCAATTATTATACTTTCTGATGTAACTGGAATTTTAGTTTTTGAAGTTAATAATAACATGAATGAAATTAATAAAATTGCTAATTTTTTAACAAATGTAATAACAAATAAAATAGATATTTCTTGAAATAAATATTAATACATGTTACAATACCTTTGAATTTAGCAATGAAGGAAAGAGTAAATAACATAGTTTTGTAGAGAGTTAATGGTTGGTGAAAATTAACAAATGAAATTATTGAACATGGTTCTGGAGTTAAAACGTTTAATTCGCGTTAAGAATAAAGTGTATGAATAATTCATAAACTAAGGTGGTACCGCGGAAAATTTCCGTCCTTAGATTTATGAATTTTTTTATTAGAAAGAAGGAATATTATGGAAAGTAAAGGAAAATATTATATAAGTACAGCTATAGCTTATACATCTGGTAAACCACATATTGGAAATACATATGAAATTGTATTAGCTGATGCTATTGCAAGATTTAAAAGATTACAAGGATATGATGTTTATTTTCAAACTGGTACTGATGAGCATGGCGAAAAAATCGAATTAAAAGCTAAAGAAAAAGGTATAGAACCAAAAGAATTTGTTGATGAAGTTTCTACAGAAATTAAAAGAATTTGGGATATAATGAATACTAGTTATGATAAATTTGTAAGAACTACAGATACAAATCATGAAAAAGTAGTACAACATATTTTTAAAAGAATGTACGAACAAGGAGATATTTATAAAAGTGAATATAAAGGATTATATTGTACTCCTTGTGAATCTTTTTGGACAGAATCTCAATTAGTAGATGGAAAATGTCCTGATTGCGGAAGAGATGTAGAAACTAAAAGTGAAGAAGCTTATTTCTTTAAATTATCTAAATACCAAAAAAGATTAGAAGATTATATAGAATCTCATCCAGATTTTATCCAACCAGTAGCTAGAAAAAATGAAATGTTAAATAATTTTATTAAACCTGGTCTACAAGATTTATGTGTTTCAAGAACATCATTTAAATGGGGTATACCAGTAAATTTTGATTCAAAACATGTAGTATATGTATGGCTTGATGCTTTAACAAATTATATTACTAATATTGGTTATGATGTTGATAATGAATCAGATGAATTTAAAACAAAATGGCCAGCTGATTTACATTTAATTGGAAAAGATATAATAAGATTTCATACTATTTATTGGCCATGTTTTCTAATGAGTTTAGGTCTAGAGATGCCTAAACAAGTTTTTGGGCATCCTTGGTTAATTATGGCTGATGGAAAAATGAGCAAATCTAAAGGTAATGTAGTATATGCTGATGATTTAGTAGAAGAATTTGGGGTTGATGCTGTAAGATATTATTTCTTACATGAAATTCCATTTGCATCTGATGGTGTATTTACTAAAGATCTATTAATTGAAAGAATTAATGGTGATTTAGTTAATATTTTAGGAAATTTAATAAATAGAACAGTAAGTATGAACTTTAAATATTTTGATGGTGTAATAGAAAATCCAAATATTGAAGAAGAATTAGATAAAGACTTAAAAAATAATGTTCTTTCATTAAAATCTAAAGTAGAAAATAGAATGAATGAATTAAAAGTTGGTGAAGCAATTGAAGAAATTTTTGAAGTTTTAAGAAAATGTAATAAGTATATCGATGAAACAATGCCATGGAGTTTAGCAAAAGAAGAAGCTAAAAAAGATAGATTAAAAACAGTTTTATACAATTTATTAGAAAGTATTCGAATTTGTTCAGTTTTATTACAACCATTTATGCCTGAAACAAGTGAAAAAATATTTAAACAATTGAATACATCTATTTCAAATTATGATTCAATAAATGAATTTGGTGCTTTAGAACAAGGAAAAACTTTAAATGAACCTACCCATTTATTTGATAGAATCGATACAAAATAAATATTTCCCAGGAAATATTTTTTTGTTATAATTTAAGGGGTGATTATAATGTTTACAGATACACATTGTCATATTTATAAAGAATATTATGATAATATTCAAAATATAATCAATGAAAGTAAAACTAATGGTGTAAATAGATGGATTAATGCCGGTTGTAATATGAAGTCTAATGAAGAAGTAATAAAATTATTGAAAATTCCAGATATGTATGGAGTAATTGGAATTCATCCTGAAGATGTTTCAAATTATTGTAATAAAGACATGGAATTTATTGAAAAAAATATAAATAAAGCAAAAATTCTTGGTATTGGTGAAATTGGACTTGATTATTACTACACTAAAGATAATAAAAAAGAACAAATAGAATTATTTAATAAGCAACTGGCTATTGCTGAAAAGTACAATAAGCCAGTAGTTATTCATAGTAGAGAAGCTACTTTTGATACTATAGATAATTTAAAAAAATACAAAGTAAAAGGAGTAATTCATTCCTTTAATGGTAGTTTAGAAACTGCTAAAATATATATTAAAATGGGATTTTTATTAGGGGTTAACGGAGTTATAACTTTTAAAAATTGTAATATTAAAGATGTTATTAAAGAAGTAGGACTAGAAAATATAATTTTAGAAACTGATAGTCCTTACTTAACACCTCATCCTTACCGTGGAAAACAAAATTCTCCTAAACATATTATCGATATTGCAAAATTTGTAGCAGATTTGTATAACGTGTCTTTAGAAGAATTAGAAAATATTACCAATAATAATATTAAGCGTATTTTTGACATTTAAATACACATGTGTTAAAATATTTTTACTATATAAAGAGGTGATAAGATGAATAGTAAATTGCTTAAAAAAGCTTTTAAAATAATTCGTCTTTCTATAATAGTTGTAGTTTTATTAATAGCTGAAACATCTTCTAAAAAATATGAAAATAAAATAGAAAGTGTTAATGAAAATAGAACTATTAATTTGACAACAATGGCACTTAAATTAGAAGAAGAAATATCAAATGATTTATATGCTGCAAAAGATACATATACTGGTGATTTAACAGGGTATACAGCTGATTGTCCATTATGTTCTGGAAGACTTGCTTGTACTCCAAATTATAATGTATTAAATGGAACAGAAACATATCCAGATGATGCTTATGGGAATGTTAGAATAGTTGCTTCAAGTAAAAATTTACCTTGTGGTACAGTAATTAGGTTTAATAAAGCAAATGTTTCTAATAATCCTATTATAGCAATTGTACTTGACCGTGGTGTTATTGGTAATGATATAGATTTATTATCTAATAGTAATGATTATGCAGTTAAAACAATTGGAAGATCTTCTATAAGTTATGATATACTAAGAACTGGGTGGTAAACCTAGTTTTTTTAAGAGGTGAATATATATGAAAGAATTACAAGCTAAAAAAAGTCTTGGTCAAAATTTTTTGAAAGACGAAAATGTTTTGAATAAAATAGCTAATTCTATTGATACTGATAATGATTTAATTATTGAAATTGGGCCAGGAATGGGTGCTTTAACAAAAAAATTAAAAAACAAGAATTCATATTTGATTGCATATGAAATTGATGAAAGAACAAAAGAATATTTACTTCCTTTAGAGGATGAAAAGACTAAAATAATTTATCAAGATTTTTTAAAAACCGATATTAAAGAAGATATAAAAAAATTAAACTTTAAATATAACAATATTTATATAATTGCGAATATTCCATATTATATAACAACACCAATTATTGAACATATTATTAATGAAAAAATAGAAGTAAAAGAAATGTCATTACTTGTTCAAAATGAAGTTGCAAATAGATTTAGTGCTAAAAGCAAAACTAAAGATTATGGTGCTATTACAGTATATTTAAATAATTATTTTGATATTGAAAAACTATTTGTTGTTAAAAACACATGTTTTAATCCAGTACCAAAAGTTGATAGTGCTGTTGTCAAATTTACAAGAAAAGATACAGTTTTAGAGGATAAAGAATTTTATAATTTTTTAAATACATGTTTTGCTCAAAAAAGAAAAACTTTAAAAAATAATTTAAAGAAATATGATTGGAATCGAGTTAAATCTATTTTAAATAAATACAATATTTTAGAAAGTTGTCGTGCTGAAGAACTAGATTTAGAAGTATTTAAAGAATTATATAAAGAATTAGGTAAATAATTGATCTTTTAGGCATATAATATAGTGGTGATATAAGTGGATATCAAAAAAGGAGATTATGTTTCAAGAAAAAGTTATAATAATGACATAATTTTTAAAGTTATAAACATTAAAAATGACGTATATTATTTAAAAGGCGCCGATGTTAGATTATATGCTGATAGTTTTTTAGAAGATTTGATTAAAGAAGAGATTAAAGAAAAAAAAGAAGAAATTTCCACAGAATTACAAGATAATAATTCAGATAGAGGAGATTTTTTTTATTTGCCAGCTAAAATATTACATATAGATGGAGATAGTGAGTATTTAGATAGATGTCTAAAATACTATAAAAATTTAAACGTCTATGCTATTGGGAAAAAAATAAGAGAAGATAAAATTTATGAAGAAATTTATGATTTATTAGAAGAATATAAGCCTGATATTGTTATAATTACAGGACACGATGCATTTTATAAAAAGAAAAAGGATACTATTGATATAAGGAATTATAAAAATTCATTAAATTTTGTTAATGCAGTTAAAATGGCAAGAAAATATGAAAAATCTCATGATAAATTAGTTATAATAGCAGGAGCTTGTCAAAGTGATTATGAAGAATTAATAAAAGCGGGAGCCAATTTTGCTTCAAGTCCTAAAAGAATAAATATTCATGCCTTAGACCCAGCAATAATTGCATCATCACTTGCTTTAACCGAACGAAATAAAGAAATTGATCTTTTAGAATTATTAGAAAAAACAAAATATGGAAAAGATGGTATTGGTGGCCTTAAAAGTAATGGATTAATGTTTGTTGGATATCCGAGATAAGAAAGGAAAATTATGAATATTGATGATGTGAAAACTCAAATCAAAAATAATTTATATAGTAATATAGAAATAAAAGTATATGGTATGAGAAATAAAAACTCTACTTATGTTGGATATATTTCTAATGTTTATCCGGCAATATTTACAGTAAGAATTAATGGTGTTGATAAAAGTTTTAATTATGTTGACGTCTTAACCGGAGAAGTTAAAATAAAATATTATTAATTACTTGCAAAAATTTACACATATGATAAAATAATATTAAGTTAGAATAACTTTAGGAGGAGTGGTGTTATGGAAATTACATCAGTAAATGTACACAAAATTGAAAAAGAAGGAAAAAGAATTAAAGGTTTAGCTACAGTTGTTATCGATAATTCATTTGCAATTCATGATATTAGAATAATTGAAGGTGATAATGGCTTATTTATAGCAATGCCAAGTAGAAAAACTCCAACTGGAGATTATAGAGATATTGCTCATCCAATTAATCCAGACGTTAGAAAAATGTTTGAAGATGCAATTTTTGAAGAATATAACAAAGAAGATGCAGAAAATTAAACTCATATTTATGAGTTTTTTTAATACAATTTACTAGGGTGATAAAATGCAAAATGATAATGTATTAATTGGTAACCATGAAGTAAAAATGACTGATAGAAAAACTATTTATTTGACAGGTATAAAAAAAATAGTAAGTTTTGATAATGAAGAATTTTTAATGGAAAGTAACATGGGAGTAATTCTGCTTAAAGGTGAAAGCTTAGAACTAAATAAATTAGATACTTCCGATGGAAATGTTAAAATTAAAGGAAAAATAAATAGTTTATCTTATGTTGATGGAAAAACTAAAAATAAAGATGAAGGAATATTTACTAAGTTATTTAAATAATGGATAATAAATTACAAATAATAACTTTTATATTTTCTTTTATTTATGGCTTTTCTTTCTTTTACTTAGAAGAATTAAATTATCTAATAAATAAAAAAAATAAATGTTTTATTAAATATTTAAATAATACATTATTTATTTTAAATATAGTACTTATTTATGTTATTATAAATTATAAAATTAATAACGGTTATTTCCATATTTATTTTTTAATAACAATAGTACTAGGTTACTTTCTGGCAAATTATACACAAAATAATGTAAAGGATTTAATTAATAAGTACAAAAAGGAAAATAAGTGATATAATTGTCTAAAGAATGGATGATTATATGAAAGGTAAAATAACAAAAAAAGTAAAAAGAAGATTATTTTTTCAAACAGTATTTTTATTTATTTTAGTTTTTGCATTAATTTTCTCTGTATTTAATGATTGGTCAAAAATATTACAAAATAAAAGAAAAATAAATTCACTTAATAGTGAATATACTTCACTTTTAGAAAAAGAAGAATCATTAAATTCAGAAGTAACAAAATTACAAGATCCAGATTATGTTGCAAGATATGCTAGAGAAAAGTACATGTATTCGTTACCTGATGAAGTAATTATTCGTATACCAGAATAAGATAAACACTTTGTGTTTGTCTTTTTTCAAAAAAATGGTATAATATCAAAGCATTTTGGAGGATAATATGGAAATAGTTTTACAAAATTATAATAAGAATATTAATGGCAAAGATATTTTAAAAAATATAAATTTTAATTTTAATTGCAATATTTCTTTAATTGGAACTTCTAGTAGTGGAAAAACAACGTTATTAAAAGTTTTAGAAAATGATTATAATGTTCCTAGAATATATAAAAATTTTATGTTTTTTCATTCAACCATTGAAGAAGAAATAAAATATATCTTATTAAATACAAAACAAAAAAAGATGGTAAATGATTTACTTAAAGATATTAATTTAAGTATAAATCCTAATACGTTAAAAAATAATGATAAAATTAAATTGTGTATTTTAAAAGGTATTTTAAGCAACAATAATTATATTTCATTTGATAATATTTTAACTTATCTTCCATTAAAAGATAAAGAATATATATTAAAATATTTAACACAAGAACATATTAAATATATAATTGTAAGTAATGATTTAAATGATTTGTTTAATACTGATATTACATATATTTTAAATGAAGGAACAATAATCGCTAGTGGCGCTTCACAAAAAATGCTTTTAGAAGAAAAACTTTTAAAACGACTTGGATTTACTTTACCATTTATGATTGATTTATCACTAAAATTAAAAGATTATAACTTAATAAAAGATATTTATTTAGATAAAGAATTGTTGGTGAATAAACTATGGAAATAAAGAAAAATAAAATAACTGCAATACTAGGTATAGATACAAATTTAAATATTGATGAAGAAAAATTAGAATTTGATTTTTTAAAAAGTATAAAAATGATAGATTATTTAAAAAATAAATTTAATAATTTAAATAAAGAAAAGATTAATGAAGCTTTAAAAATATGTTTATTAAATGAAACTGATAAGCAAAAACCTCTTAATGTATTATCTTCAAATGAAATAGAAAAGTTAGAATTAGCAATAAAATTATTAGAAAATAGAGAAATGATAATATTAAGTGATTTTGAAATAAATTTTTTAAATAGAGAATTTAATTACTTTAAGAATTTATTTAAAAAAATGGTTACTAAATATAACAAAACAGTAGTTTTTATAACTAATGACTTAACAAAAATTATGGACATAATTGATTTTATATTAGTTGTTGAAAATAAAACAGTAGTTTTAGAACTTAATGCTAAAAATATTTATTATGATAAAATTTATGATTATGTAGATATGCCTGAAATAATTAATTTTGTTAAACTTGCAAAAAAGAATCATGCTGAATTAGAGGATTACACAGATATAAATGAGCTTATTAAAGGTATTTTCAGGAGTGTATAATGAGATATTTAATTAGTATAAGTTATGATGGTTCAAAATTTCAAGGCTTTCAAAGATTAAAGGAAAATGCAAGTGTTCAAAAAGTTATAGAGGATGCCTTAACTAAAATAAATAAAGATAAAGTTGTTATAAAAGGTGCAGGGAGAACAGATAGAGGTGTTCATGCTTTAGATCAAAAAGCTCATTTTGATTTAAATATTAATATAACTCCTGAAGGACTTAAAAAAGCCCTAAATAGTTTAGTAAAACCTTATATCTATATAAATGATTGTAAAATAGTTGATGAAAATTTTCATGCTAGGTTTTGTGTAAAAGAAAAAGTTTATGTTTATAAAATTAATTTAGGAGAATATAATCCAATTTTAAAAGATTATGTTAATCAAAATGTTAACAATCTTGATATCAAAACAATGAAGAAAGCTAGTAAAGTATTTTTAGGTGTTCATAATTTTAAAAACTTTGTTAGTGGTGAAAGAGATAACTATGACTGTATAATTTATAAAATTAAATTTAAAGTAGTAAACAATATTTTAGAGATTGAATTTACAGGAAAAAGTTTTTATAGATATATGGTTAGAAATTTAGTCGGGGCATTAATCGAAGTTGGAAAGCATAAAATTAATAGTGAATATTTAGAAAATATGTTAGAAAATTATGATACGGTTATTAACTTACCAACCTCAGATGCTTGTGGTTTATATTTAAAACAGATAAAATATTAGTGTTTTATTAGATTTTGTTTGACTTTTAAGTAATTATCTAATATAATTTTAAATGGTACATTTTATTTTCGAAGTCTTTTAGACCCTGGGAAAGTTGAAAAAGAAATCGATTATGGAAGGAAAAAAAATATGAGTACATTTATGCAAAAAAAAGAAAATATTGAACGTAAGTGGTATGTTATTGATGCAGCTGGTCTTAATTTAGGTCGTGTTGCAACAAAAGCTGCACACATTTTGAGAGGAAAACACAAACCTACATATACTCCTCATGTTGATTGTGGAGATTATGTAATCGTTATTAATGCAGATAAAGTTAATTTAACTGGTAATAAGTTAAATGACAAAATGTATTATAACCATAGTGGATTTCCAGGAGGCTTAAGAGAAAGAAATGCTAAAACTATGATTGAAAGCTATCCAGAAGAAATGATGGAAAGAGCTATTAAAGGAATGCTTCCTCATAATAGACTTGGTAGACAAATGGGTAAGAAACTATTTGTTTATAGAGGCGCAGATCATAAACATGCAGCTCAAAAGCCAATAGAAATGAAAGTTGATTAGGAGGGTATTCATGAGTAAGAAACAAGTTTGGACAGCAACAGGACGTAGAAAACGTTCTCAAGCTCAAGTTAGATTAACTACAGGAACTGGTAAAATTACAGTTAATGGTGTTGATGTTAACGAATATATGCCATATGCTACATTAGTTATGGATTTAAAACAACCATTAGTTTTAACTGGTAATGACAAAAATTTAGATATTGATGTTACAGTTAAAGGTGGAGGTTTTTCAGGTCAAACTGGAGCTATTAGATTAGGAATCACAAGAGCTTTAATAGCTTATGATGCTAATACTGATCAATCTAGTGAAGATTCTTATAGAAAAGTATTAAAAATAGCTGGTTTTGTTACAAGAGATCCTAGAGTTAAAGAACGTAAAAAACCAGGTCTTAAAAAAGCTCGTAGAGCACCACAATTCTCAAAACGTTAGAAATATTTTTTCCTCGTATTATACGAGGTTTTTTCTTGCTTTTTTATAATTTTAAGATATAATATAAACACGTAATAAATATATTTAAAGTGGGTGACTGTTATGGATATTATAAAAACTATATATAAATTATCTTTTTTTGTATTAGGGTGTGTAATGTTAGTTATAGCACTTTTAGTCATACCAGTAGGTTTTAACAGTTTTATATGGTTTTTTGGGTTCTCATTTTTGTTCTATTTACTTAGTTTTCAATATACTTTAGCAGTTATAAAATGGTTATTTCAAAAGATTATTAATATATCTAAACCTAGAAAAGCTAGTGGTTGGAAAAATTTAACAATAGAAAATATTAGTTATGATAAATCTTTAGGTTTAATTAAATTAAATTCTAAAACTTTAAATTTTGATCAAATAGTGTCAGTTGATATAATCGCTAATTCAAAAAAATTTAAAGCAAGTGAATTAAGTAAAATTAGTGATGTAAAAAAATTAGAAATAAAAATAGGAACACAAGTAAAAAAAGTAGTTTATCGTCATTTTAAATACATAACAGGTAAAATATCTGAAAAAAATAAAAAAATAGCTGTCAAATCTTGTTTAAAAGATTATAAAAAATTAAAAAAAGTCTTAAAAAATGTCAAATTTGACTAATTTTAGTTGCTAAAAAAATTTGATATGATATAATACATAAGACGGAAGAAAATACTATACTATGAATTTAGTATGGCGAAAGGAGAATATTAATGAGAAAGAACATTCATCCAGAAATGAAAGAAGTTACAGTTAAATGTGCATGTGGTGCTACATTCAAAACTAAATCAACAAAAGATAATATAGATGTTGAAGTTTGTAGTGAATGTCATCCATTCTATACAGGAGCTCAAGGTAGAGTTAAAAAAACTGGTAACATTGAAAAATTCAACAAAAGATATGGAATTAATAAAGACGAAAAGGCTGCTTAATAAAGTGGCTTTTATTTTTTGAAAATGTGATATAATAGTTTATATAAAGGAGCTTTTAAAAATGAAAAAAATTAAATATTTAATTAAAAGAATATGCAACATGAATTTTAATAATTTTTTTAATACATTAAATGATGTTCATAAAAAGACTGGTAAAAATAAAGTATATATTTTTTTCGATATGATAATATGTGGATTTAAGTATCAAGCTGGTTATATTGATTACAATTTATTTGAAATGTATAACATGAATAGATATGAAAGATCAACAGTAATTACTAGAGGAATAAATAATGAAATAATAAAAAAATATAATGATCCAGAATATATGAAAATATTTAATGATAAGGTTAAATTTAATGAAAGATTTAATAAATATTTAAAGAGAGATTGGTTAGAACTTACTGGAAATAATAAAAAAGAATTTGCTAAATTTTGTGAAAAACATCCTAAATTTGTTGCTAAACCAACAAAAGAATCATGTGGAAAAGGTGTTGAAATAATAGATAGCACAGATAAAAAAATCTATGATTTATATAATGACCTTTATAATAATAAACAAATATTAGTTGAAGAAATAGTAGTACAATGTAAAAAATTAAGTGATTTACATCCTGATTCTATTAATACATTAAGAGTTGTAACATTAAAAGGTACGGTAGTAACAGCTCTTCTTAGAATAGGAAATAAACATAATAATGTTGATAATTTTAATCATGAAGGACTATGTGTTCCGATTGATATAGAAGATGGAATTATAAAATATCAAGCTATTGATAAAAAGGGTAACTTATATGAAAAACACCCTATTACAAAAAAAGAGATAGTTGGATTTAAAGTTCCAAAATGGAATGAAGTAAAAAAAATATGTGAACAAGCAGCACTTGAAATTCCTCAAGTTGGGTATATAGGGTGGGATGTATGTGTAACAAAGGATGATATTTGTTTTATTGAAGCAAATGAATTTCCAGGACACGATTTATATGGATTACCACCACATCGCACAAATAATATCGGTTTATTACCAAAATTTCAAGAAGCAATGAAAAAGGAGATTAAATAATGAGAATAATAATAGGTTGTGATCATAGAGGGGTAGAATTAAAAAATCAAATAATAGCTAATTTAAAAAATGATGGCTTTGAAGTAGTTGAATCTTCAGTTAAAAATAATGAAAATGATGACTATCCAGATTTTGCTTTTGATGTAGCTAATAAAGTTAAAAATGATGATTTAGGGATACTTATTTGTGGAAATGGAATAGGGATTAGTATAGCAGCTAATAAAGTAAAAGGAATAAGATGTGCTAGAGTTGTAGATGTTGATGATGTATTTAAAGCTAAAACACATAATGGTGCAAATATTATTGCTTTTGGGGCTAATAATGATATTGATAAAGTAATGGAGATGGTAAATGTATTCATTGCAACAAAATATCCTACTGAAGAAAGACACTTAAAAAGAATAGAAAAAATAATAAAATACGAAAATGGAGAATATAATGAACTATAAAGTATATTTATATGTTATATTTACTTTCTTATCAATATATTCATTTAGTGCCTTAGACTTTAGTAAAATTTTAAGACCAAATAAGAATATTGAAGCAAGAATTATTATTTTTATTTTAAGTTTTGCATTTAGTTATTTAGTTAGTAATTTTATTTATGATTTTATTGAATGTAGTAAATTATTTTAAGGAGACAATATGAAAAATAAACTATTATTGATAGTAGTAGTAGTTTTAACAATAATTTTACTTATAGAGATAAAAACACCAAAAAAAGAAATTCAAAATAATAAAAATAACAATAATCAAGAAGAAATTAAAGTTAAAAATGTAGCAACTGGTGCTATAGAGACAAAAGATTTAGAAAATTATGTAATGGGAGTGGTAGCTGCAGAAATGCCTGCCTCTTTTTCTATTGAAGCATTAAAAGCTCAAGCAATAGCATCAAGATCTTATGCATACTATAAAATGAAGCAAAATAATGGTAATTATGATATTATTGCAGATGTTTCAAATCAAGCTTATATAAATGATGATGAAATGCATGAAAAATGGCAAGAAGATTATGATATTTATTATAAAAAAATAAAAGAAGCTGTTGATGGTACTAAAAATGAAGTAATGACTTATGATGGTCAAGTTATTGAAGCGTTTTATTTTGCTATGAGTAATGGTTATACAGAAGATGTAGTTTCAGTTTTTGGCGAAAATTTACCATATTTAAAAAGTGTAGAATCAAAGTGGGATAACAATAGTTTAAGTAATTATGAGGTAAATACACAGTTATCAACAGTAGAATTTTTAAAAAAATTAAATTTAAACAATAATATTATAGTTATCAACAATCAAATTTATGATGAAACAGGCAGGACAAAGGAAATAACTATAAATTCCACAACTTTTAAGGGTACAGAGTTTAGAAAATTGCTAAATTTAAGATCAACTGATTTTAAAATTGAATTAGAGAATGATATAGTTAATATTACAACTAAAGGATATGGTCACGGAGTTGGCATGAGTCAATATGGAGCAAATGGAATGGCAAAAGATGGCTTTGATTGTTATACCATTTTAAAATATTATTATAAAGATATTGAATTTCAAAAATTATAGTATATATTTCCAATAATTGGTCAAACTTATTAGTAGGAAGGTGAGACCATGAAAAAGAGAAAATTAAAAGGATTTGTATTACCCACAGCTTATTTTATCGGAGTAACATTTTTATTTTTAGGCATCATGTATGTTGGAAGTAAAGGAGTAGATAGTACTTTAGGAAATTATAAATTTGTAACAGGGCTTTTTAATGAAAATTTAACTTCTGTTGTAAGCACTGAAGAACTAAAAGTTTCAAAACCATTTAATAGTGATAAGGTAGAAATAAGTAAATATTTCTATAATAAAGATGCTGATGATACTAATAAAGAAGCTTCTATAATTTACTATGAAAATACTTACATGCAAAACACTGGAGTTTTATATTCTTCTGATGAACAATTTGATGTTTTAGCAACATTACCAGGAACAGTAACTAATATTAAAGATGATAATATACTTGGAAAAGTTGTGTATGTTGAATATAATACAAAATTAACAGTAGTTTATTACTCTTTACAAAGTACTGATTTAAAAATAGGTGATCAAATAGATCAAAATACAGTTATTGGTAAAAGTGGTTCAAATAAATTAGAAAACCAAAAGAAATATAATTTATTAATTGAAGTATATAAAGACGGTAACTTAATTAATCCTCTAGATTTTTATGAAATGAATGTAAATGAATTAAATAATTAATAATGAAAAAACAAGTTGATTGTATATTTTACTTAGTTGATAGTTACTTATATTTATATAATTTAAAAAAAGAAGAAATAAAAAAGTATAAGTTTTCAAATTATATATATTATGGAAGAATAGTAAAAGTAAGTCAGTTTTTAAAAAAATTAAATGAAATAATTAAACAAGAAAAAATTTCAAAACTATTTACTGGTCTAAAAGCAATAGTTATTTATGAACCATATTTACAATATAATGATAAAAAAATAATTATTGATGCTTTTGACCAGTGTGGTTTTAAAGATCTAAAATTAATAAGTACAAAACAAATTTTATCTAAAAATAAAACTTTTATAGAAATAAATGAAAAATATTTAATTTTATACAATGAAAATAAGTATTTCCTATTTAATGTAAATAAATATTTTAGTATTGAAAATATTATTAATAAAATATTAAAAAGTATTTCTAAAAATATATATTTAATTGGAATAAATGAAAAAATTACAGAGTTAGTAGAGATGAACAAAAGACTATTTTATTTCGAAAATAGCAGTATATTTTATTTAAAAAATGCAAAAAAATAATTGGCAAAAATTGTCAATTTTTTTATGGTGTGGTATAATTATATGTATGGTTAGCAAGCTGCAAATACAGGATGGTGAGTTTATGATTAAATTTGTTGTGGTTGAGGATGATAAATCTCAACAGGAGAAAGTTAAAGGAGTAATTGATAAAGTAAAATTTAAAACTAATGAAGAAACAGAAACAGTATTCTTCTCTAAGTACACAAAAATATTACAAAATATTATAAAAGATAATAGTATTCATAAGATATTTATAATGGATATAGAACTTGAAAATAATACAAGTGGTATTCAAATAGCAAAATATATTAGAGAAAATGATTGGGATAGTGAAATAATATTTACTACTAGTCATGATAAAATGTTTGAAACAGTTTATAGGAATATTTACCAAGTATTTGATTTTATTGAAAAATATCATGATATGTCAAAAAGACTTGAAGAAGATATAAATATTATTTTAAGAAAAAACTTTGATAATAAAATGTTAATTTATAGTAATAGATTATTTGATTTAAAAGTATACTACCGTTCTATTTTATATATTTACAGAGAAAAAGATGAAAGAAAATTAGTTATTGTAACTGATACAAATATTTTCAAAATCGGTTTGACAATTCCAGAAATGCTAGAGTTGTTAGATGAACGATTTAAACAATGTCATAGATCTTGTATTGTTAATGTTGATAGAGTTCAAAAATTCAATTGGAATAATAATTCTTTTTTATTAGATAACAAAGAAGAAATACCAATGCTATCTAAAAAATTTAAGAAAGAGGTGTTGGGTGAGTGACTGTTGATTTGATAGTTAGTTATTTTTTACTTGTTATAAATATGCTAGTTTGTTTAATGGCTTATGGAATAATAACAAATGAAAAAATAACTATTTCATTTAAACTTATAATTATATTATTTTGTTTTTCAATAATTACTGCTATTTTTAGAATTTTTTCCTATTTATATTTATATATAATATTTAATTGCTTTTCCATTTATTATTTGCAAAAAATAGCTTATAAAATATCTATAAAAAAATCTATTTATTATACAATAATAATATTAATAATTTCCTTGATATGTGATGCTGCTATGCCTACTATTTTAAATAATGCATATTTGTTAAATATAAATAAATTTCAAAATAATTATTTATTTAGAGCCTTGCTAATTATGCCTGTAAGTATATTATTTATATTTATAGTATCTATGCCACATATAAAATATATTATAAATGTATTTTATATCAAAACTTTAGAAAATAATAGAATATCTAAATTATTTATAATTTTTGTATTATTAATAATCAATATTTTTGTAATTTTGATTTGTTTAAATGGGTATAATCAAGTTAGCAAAATAGGACATTTGATTACATATTTAGTAATTATATTTTTCTTTATTCTTTTTGCATTGTTAATGTATTTATTTTATAAAGAATATCAAGTTAAAGTATTAAATCAAAATATTATAGAAGAAAATAAATATATGAAAGATATAGCTAGGAAAGATAAGGAATTTAAACATAATTTAATTAATAATCTTTTAGGCATAAAAACAGTTGCAAGTAAAAAGGTAAATCAATTAATTGATGAATTAATATCAGAATATAAGACTGATTATAAAAATATTTTAAATATAAATGATCTACCAGATGGAATTTTATCCATTATTTATCGAAAAGCATACGAAGAAAATATAGAAAATTTAAATTTAGTTGTTGACAACAAAATAAAAAAAGATTTAGTTGATATGTTATTACCTAAAAATTATAATAAGTTTTGTACATCAATCGGTATATTATTTGATAATGCTTTAGATGCAGTTAAGTCTTGTAAAGAAAAAGTTATTGAAATTAATTTTTTAGAAGATGATAAATATGTTTATTATATACAAAAAAAATCTTTTACTAATGTTATTGATTTCGAACAAACTGGAACCAAAGAATATACGACTAAAAAAAGTGGTCATGGTATAGGTTTAAACTATGTAAAAAATTTAAAAAATATTGAAACAAAAAATGAAGTAATTAATAATATGTTTATTACAAAAGTAAAAGTAAAAAAAATAAAAATGTAGGAATTTCCTACATTTTTATCAGAGTGTTGACAAAGTTTCAATACTCTTTTCTTTTTCTAAAATATATTGTATAATTAAATTGCGAGATAAAACTTTATTTTAACCAAAAAAGTTACTTACTATCTCGCTTTTTTGTGCTTAAAATGTTATAATTAAGATGGTTAAAATAAAGAAAGTAAGTGATAAAATGATAACAATAAATAAAAATATTCAAAGTGAAATCTTAATGACTACAATGGAAGAAATTGTACCTAAAGACAGTTTGTTTCGTAAGATAGATAAATATATAGATTTCACTTTTATTTATGATAAAGTAAAAGATTTATATTGTGATAATAATGGAAGGCCAAGTATAGATCCGGTGGTATTGTTTAAGATAGTATTTATACAAGCATTAGATGGATTAAAATCAATGAGACAAACATGTAAAAAAATTAAAGTAGATGCTGAATATAGATGGTTCTTAGGAATACCATTTGGAATAGATACACCACATTTTTCTACATTTAGTAAAAATTATGAAAGAAGATTTAAAGATTCAGATATATTTGAAGAGATATTTGTAGAAATAGTAAATCAAGCAATAAGATATAATTTAGTTGATGGGACTACATTTTATACAGATTCGACGCATAAAAAAGCAAATGCCAATAAAAATAAATATGAGGATGAAATAGTAAATAGTATAAAAGAAAGACGTAAATGGCTAGAAGAAGAAATAAATGAAGAAAGAATAAAACAAGGAAGGAAACCATTCGAATATAAAGATGAAATGGTGGAAAACATATAAAAGTAAGTACAACAGATAAAGAAAGTGGATATTATCATAGAGATAATAAAGAAAAAGGATTTATGTATTTAGATCATAGGACAGTAGATGATAAATGTAATATAATAGTTGATGCATATATCACTAAAGGAAATGTTCATGACTCATCTCCATTTATAGAAAGAGCTGAGTATATAAAACATAAATTTGGATTTGATATCAAGAAATATGGAGTTGATTCAGGATATTTAACTTTAGATATAAAAAAATATTTTATAGAAAATAATATATTTGGAGTGTTTGGATATAGAAGATATGGAACACCAGAATCTAGAAAAGAAAAAAGTAAATATAAATATGTAAAAGAATTAGATATATATTATGAAAAAGAAACTGGAGAAGTATTAGAATATAAAGGATTAGTAGATAAGAATGGATATAAAACATATATAAATCTAGATAAAACAAAATTAGTAAGAAGACATATACATGAAGAATGGAATGAATTATTTAGGGATAATAGACTTTCAAAAGAAGGAAAAGAACATGTAGAAAGAAGTTTTGCAGATTCAAAACAAAATCACGGTTATAGATATGCTATGTATAAAGGTGTTAAAAAAAATCAACACTATACATGGCTTATTTGTGCTGCCCAAAATATGAAAAATATAGCAATAAAAAATGATAATGTAGGAAGGAAACCTCTTACATTATCATCAATTCTATATAATTTAATAAAAATATTAAAAAATATTACAAATTTGAATAGAAAAATTTATTCATAAGAAAACCTCTAGAAAAATCTAGGGGTTTGTCAACAGTCTGATAAAAATGTAGGAATTTCCTACATTTTTATTATAACAATTCTTCTGGGCAGTCAGGTTCATCCCAAACCCAATATAAACATCCAGTTGAAGCAGAAGCTGCAAGTATTGAACCAATTGAAGCCATCAGACCGAAAAATAATTTCATTTGTACCTCCATTTCTAGTCTGTTTTATTAACTAATTCAAACCTTTTTTATAATTCTTATAATTATTGAATGGTATACCAAACAATTTATAAGTTAATGGGTTTATAGAAATAATACTCATAATATAAGAAAAGAATATACAATTATTAATTAGAGAATTATTGGATAAGAAAGGAATAAACATAAGCACTGTAGAAATAGCTACAGTTAATAATTTATCTAATACTCTTTTCTTCTTATTTATAAGTGGCTTTTTCGGAGTATCAGCTGGAGCCCATATAATGAAACAGACTAGAGCAATAATACTCATTATTAAAATGTAAAATTTATTAATAACATAATATTTTATTAATAAAGGAAAAGCTCCATAGGTCAAGATTGAAGCAACCCAACAGTGTGAGCTTTTCTTTGCATGAATACCATGTGAAAATAGTCGTAAAACTAAATAGAAAATCATTAAAATTATTGTTTCTTTAAATGTTTTTAGAAAAAGTGATATAAACAATATACCTAATGTTTTTGTAATTATCGTGTACAGTACTTCTAAACCATATTTGATTTTGATTTTTTCGGTATCAGTTAACTGATAATATTTAGAAACATAATTTAAATTTTTTTCAGCGAATACTTCTCTCATTAATCATACCTCTTTATTAACAAGGCCATTATAACTTTTTGAAGTAAAAAAAATTCATAAATTGTCTTAAAAATATTTATATTTTCTTAATATTAAAATTATTGATTTAATTTATTAATAAAAATTCCTTTTGAACATTTTTAAGTACTTTTAAAACAAAATTCGACAAAAAATGCAAAACCCATGGTATCATCTTTTTATGCTTTGGCAAAGAAAAGCTATAACGTTGCAAAATTTGTCGAATGCATTTTGTTGAAACATCCTCGAGGCAGTGTTAAATTTAAGTTGAAGGAAGAAGAGGTGAGATTGTGAGAAGTAGAGTAAAATGGTTCAATAACGAAAAAGGTTATGGATTCTTAGAATATAATGATAAAGAAGATATCTTTGTACATTATAGTGCTATTATAAAAGATGGTTATAAATCCTTAACTGAAGGAACTATCGTTGAATTCAGATTAGTTGAAACTTCAAAGGGACTGCAAGCTACTGATGTAGTTGAAGTGGAATTAGCTACAATTAAGTAGTTTTTTTTCTGGAATAATGTTATAATTATTCCAAGGAAGGTGATTAAATGAAAATTAGTATACGTGGTGATAAACTAGTCGTTACTAAGGCCATTAAAGAAACTATTGAAAGTAAATTAGAAAGGTTAGAAAAATATTTTGAAGAAAATGCTGATATTACAGCTCATGTTGTAGTAAAAGTTAAAAATTTAGATCAAACTATAGAAGTAACAATTCCAACTAATAGATTTACTTTAAGAGCAGAAGAAACTCATGAAGATTTGTATACAGCTATTGATAAAGTTATTGATAAGTTAGAAAGACAAATTAGAAAAAATAAGACAAAATTAAATAATAAATATAAGAATGTAGATAAAATGGATATGATATTAGATTTTGATGTTGAAAAAGATGAAGAAGAAAACATTAAAATTGTTAAGAGAAAAAATATTGAAATGAAACCAATGGATGAAGAAGAAGCTGTTTTACAATCTAGTTTATTGGGACATGATTTCTTCGTATTTAAGAACATTGATGAGGAATGTGTATCTGTTTTATATCTTAGAAAAGATGGAAGCTACGGAATTATCAACGTTAAATAACGAAAAGAGTTTAAAACTCTTTTTTTTTATGTTACAATAATTACTATGGAGATGATTATAAATGGGCATATTTAGAAAATTAATAGACTCAGAGTATAAAGAATTAAAAAGGTTTGAAAAAATTGCAGAAGAAGTATTTGCTTTAGATGAAGAGATGCAAGCTTTAACAGATGATGAATTAAAAGCAAAAACTGCTGAATTTAAAGATACATTAGAAAAAAATGGTGGAGACTTAGAAGAAATAGTTGTTCCTGCTTTTGCTGTTGTAAGAGAAGCTGCTTATCGTGTAATAGGTGAAAAACCATACTTTGTACAAGTTGTTGGTGGTCTTGCTATTCATTATGGAAATATAGCTGAAATGAAAACTGGTGAAGGAAAGACTTTAACTGAAACAATGCCAACTTATTTAAATGCTTTAACAGGAAAAGGTGTACATATTATCACTGTTAATGAATTCTTAGCTAAACGTGACTCTGAATGGATGGGAAATATTTTTAGATTCCTTGGATTAACAGTTGGACTTAATTTAAGAGAAATGAGTCCTAAAGCAAAACAAGAAGCATATAATTGTGATGTTTTATATTCAACTAATAATGAAATAGGATTTGACTATTTAAGAGATAATATGGTAGCAACAAAAGAAGATCGCGTACAAAGACCTCTTAATTTCTGTATTGTTGATGAAGTTGACTCAATTTTAATAGATGAAGCGCGTACACCATTAATTATTTCAGGTGGTCAAGTTAATTCTGCCAATTTATATACTGATGCTAATAGCGCTGTAAAAAAATTAACAAATGAAGAAGATTATACTATTGATGAAAAAACTAAAAATGTTTCACTTACTGAAGAGGGAAGTAAAAAAATAGAAAAAATTATGCATATTGCTAATTTATATGATATTAATAATCAATCATTAGTACATCATATTAATAATGCATTAAAAGCAAATTATGGGTTCCATAAAGACGTTGATTATGTTGTAGAAAATGGCGAAGTAATTATTGTTGATCAATTTACTGGACGTTTAATGCATGGCAGACAATTTAGTGAAGGATTACACCAAGCATTAGAGGCAAAAGAAGGCGTTAAAATTAATGCTGAAACTAAAACAATGGCTACTATAACATTCCAAAATTTATTTAGAATGTACAATAAATTATCTGGTATGACAGGTACTGCTAAAACAGAAGAAGAAGAATTTAGAAACATTTATAATATGTATGTAATTTGTATTCCTACAAATAAACCAATTGCAAGAATTGATTATCCAGATTTAGTTTATTCAAATGAAAATGGTAAATATAAAGCAATTGTTAAATTTATTAAAGAAATTCATTCTAAAGGTCAACCTATTTTAGTTGGTACTATCTCTGTTGAAAATAATGAAAAACTATCTAAATTATTAGATAAAGCAGGATTAAAACATGAAGTATTAAATGCTAAAAACCATCAAAGAGAAGCTGAAATAATAGCTAAAGCTGGTCAAAAAGGTGCTATAACAATTGCAACTAATATGGCTGGTCGTGGAACAGATATCAAACTTGGTGAAGGTGTTGTAGAACTAGGTGGTTTATGTGTAATTGGAACAGAAAGACATGAATCTCGTCGTATTGATAACCAATTACGTGGTCGTTCTGGTCGTCAAGGTGATGTTGGTATGAGTCAATTCTTCGTATCATTTGAAGATGACTTAATGAGAAGATTTGGTACTGATAAAATTAAAAACATGATTGAATCTCTTGGTATTACAGATGATCAATGTATACGTTCTAAAGCCTTAACTAGAAGTATTGAAACTGCACAAAAGAAAGTTGAAGGAAATAACTTCGATATGCGTAAAAATTTACTTGATTATGATAATGTTATGAATCAACAAAGAGATATTATTTATTCAAGAAGAAATGAAATTTTAGATGAAGAAAATATTCATGATAGAGTTTTAGAAACATTTAGAGATGCAGTAATTGGTCTTGTTAATGCTCATATTGAACCAGAAGGTTATATTACAGAAAATGATAAAGCTGAAATAGTTGAATATGTTAATACAAATTACTTAAAGAAAAATAATTTGAAAATTGAAGATGTTATTGAACTTGATGATAATGCTTTAGTAGAACATATTTATGAATTATTAATTAAAGATTATAATGAAAAAATTAAAAATGCTCCTAAATTTGATGAATTTGAAAAAGCTATTTCATTAAGAATTATTGATAATTTATGGGTAGATCATATAACTGCTATGGAACAATTAAAAGAAGCTATTATGTTAAGAGGATATGGGCAAGTTAATCCATTACAAGCATATACTATTGAAGGTTATGAATTATTTGATGAATTAGAAAATAAAATTAATGGAAGTATTGCTCAATTCTTATTAAAAGCTAGTATTGAAGCAACTGGTGAAAGAAAACAAGTTAATAAAGAAGGGAAAACTAATAGAGATAAAGGAATAACTATTCAATCTAAGAAAATTGGTAGAAATGAATTATGCCCATGTGGCAGTGGACGCAAGTATAAAATGTGCTGTGGAAAATAACTCGCAAACCCAAGAAATATAAGGGAAAACGCGAGTTTTTCTTTTGTATAAAAATATCTTAAAAATGACTCTAGATCCATTTTAGATCCACTTATTTTAAATAGGTAAAATAAGGGAAGATTTAAGTAGGATAATAAAAATAGCATTTTTTGTAGTATAATAGAACTAACAGATAAATAGTAATTTATGGAGGTAATTATGAATAAGGGAGATTTATTAAGATGTTTAGGAATTTTAACTTATGTAGTATTAACAATTATAGATAGATTTTGTTTTAATATAGCAGATTATATTTATATACCTATTGCTTTAATTGGCATTGCACTTATAATTATTGGCTTTATATTGAATAAAAAATCAAAATAGTAATTTATATAGGAGGTAGTATAATGAAAAAGAAAGATGACAAAACAAACAAAATAGTTTCAATGTTAAATTATTTTTCTTCAGTTTGTTTTTATATTGTTGCAATAATAAATTTTATTAATGATAACAGTAGTACGGGGGTTATTTATCTATGCCTAGGTTCAACTTTTTTATGTTTGGGAAGTGTTTATCTAAATAAAGATAAAGAAAAGAAAAAATAGTAATTTGTTAATATGTTAAAATGCATTGCTTGTAGCAACGGGTGTTTTATAATAAACTGAATTTGATGAAAGGAGAAAGTATATTATGTTAAAAGATAATTTGAAAACATTAAGAAAAAATAAAGGACTTTCACAAGAAGAATTAAGCATCAAATTACATGTTGTTAGACAAACTGTTTCAAAATGGGAATCAGGTTTATCTGTACCAGATGCAGAAATGTTAATGACTATTTCAGAAATATTTGAAACTCCTGTTAGTGAAATTTTAGGTGAAAGTATTGAAGAAAAAGAAAAGAATGATTTAAAAGTAATATCAGAAAAGTTAGAAGTCATTAATGAACAATTAGCTATGAAACAAAAACAAAAAAGAAAAATGTTAGTTAATACATTAATAATTTTTGATATATGTTTTGTATTATTATTTATCTTATTAGCAATATTAGGAAGTCCATATCAATCATGGGATTATAGTGATCCAGAGTGGTCTGTAATTGGAACTTTATGGCATTCATTTGAATGGGTGTATTTCAAAGTTGCTCCACTTATGATTATTGTTATAACAGCAATACTTGGAGTAATATTTGTTAAAAGAAATAAATAATTACAAATTACAATTTGAAAGTGGGATTATATATGAAAAAGATAATAAATAAAGATAGTTGTTTGCTATATTGTGCAATTTATACAATAACAACAATATTAAATAGCATACTTTATTTGTGTCAAGGATTAAGAGATAATCCAAGTGGTAATTGGCATGAATTAGATAGAGCTTTGATAATATTTATTGGTATTTTAGCATTGCAATTGTATAGGAAATTGGAATTTAAGAATAAGTATTTGAATATTATTTGTGCATATATTCCTACAATGTTGTTAACATTTTTGTATGTATTTTTAATGGGGTTAAGAGAAACACTTGCTAAAAGTGCTTATAAGGATATTTTTATCAATTACACATTGTTATTTATTTTAGTTGTTGGTATAGATTTAGTAGTAAAAAAAATTAAAAATAGAAAAAGATAAATTACATTTTTTTAAAATGTTAAAAGTCTTTGACTATTTTCCAAAAGAGTTCGCTAGATTTGTTTATTAATAATAATTTATAATTGTATGTGAAAGGAGATAGCGTATGAAACTAGGAAAAAAAATTTTGGAATTAAGAAAAAAGAAAGGATTTTCACAAGAACAATTAGGAGAAAAAGTTAATGTAACAAGACAGACAATATCTAACTGGGAATTGGAAGAAACAACACCAAATCCAGAACAATTAAAATTATTATCAAAGGTACTAAATATAAGTATTGATGAATTGTTAGATAATGATATTCAAAATGTAGTAGTTGAAAAAGTGAGTAATACTGAAAAATTAGCTGGATTAGTTTTAAAAGTTTTAAAATGGTTAGGAATAATATTTATAATATTTTTAGTTATAGATGTTGTGGCTTTAATTTTATTTTCCATTTCTGGAAATTTTGTTGAATATCATGGTGCATCCACAATTTGTAAAATAGAAGATAAAGAATATGAAATTGAATTTGGAACAGACAAAAAGTTTAGCTGTAAAAATTGTTCAAATGAGATGAAAGAAGAAATAAAAAAAATAGTTGATTTTAATGATATAGATAGTAGTATGGTAAAAATAGAAAAATATTTTGAATCCAATAACGGAACTTGTGAATAACAAATTACAAGTATACTTTAAGATGTAAATAATTTAATATTTATATCTTATTTTTTTATGTTAAATTATTTACCAAGAGTTTAAGTGAGAACGGCAAATTACAGAGGTCATAGAATCTAACAAATTGACAGTTCAGCTTTTATTTCTATTATTAATTTAGTTTAAGATAGTGAGGTCGTAGAATCTATATAACAAGCTTGATGAAATAATGGTGGAAACAAGAGACTTAAATTCAGAAAGGAGTAAATAATGAAATCAGTATTAAGTGTTGATGTAGCTAAAGGAAAAAGTATGATAATGTTATCTACTGAATATGGAGAAGTATTGATTGAACCTAAAGAGATAAAACATAATTTTCGTGATTTTAATGAATTAAAAGATAAAATTGAAAGTTTTAATTTAGAAGATTTAACTATTTTCATGGAATCAACAGGAATATATCATTTGCCAGTAGAAAGATATTTTAAAGAAAATAATTTTAATACATTAGTAATTAATAGTTTAACGACCAAAAATAATTATGATACATTAAGGAAAACAAAAACTGATACAAAAGATTGTATGAGATTAGCTAAATTATTTTTCGTAAATGAAGTAGAATATCATGATTTGTCTAAAAAAGATTTATATGCTAATTTGAAAGCAATGACAAGACAATATTTTTATCTAACTCAATTAAATGTGAGTTGTAAAAATAGATATAAAAGACTTATAAATATATGTTTTCCAGAATTTGAAGAAATATTTAAAGGCAGCAGAATATATGAAGAAACAGCATTAAACTTTATTAAAACCTTTCCTCATGCTTATATAGTAAAAGAAAAAAGAATAGATGCATTATACAATAATTTGTATAAAACTAATTCTAGACATGATTATTATTATAAGAGGTTAGCAAACAAAATCAAAGATATAGCAGTTAATTCATATCCAGGTGTCGATAAAGATCATTCGGATGTAAAGAACTTATCTGATATGGCTGCTATTTTACAAGAGAATATTAAGACAATAAATGAATTAAAAGAAAAGATGATAAAAACTGCAAAAGAGTCACCTTACTTCGATATAATTAATTCTTTTTACGGGATAGGAGAAGTATTAACAACCGAATTATTAGGTGAATTAGGTGATATAACAAGATTTGATAATCATAGACAATTAATTGCTTTCTGTGGTTTAGATCCAACAATAATTCAATCTGGGAAAAGTATAAACGTGCATGGAACTATTTCTAAACGTGGAAATAAATATGCAAGATGGATATTATTTAATATTAGTCAAATAGTAGTTAAGTTAGGGCATCAATGTCCTGGACACCCCGTATATGATTATTATTTAACAAAAAAAGCAGAAGGTAAACATTATTATGAAAACCTAACTGCTTGCTCTACAAAAATATTAAGAATGTTATATACAATGTGCAAAAATAATACAACATTCAAAATAAATTAACAAATTAATTTTAACATATATATAATTACATTACACGAAAAAAATTAAAAAAACGCATATTTTCGTGTTTTTAGTCGTGGTATAATATTAATATAAATTTAGTGTTGACAAAACTTAGATAGTCAATTTAATGAGCAGATCTGTAAAAAGATTTGCTTTTTTCATGTTATAATATAACTGAAAGACAAATAGTAATTTGAAAGTGAGATGAAAATATGGCAATGTGGAATCCTTGGCGAGGCTGTAAAAAGTGTAGTGATGGTTGTTTACATTGCTATATTCATAAAGGAGATTTCAAAAGAAATGTTAATACTAACGAAATAGTAAAAACCAAAGATTTTGAAAAGCCAATAGAAAAATTAAAAAACGGAAATTATAAAATGAAATCGGGCATAGTCTATACTTGTTTTTCAACAGATTTTTTAATTGAAGAAGCAGATGCATGGCGAAAAGAATGTTGGAATATGATTAAAGAAAGACAAGATTGTACTTTCTTATTCTTGACTAAAAGAATTGATAGATTTATGAAATGTATTCCAGATGATTGGAAAGATGGTTATGATAATGTAGTTGTTTGTTGTACTATTGAAAATCAAAAAAAATGCAGATTACAAATTATCAATTTTTAATAAGTTACCAATAAAACATAAATGTATAACTGCTCAACCTTTATTAGAAGAAATTGTTATTGAGAAATATCTTGATGATATTGAACTTGTTGTAGTAGGGGGAGAATCTGATTTCAATGCAAGAACATTTAATTATGATTGGGCTTTAAGTATCAGAGAACAATGTATTAGAAAAAATGTGAACTTTGAATTTAGACAATGTGGTACTTATACTATAAAAGATGGAAAACAATATAAAATTCAAACAAAAGATTTGACTAAACAAGCTAAATTAGCAAATATTAATTATAAGAGACAGTAATATAAAATACAAATGCAACTAAAAGTTGATATTAAAAATAACTATATTAATATATACTTGATGTATGAAAGGAGTAAGTCTAATGAAGTTTGGTGATAATTTAAAATTAATTAGAAAAAATAAAAAGATGTCGCAAGAACAACTTGCTGAAAAAATGAATGTATCAAGACAGTCGGTATCTAAATGGGAAACTGGTGAAGCATATCCAGAAATGAATAACATTTTAGAATTATGTAAAATCTTTAATTGTAAAATAAATGATCTTGTACATACTGATATGACAGATATTTCTTCGTTAGATGAAGAAATTGTTATGAGTGTAGTTAAATTTAATGAAAAAAAGCAAAAAGAAGTTAAAACATTAAGTAATGTAATTAGCCTAATAGGAAAAATTGGTGCAATTGTTTTAAAAGTTGCAATACCATTTATTATATTAGGAATGATATTAGTTCCTTATATAGTTAATAATATTGAAATTAAGGACAATGAAATAGTATTTAAAACGGACAATATTAAAATTATTGGTGAAAACAAAATTGAAATTCATGATATTATTATTGGTGAGTTTGATATTCAAGATGAAGACTATGATGTTATTGAAATGTTTGAAGATAATTCTAATATTAAAATAATTACTTATATTGAAACAGGGTTGGTTTTTTTGTTAGTTGAACTATATATTATGATAATTATATTAGGATGTGTAGAAAAATTATTTAATAATATTAAAGATAAAACGACACCGTTTACTTTAGATAATGTAAAATATATTAAAAAGATTTCTTATTTAATAATTGCATTAATTTTAATTACACCAATATCTGATATTTTGTTTAGTATAATATTAGGTATATCTACTGGTGGAAGCAGTCCATTTGAATTAATGAGTATATTAGAAATATTAATTATATTTAGTATGTCATATATATTTGAATATGGTTACGAAATTCAAAAAGATTCAAAAGGAAAAATGTATAATGAAGAAAATAAATAAATATGAATTTATTAATACAATTCAAAATAAAACTAAATTAAGTAAAGAAAAATGTTTAATTATTAATGATATATTAGAAAATAACTTCTTGTTAGGTAATAAAAACAAGCAAAATATTATAAATGAACTAATTAATAAATTAAGTATTAACGAAGAAAAGGCTGAAGAAATTTATAATATATCTATGAATATTATTTCATTATCACTAAAAGAAAAATTAAAACATCCTTTTAAATCACAAGATTAATAACAAGTAAATCTATAAAAGAATTTACTTTTTTCTAGTATAATAGAACTATAATTTATTAGGGAGTTGAAACAAATGAAAGATAAAATAAGACAAGTAGTTTATGAAGAATATAGCAATACACTTGGAATAATTGCTTACAAAGATAATAAAAAAGTATATGAAGAATATTTTCATAATGCAACAAAAGATGAGTCTATTCATACTTTTTCAATAGCAAAAAGTGTTGTATCAATACTTATAGGTATAGCAATAGATAAAGGATTTATTAAAAGTGTTAATCAAAAAGTTTTAGATTTCTTCCCAGAGTATCAATTGAAAAGAAATCAAGAACAATTAAAAGATGTATCAATAGAAGATTTTTTAACTATGAGAGTGCCATATAAGTATAAATATGAACCATATACCAAAGCATTTACAAGTAGTGATTGGGGAGAATTTGTTTTAACACAGATTGGTGGTAAAGAGCAAATCGGAGAGAAGTTTCATTATTCAACTATTGGTATTCAAATACTATCAAATATAATTCATAAAGCAAGTGGAATGAATTTAAAAGAATTTGCAATAAAATATTTATTTGAACCATTAGAAATTAAAAATATTTTAGATGCAGATGTTCACGATAGAGAATCTCAAGACCACTTTTATAAAACAAGAGATATAAGAGGTTGGGTAAAAGATCCTAGTGGAAACTATACAACAGGTTGGGGATTATCAATTACAACTGATGAGTGGGCTAGGATTGGTTTATTAGTATTAAACAAAGGTTTATATAATGGTAAAAGAATTGTATCAGAAAATTATATAAATGAAATGGTAAAAGAAAGAGAAAAAAACTACGGATATTTATGGTGGATATATCCAAAGAATCAAACAATGAAAATTATTACAAAAGAATATAATACAGGAAAGTATGATTCGTGGTGTGCTAATGGTGTTGGTGGTTCACTTGTAGCAGTAATACCTGAAAAGAACATTGTAATATGCTGTGCTTGTTCATTAGTTTATAATCCTAAAATTAGAACAGAGTTAATAAATAATTATTTGATACCATATATAGATAGTTTAGAGTAACAAATCACAATTTATAAAGCAGATAGAAATATCTGTTTTTTCTATGTCTATTTCCTATTTAGGAGTGGTAAAAAGGTTGTAGAGTGTCATTATTAAATATGCCTTTATTAACCATTTTAAAAGGGTTTAAGCAATGTTGACAGAAAACATACAAATACACATTAGATCCACTTTTAGATCCAGTAGACACAAAAAAAAGAGCATTTCTGCCCATTATTTACTTAAGTTATTTATTATATCCATAGTCTCATTTAACTTACCCTTAAATAGGTGTGAATAAGTTTTAAGAGTTTCTGTTGTATTGCTATGTCCCATAAAAGAGGAAACAACTGTTATCGGTGCTTGATTATTAACAAGTAAAGAAGCACATGAGTGTCTGAAATCATGTAGTCGAATTTGTTTAACATTTGCTTTTTCAGCAATTTCTCCTTTTCTTCGTTGAGCTTGTTTATATGCTAAAGGTCTAATGCCATAGTCGTTACCAAATACAAAGAACTTCTTATCAAAGTTTTTAAATTTGGAAACTTCATCATAATATTTTTGTAAGTCAGATAATAGTTCATCAGCAATAGGAATCTCTCTAATACTTGAATCAGTTTTCGGATTGCAGACATAGTAATTAGAAGAGTAGTTATCAATACTTAAAACTTGTTTATTTATATGAAGTCTTTTATTGCTAAAATCAATATCTTCCCAAGTAAGTCCTCTAGCTTCACCAATTCTAAGTCCACAATAATATAAAGTTTGCCAAAGACATTTATATTTTAAATCATCTTCAGCAGATAAGAATTTTATAAAATCATCATACTCGTATATTTGCCTTTCAGTTTTCTTCTCGTCTGGATTCTTAAACTTTTCCATTAACATTAGAAGTTGATTAAAATTAAAGTTATATCTTTTAATACCAAATCTAAGAACTGCTTTTAATACTTTTAAAATATCATTTTTAGAAACATCCTTCATATTAGGTTGGCTATTAATGTATTTCTTCCAGTTCTCATAATAAACAATGTTAAAATCAACACACTTAATATTATATAGAGGAACTAAATACTTGCCACGATATTTATAACCAACTTTAGTACTGATTCTAACTTTATCATCCTGATATTCTAAAAAAGCATTCCATAAATCTTCAAAAGTCATTTTAGTAGGAACATTAACATTTTCTTTTAATTTATTTAAATATTCTAATTCTGCTTCTTTAGCTTCAGCTCTTGTAAAATACTTTTTACTATTATATCTTTTAGGAGTATTAAACTCATCTTTATAAACTACTCTAAAGAACCAATACTTCCCATCTTTAGTAGGAGTTTTAGCTTTATTTACTGACATTATAACCTTCCTTTCTTGTGTAAAATAGAAAAAACTGCTATAATGTAAATGGAAATCCAAAAACATTATAGTTTCTATAATTAATATTTTTATTCTTGGTCGAATTTAAATATACGATTTCTATTTGATCTATTGTTCCAGCAATAGGTCTTTTTTTAATATCCTCTATATATTCTTTCTAATTTTTTTACTTTTCCAAATAATCTGTATTTTGAGAAAAATTCATCTTTTTTAAAATACTTTGTAGTAATTCTTTTTTGATTAACAGGGTTAAGAACATACATAGTAACAGAATCATCTTCTATTTTTATTGTTCTAAAGAAAATATCTTCGGTTTTTAAATTTTCTATTAAGTAATCACCATCAGTAGTATATCCTGTCCATGCAACAATAATTTTATCTCCGGCAAAATACTTTGGTTCCATAGAATCATCGTTAAGCCTTAAACCTATAAATTGATATTTAGTAGGTAAGATACCATTTTCGTTTTTATCTTCTAATATTTCATTGCATAAATCAAAAGTAACGGGTTCAGTAGAAAGAAGAAACATATCTCCTTTTTGATTATGAGCATACACGTCATAACTATTAACACTTGTTTGAACTAATTTAGCATCGTGTTTTGATTTATCATAATCAGGATTTTCATCTGTTAAAGCACTGGTAGTTACCATTAGGTAATTAGCTAGTTGAGAAATATAATCCATTTTAGGATAAGATCTACCTTTAACCCAATCACAAAATGTTGTATATTTAACTCCTAAAACTCTGGCAACTGTTTCTCTTGATAAATCATTCTTTTTTAGTAGATATTTTACATTTTTAGAAAAGATTTCTTTGCTATTTGCCATTTTTACCACCTCTGATACCATCTTACATTATCTCGTAATTTATGTCAAGTTAAAAATGCACAAAATTATGCAAAATGCATATTTAGGTATTTACAAAAGAAAAGAAATATTATATTATTGATTTATCATAGGAAGGAGGAAAAGGGATGAAAATAACATTAAAAGCTTTACGAATCAATTCAAAGCTAACACTGGAAGAAGCTTCGAAAAAGATTGGAATTAGTAGAGAAACATTAAGAAGTTATGAAACATTTAAAACTGCACCAGACTTAAAATTATTACCTAAAATTTTAAAAGTTTATAATGCAGATATAAATGATGTGAAGTTTGAAGATGAAGAAAACTAATTACGAAAAAATCGTATATTTAAATTTGACCAAGAAGTAAATAATTATAGAAAGGAAGGATTCCAAAATGGGAAAAAGAAGAAAAGTATTAACAAAAAATGAAATACTCGATATAGCACAATATCAATGGGCTAATATAAGAGATATTATGGATATAGGTGCAATTGGTAAAAACAATGCACGAATAATATTAAATGAAATCATGGATGCCTATTATGGTAATCGTGAAAAAATTAAAAATGGTTTAGTTCCTATGAGTATGGTACTTGAATATTTTGATATAAGTATTGATTCCTTACAGGTAACAACTAATGGCTAAAAAAAGAATGTTCTCATTGGATGTGATAGATTTAGATTCTTTTATAGAAATGCCAATAAGTGCTAAACTTTTATATTATGATTTAGGAATGAGAGCAGATGATGATGGATTTGTTGGTAATCCTAAAAAAATAACGTTGTTAGCAGGATGTAATGAGGAAGATATCGAAACATTAATAAAAAATAAATTTATTTATATGTTTTCATCAGGTGTTATAGCTATAAGACATTGGAATGTAAATAATCAGATACGAAAAGATAGATATAATGAAACGTTTCGTTTAGAAGAAAAAAGACTATTAAAATTAGAAAATAATGTATATGAATTGAAAGATAACAGTGGTATACCAAATGACATACCAACGGTAACCACAGTTAAGTATAGTATAGGTAAGAATAGTATAGATAAGTTAAGTGTAGATAAGAAAAGTAAAGAGAAGAAAAGTTTAGAAGAGAAAAGAGAAGAAAAGATTATAGATAACTTTCATGTTGATGTAGACACAGGAGAAATTTTAGAATATGAAATTGTATCAGAAAAAGATAAAGTGTATAAAAACATAATTGATTATTTAAATAATAAAATTAATGCTAACTATAGATGTAATAGTGCTAAAACGAAATCTTTAATTGATGCTAGATTAAATGAAGGGTATAAAGAAGAAGATTTTTTTCTCGTTATAGATAAAAAATATAATGAGTGGAAGGATTCTGAAATGAAAAAATTTTTAAGACCAGAAACTTTATTTGGTAATAAGTTTGAAAGTTATTATAATCAACCAGAAATAATAAAACAAAGAACACTAAAAGATATATCGATGGCTGAAATAGATGAAGCATTAAAAAGAGAAAAAGAATTATTGGGAGATAAAACTAATAATGACAAAGTTGGATTTTATTAGTGGAATGAAAAGATTAAGTAGCTATTATTTTAAAGAATTAACAAATGATCAATTAGAAGCATGGTATGAGATGTTTAAAGAGGTTAGAGTCGAAGATTTTAATAAAGCTATCAAACTTATATCTAAAGAGAATGAATATATGCCAACTGCACAAATGTTATATAAAAAATGTTCAAGAGTATATAAAGATTATTTAATTGATGTTGCTAAATATATGATGGAAGATGGATATTTTTATTTAGGAGTTCAAAGATTAGATGAAACACAAGCTAAACGAAACCTTGATAAAACTATTGATTGGATAGAAAAATCAGGAATGCCAGAATTTCTAAGAGAAGATTTTGAATATTACATAAAAAAATATAAGAAGCATCAACTGGATAATAATGAAAGGTTAAAATTACAATGTTAAGAACTTGTTCTGTATGTGGTGGAATCCATCACGAAGATAACATGTGTAAGAGAACATATAAAAAGAATTCGTATGCTAGTAAGTTCAGAAATAGTAATGCTTGGATAACTAAACGAGAACAGATAAAGAAAAGAGATAAGTATCTCTGTCAGATGTGTTTAAAAGATAACATTTATACATATAACAATTTACAGGTGCATCATATAATTCCAATAGAAAAAGATAATGATAGAAGATTAGACGGTGATAATTTAATTACTTTATGTTCATATCATCATAAACAAGCAGAAATGAATAAAATATCGTCAGAAGAATTAAAGAATTTAATAGACATCCCCCCGGAGGGTAGATAGTTGAAAAATATAATTTTTTCCACACCCACAACCCACCTACATTCACACAATTATTAGTTTTCCGTGAGTTTTTTGGAAAATAAAAGAGTATTTTATCAATACTCAATTTGTTTTAAATCTAAAGGATCTTCATTAACTACAATTAAAGCATATTTAATTTTTAATAATTTAAATACTTCTACTTTCATTTGTTCATAATCTTCCCCAAATAAGTTAATTAAATCTTTAGCTGAATTATAGTGTTGAAGAAAAGAACCTTCGTACATAGAACCCCTGTAATAAGAATTAGCAATATAGTATGCAATTACTTCAGGCATAATATAACTTAGTATAAAATTATCATAATCATCAAGAAAAGGTTTTAGTACTTGTTCAAATTCTTCATCACTAATGTCGCCATCAGTCGATTTTCTAATCATAGACACCTCCTAAGCCGGTGTTCTATTAATCACTCTTAGTAAAAAATAAGTCAAGTCTTGTAGCGTTTATAAAGGAATAATGGTATAATGAATATGTGCTAAAGTATAACGATATAATGTTATTTTTAAGCACAAAAAAAGCCATTCTTTTGAGCAATAAAGAAAGGCTATAAACAAGTGCGACACGACAATATAGCACAACAATAATAAGACCGAACTTATTATATAATAATATTATACACAAATATAATATTATTATCAAGGTTAGTTATTGCATAACCTTTCTTATTGTCAAAGGAAAATCTTGGCGAAGAAAGGAGCAGAAGTATGGCAAATAAAATACGTACTTCTAAAACTGTTGCTAAAAAAGCTAGCAGTCAATTAAGAAGTAAATGTACAACAAAGGCAACAAAAAGTGTCGCAGGAAGTGCTCTTTCTAATAGAAGAAAGTAGCATAAGGCTCTGATTATTCAGAGCTTTTTAATTTTTATAACTTTTAGAATTTAAGTAATCTATAAATTCTTTTTCAATTTTATGTCTGAACTTCATTAAGACTTGTAGATGTCTCGGATTTTTTGCAGATATAACAAGTTCAATATTTTTAATAACAAAGAACCCATGATAATCCCCGTGTCTACTAATACATTCAATTCTATTTTTAGGTTTAAAAATATACTTCATAACAACCTCCTAATAAGTTGTGTTATTAATCACTCTTTATTGGAAAAAAGTCAAGTTTGCTAGATATTATCAATAAAAAATGGTATAATGAAATTGCAATAAAAGATAAAAGATGTGGAAAAAATGACGTTTTAGATCCACTTTTAGATCCACAAACAGAGGATTTAAGAGGTAAAATTAGAAAATATAAAGTGACAAAAAGCCCATAAATAAAGGGTTTTAAGAAAATTAGGGTGTTAAAATAGGCACTCTTATGTTTTCCATGTGGGTCTGGTAAGAAATACAAGAACTGTTGTGGTAAATAACCCATAAAATAAGGGCTTGCGAGATTTGGAAGGACAAAAAAATCTTGAAATTTGTCATCTGTCATCCATTTGTCATCCAAAAATAAAAAAGATGACAAAGATGACTTATGGGAGTTAGTTAATCATAGATTGTTCTATGATTTTTTTAATATAGAACAATAACTCACAGTAATCTACTAAATTATCTATGTATTTTGTTATATATTTATTATCCATTCTAATAATATTTTCATATCTGGATGTTCTAAGACTGAAATAAAAAAAGAAGATAGTAACAAAATTGAAGAAATAAGTTCAGCTTTAAAAAATGGCGATACTGTAACTTATGATGATTTTAAAGAAAAAGTTGGTGGAGTAGATGGTACTCCTGTTACAAAAAGTTATATAAGTACATCTTATAAGTGTGTAAATAAAAAAGGTGGATATTTAAAAACATCATTCAACAATAAAACTAAAAAATGTACTTTTGTATCTGTAAGAATTTAAATAATAGTAACGAAAAAACTTATTAAAATTATAAGTTTTTTTTCATTATCATATAATTTAATGGTATAATTAATTTAGAAAGAGGTGTAAAAGGTGTTTTGTGAGAAATGCGGAACTAAAAATGATAGTTCAAACAAATTTTGCGAAAAGTGTGGAAATAAACTTGAACCAGAAGTAAAAGAAACTAAAAAAACAGTAAAAAAAGAAAATACTTCTAGCGTTAAAGATAAATTAAATACTTTAAGCAAGAAACAAAAAATTATTGGAGGAGTAGTAGGACTTGTAGTAATCATTTTAATTGTATTGTATGCAATAGGTTCTAAAATGACAAGTTTAGAAACTATTGGATCAAAAGCATTTGAAGAATTAGCAAGTAAATCAAAAATAAGTAATAAATACTTATCTGTACCATTAGATAGTAAAGATTATTTTATATCACTTGCTGATACAATGAAAAACGAAATCAAAGATGAAGATATAGCATTTGATTATAGTAATTATACAGTTACAACAACAAATAAAAAAATTACAATTAAATATAAAGATAATGATGCTGATGAAAAATACAAAGTTGTATTTAAAATTAAAAAATCTGGTAAATCATTATTGGTATTTGATAAATATGTAATTACTAAAGTTACTGTTTTAGCTGAAGACGATTATGATGAAGTTACATTATATGATCCTGAAAATGCTGAAAAATTAACTTTATCAACAATTAAAAATTCTAAAATAACTGTTGATGGAAAAGAACTTGATAAAACATATTTAGATTCAAAGAAATCTGATAAAGATAATGATGTATATGTTATCAAAGGTATCGTTAAAGGTGATTACAAAGTTAACTTTACTATTGGAAAATTAAACTTTGAGAAAAAAGTTTATGTTTATTCAAAAGAAGATAATGAATATGATTTAACTAATTATATTTCATCATCATATTTAACAGATGATAAAGACTTTGCTAAAAATTTCAAAACTTATATTTCAACATATTATGAATATGTAAATGATAGTTCTAAAACTGTTGATGATTTTGATAAAAAATACAAATCTTCTGATAACGTAAAAGATTTATTTGCTGATTCAAAAGAGTCTGCTGCAAACGTTGCATCATTTAAAATTGATGAAGTAGAATTACGTTCATTATATTACTATTCATCTGATGAAGAAATTTCAGTATCTTATAAGGTTAATTATACTTATAAATTAACTGATAGTGATAGTGAAAAATCAAATTATAGTTTAGTTAGAGTTACATATGACTTAAGTAATTTAGAAGTTCCTAAAGATTTAAGTTATATGCCATATTAATAATTAGGAGGAAAGAAAATGGCTTTTTGTAAAAAGTGTGGAAAAGAATTAAAAAAAGGTGAAAAATGTTCTTGTGAAACTGAAGTTAGATTTTGTAAGAACTGTGGAAAAAAATTAGTTGGAGATGAAGTTTGTGATTGTGAAAAAGAAACAGCAACTTCTTCTCAAGCAACTGGATTTGATTTCGTAGAAACTATGAAAAATATCAAAGATGATATGTTATCATCAATTAAAAATCCAGTTAGTGTTGTAAAAGATAATACTGATAAAGTAAATATGCCAAAAACTTATATTGTATTAGTTTTAATAGCTTTAACTTTTGGTTTATTTATAGCTAGTTTATGCAAAACTCTATTTGCAACATTAGTATCTACAATGATGGGTAGTGTGTCATCATTAGTAAAAACTTCAGATATAATGGATGCTATTAAAATTCCATATGTTAAAATTATAGCTTATGGTACTATTATATTTGCAATTATGTTATTTGCTTATGCATTAGTTATGCTAATTGTACCAGCAATATTCAAAAATAAAAAAATAGATTTTAAAAAATCTTTAACATTAACAACTTCAGCATACGCTCCACTTGCAATAGTAAACTTAATTTGTGCTATTCTTGGTTTCTTAGGATTAAATGCTGGATTTGTATTAATATTATTCTTAATTGCTAACATGATAGTTACTTATAACTTTGTTTACTCTTATGCAGATTATACAAAAGTAGATAGTAATAAATTTGGCTATGCAATTACATTATTAGTAATACTTGCATCTTTAGCTGTTGGTATTTGTACATATGCTTTATCAAATAGTATGGTTAAATCTATCTCTCAAGATATAGTAGATGTTGATACTGATGATCTTTCAGATTTATTAGACTACTAAAAAAATTACTGTTAACAAAAGTTAACAGTTTTTTTATTGCATTAATATTTTTTTAATAGCATCATATAAATATGGTTTATATTCTTTAATAGATAATGGCTCATGTTTCATAATACAAGAAAAGCAAGTTGAACTAGTAAGTTCTATTATCATAAATAAAGTTACTTCAGGATTTTCAAGTTTTATATTGTTTTCTTCCATTCCTTTTAAAAATATTTCTTTAACTCCAATACTATTTTCTCCAATTAATTTATTTATTTTTTCACTATAAAGTCCGAATGATAAATTTTTAGATATAAATTTTAATAAAAGCTTATTTTTAGTTAATTCATCAATTACATAATCAATAACAAATATTATTTGATCATAAAATGAATCAAATTTTTTCTTATTTAATTTTTTTATTGCATCATGAAATAATTTATAAGACTTTCTTGCAATTAATTGCTCTTGTAAATCGTATTTGTCTTTAAAGTATAAATAGAATGTTCCTTTACCAACACCAGCTTTATCAGCAATTTCCTGAATTGAAGTGTCCTTTATACCTTTTTCAGTAAATAGCTTAAATGCAGTTTCAAATAAACTATTTTCCTTTTCTTTTTTATTTTCTATAGCTTTCATTTAATCACCTTATTTTAATATTATTATAGCAAATCTATATAGATTTGTAATCTTTTTTCAAGAATATCATACAATATTATTGACTAATGGTCAAGAATATGATAACATACTAAATGACTGGTGGTCAGAAAAGAGGAAAAGATATGAATAAATTAGGTGAAAAAATTTGTAAACATAAAAAACTCATAATTATTTTTACTGTAATTTTATTAATTCCAGCGCTAATAGGAATGTATAAAACAAAAATTAATTATGATATATTGGTTTACTTACCCGAAGATATTGAAACAATAAAAGGTGAGAACATTTTAACAGATGATTTTAATATGGGGGCATTTGCAATCACTATTGTTGACAATATGGCAGACAAAGACGTTATAACTTTGGAAAGTAAAATAAGAGATATAGATGGAGTAAATAAAGTCGTAAGTATCGACGATATTACGGGAACAACTATTCCACTAGAATTTTTACCTTCTGATATTACTGAAAAAGTAGTAAAAGATAATTCTAAATTAGTGCTTGTAACATTTAATGATTCAACGAGTGATGATGTCACATTAGATGCCGTTCAAGACTTACGTGATCTTGTAAAAAATACTGCTAAAGTTGGTGGAATGAGTGCCATGGTACTTGATACAAAAGAATTATTTAATAGTGAAATGGCATTATATGTTGCTATTGCTGTAGTTTTATGTATCATGATTTTAATGATTTCACTAGATTCTTATCTAGTACCTATATTACTTATTACTAATATTGGAATTGCTATTTTGTTCAATATGGGAAGTAACATTTTCCTTGGAGATATTTGTTATATTACTAAAGCAATTAGTGCTGTATTACAACTTGGAGTAACAACAGACTTTTCTATATTCTTGTATCATAAATACGAAAAAGCTAAAAAAGAAAACAAAGATATAAATAAAGCAATGTCAATTGCAATACATGAAACTTTGGTATCAGTATTTGGTAGTTCAATAACAACTATTGCAGGTTTCTTAGCATTGTGTACAATGAACTTAAAATTAGGTGCTGATATAGGTATCGTTATGGCAAAAGGTATAGTATTTGGATTGCTATGTGTAATTACATTATTCCCAGCATTACTTTTAACTTTTGATAAACAAATTGAAAAAACTAAACATAAAGAAATACTTCCAAAATTTACAAGAGTTAAGAATTTTGTAATGAAAAATTATAAAATTATATTTGTAGTATTCTTATTATTACTATTTCCTGCATATAAAGCTCAATCAAAGACTAGTGTATACTATAAACTTGATGAATCTATTCCAGATAATTATGGTTATACAATAGCTACTAAAGCTTTAAAAGAAGATTATGATATTGTTTCACAAGAATTAATTTTAGTATCTAAAGATATGTCAAATTCCGATATGAATATGATGGTTAATGAGATAAAAGATATTGATGGTATTAATTTAGTTCTAAGTCCATCTTCATTAAGTGAATATGGGTTAAGTGAAGAAATGTTATCTGATGATATTAAAGATATTTATCAGACAGATAAGTATAAAATGATATTGGTAAATTCTACATATGATATAGCTACTGAAGAATTAAATGATCAAATTACAAAAGTAAATAATATAGTAAAAAAATATGATGAAAATTCAATAGTTGCTGGTGAAGGTCCTTTAATGAAAGATCTTGTAGAGATTACTGATCAAGACTTTAAAAATGTTAATACAACGAGTATTGCTGTAATATTTGTATTAATGTTAATAGTATTGAAATCAATTTCTTTACCAGTATTATTAGTTACAACAATTGAATTTGCAATATTTATAAACATGGGTGTTCCATATTTTACAGGAACAGAAATTCCATTTATTGCTTCGGTTGTAATTGGTACTATTCAATTAGGAGCTACTATTGACTATGCAATATTAATGACAACTAAATATCTAGAAGAAAGACAAAAAGGAACAAGTAAAGAAGATTCTATAAAAATAGCATTAGATAACTCAGTTACTTCAATTGTTGTTAGTGGATTATGTTTCTTTGCAGCAACTATTGGTGTTGGAGTAGTTTCTAAAATAGATATGATTGGATCACTTTGTACACTTATTTCAAGAGGTGCTATTATAAGTATGATAGTAGTAATTACAATAGTTCCATCACTTCTAATGATATTTGATAAATTAATTTGTAAAACAACACTTGGATTTAATAAAAAAGAAAGGAAAATGAATATGAAAAAGAATATTAAAAAAATGGCTTCATGGGCTTTGATAGCTATGTTAATGACACCAGCATTACCAGTTAGTGCCTTAACAAAAGATGAAACTGTTTATTCAAAATTAGAAACAAATGGTGATACAAAATACACCATTGTTACAGAACATTTAATAAATGATAAAGAAGAAGACAATTTAATAGATTCTACAGATTTAAAAGATATAATTAACACTAATGGTAGTGAAAAATATACTATTGATGGTGATAATATTGTATGGAGTTCAAATAAAAAAGATATTTACTATAAAGGAAGTACAGAAAAAGAATTACCTGTTACATTAAAAGCAACTTATAAACTTGATGGAAAAGAATTAGATGTAAAAGATATGCTTGGTAAAAAGGGTAATGTTGAAATAACTTTAACTTATAAAAATTCAGATAAACATGTTGTTAACGGTTCAACAATGTATACTCCATTTGTAGTAACAACTGCTACAACTTTTGATTCAACAACTACATCTAATTTAAAAGTAACTAATGGTAAAGTAGTTTCAAATGGTAAAACTTATGCAGTAGCAGCTATAGCAACTCCAGGATTATATGAAAGTTTAAATATTAGTGAATTAAAAGATATGGATACTATTAAAATTACATTTGATACAACTGATTTTGAATTAAGTAGTATATATTCAATGGTTAATGCCAAATTAATTGATAGTAGTGATTTAAAAGTATTTAATGAATTAGATTCATTATATTCTAAAGTAGATACTTTAAAATCTAGTAGTGCAAAATTAGTAAATGGTTCAAAAGAATTAACTAATGGTGTTAAACAAATTAGGAGTGCTGTAATTGCATCAGTTAATGAATTAAAAAATAATAAAGAAACTATTGATGAAAAGACTTTAAGTGCTATTGGTTCTAGTGCAAAAGAACAAGCTATTAAAAAAGTTGAAAGCAATAAAGAAAATATTATGAAACAAGCAATGCAACAAGTTGTTGAGACTGAAAATCAAACACATACTATTAAAACAGCATCAGATGCTTCAGTTGATGGTAATGCAGAACTTATTGGAGCTTTAAAATTAGCTTCTCATGAAAGTTTAAAACAAAAAATTGGAGAGTCAAATTATAATGATTGCGTACAAACAAGTTGCCATTATTTAGCAGCAGCAGAAAAAGAAGCTATTGAAGATGCAAAAACTAAATTTTATAACAATGCTTTAGAACTTGCAAAACAAACTGCTGCACAAACTGCATATCAAACCGCATTACAAACAGCATCTGAAACTGCTTCAAAAACTTCAACACAAGTAGCAACTCAAGTTGCAGCTACAGTTAAAAATACTGTAATTAATAAAATGGTTACTTCTTTAAACACTTTAGTTGGAGGATTAGATTCTTTACTTGATGGCGCACAAACTTTATCAAATGGAATAGAACAATTTGATAATGAAGGTATTAATAAAATAGCTACATTAGTAAATGATAAAGTTAAACCTACAAGCAATAAATTACAAATTTTAACTAAGTTAGCTAATGACTATAATACATTTACTAAAACTTCAAAAAATGTTGATTCTAATACAAAATTTGTTTTAGTAATTGATAGTCAAAAGAAAGTTGAAGAAAAAAAAGAAACTAAGACAACTAAAAAAACTAACGAAACTTTTATGGATAGAGTAAAAAATCTATTTAAGTAATCTACTGTTGATAAATATCAACAGTTTTTTTAAGAAAATATGATAGAATTAATATGGTGATAGTATGACAATAGAAAAATTAAGTTTATTATTTTTACTTTTTATAACTTATTCATTTATTGGATGGTGTATGGAAGTAGGATGTAAACTTGTTGAATTGAAAAAATTTATAAATAGAGGTTTTTTAATAGGACCTTATTGTCCAATATATGGATGGGGATGTATATTAATAATTATTTTACTTAATAAATATACAAATGACCCACTGGTATTATTTATAATGGCTATAGTGATATGTTCAATACTAGAATATTTTACCAGTTATTTTATGGAAAAACTATTTAAAGCTAGATGGTGGGATTATAGTAGAAGAAAATTTAATATAAACGGTCGAATTTGTTTAGAAACAATGATACCATTCGGTCTACTTGGCTGTCTTATAATGTACTTTGTAAATCCATTCTTTGTATCAATCTATTCTAAAATACCTTCAAATATATTAATAATTATATCTTCTGTTTTATTTACTATATTTTTAACAGATAATATAATTTCATATACTATAATGTTTAAAATGAAAATACCTAAGATTAAAATATCTAAGGATAGTACTGAAGAGATTACAGAATACGTTAGAAGCATACTTGCTAAAAGATCTTTTCTATATAAACGTTTAATGAAAGCTTACCCTAATATGAAAATATTAAGAAATAAAGTTATGTCAATAAACAATGATATTGATAATATAAATCAATATTAATGTGCTATAATGAAAAAGAGGGATGATAATATGCAAAAATTTAGTAATTACTTATTAAATAATAATTTTGGCTTAAAAGAAGAAATTAATTCAAAATTAATTAATTTAATGTTGTGTTTAAATAATAAAGAATTAAAAGAAAGTATTACTGACGAAGAATATGTTTATTTAACTTACTCAAGTAATACTTTATTAATGGAATATAAAAAAATAATATCTAATGAAAAATTAATTTTGAATGAACTATTTAACATTAACGTTAAATTGGATGAATTGTTAAATGAGTTTAATGATATATTAGAAAAACATGGAGACAGAAAGTTACCCTAAAATAAATGGGCAATTTTTTATGTGTTAAGTAGTGTATGAAAAAAAAGGTTAAATAAGAAAAGTGTTATTATAATTATATCTTTAGTTTTAATAATATCTGGAGGAGTGTTGACGTATTATTTGGTGAGTAAAGATAAACAAATAAATAAAAAAGATTATATAAAATCTATTATAAATAATGATAAAAATAATAATAACATTGAAAATAATGTTAAAGAAAATAGTGAAACAATTGATACTACTCAAGAAAGTATAGAAGAAACATCACCAAATAAAGATAGAGAAGAAAAAAATGAAAAAAGCAAAATAAATAAAGAAACTGAAAAAAGTAAAAATGATAATAATAACAACAAAAGCAATAATAATTCACCATAAAAAAATGTAAATATAACTGAAAATAATAATGAAAATACGAAAAATAGTATACAAACTAATAATGATTCAAATAATAAAACTCAAAATAGCGTTAATCAAAGTCAATCAAATAATCAAATTACAACTGAAAAAACTCAGGAGCAAAAAAATAATGACTTTAGAAATAATTTGAAAAATAAATATAATGTAACAGTTGGTTATAAAGATGAAATTGATGGAAAATATTTAAATTCTTATGCAAACCCAACCAAGTTATATGATGATGAAGTAATAAGGTATAATTTATTAAAAATAGAAAATGCTTTAAATAAGTATCCAAATTCTTTTTTCTCTGAAATAAAGAATAAATGGAAGCCAGTATCTATTTATTTAGTTGATAATATCAATGGATATGCAGCTGGTTTAGTTGATAATAACAATAATAATACAATAATAATATTAATTGTTGCGACCCATTCATCAACATCTTCGATTTTAGAAAATACAATCCATCATGAAATGATGCATGTTATAGATTGTTATTTTACATCAAAAGGTATATATACTAGTTATTTCTTGGAACAAAGCATGATGCAATTTAATCCAGAAGATTTTTCATATGGAACTCAAAGTAATAGATATGTGTATTTTTTGGATAATCCATATTATTTTATATCAAAATATTCAAAATCTAATTACAAGGAAGATAGAGCTGAAACTTTTGCAAATTTAATGTTTAGAAGTAATCCGCCTGATTGTTTTAAATTTGAAAATCCTGTAAAGGAAAAAGCAAAAATAATAACTAAACAAATTAATCAAAATTTTAATTCGGCTATTTCAGGTAATAATCGATGGGATAGATTTGTAAATTAGAAAAATGTTTTTAATAACATTTTTTTTTAATATTCATAAACTAATATAGGTGATTATAATGAGCAAGAAAATAGTCATAGACCCTGGTCATGGTGGAAGTGATCCAGGCACTTCAGCTAATGGAATAACTGAAAAAGACTACACTTTAAAAATAAGTCAATATATGAAAAAAAGATTGGATGATTTAGGAATAGAAAATTCTATTACTAGAACTGGTGATGAAACACTTGAACCAAGTGTGAGACCAAAAAGAGTACAAGATTTTTATGGTACAGGGAGTGATATTATAGTTGTTTCTAATCACATAAATGCAGGAGGTGGAGAAGGCTCTTGTGGTAAATTAACTTTCTTTGAGAAAATTATGTTTTTAATGACGATTTACTAAAAAATAAGTTGTCTTTTTATTTTGTATCAAAATCCACTTGACAAGCGTTCTCATGAATGATAAAATTAAAGTGTAATTTGTTTCTCACACATGAGAACGGATGAAGGATAGATAGAGGATAGGAGATTTGAAAATGGGTGAATTTGGAAAGTATATTTCTAATAAAAGAAAGGAAAAAGGAATATCATTAAGAACAATGGCTAAAGATTTAGATATTTCAATATCATATTTATCGGACTTAGAGCAAGGTAATAAGATGCCACCTAATTCTTCAAAAGATAAATATAAGGATTTAATTATGGGTATTATGGAGTATCTAGAGATGAATGATGAAGATAAGCAAATATGCTTAAATTATGCTGATAATGATTTAATAAAAAAAGGTTATGTTTCTAACGATATTACTAATTATATGGAACAAACACCTTTAGCAAGTGTTGCACTTAGAAAAGCAAAAGATTTGAATTATTCAAATGATGATTGGGAGAAGATTATTAATGATTTAAAAAATAAATAAAGGAGAGATTTTATGGTAGGAAATTACAAAAAAGAAAAACATGGACTCTATGTTCTTGGAAAAGAAAATATAGAAAATGAATCTGAAAATATTTTAAGACAATTTTGCCCTGATTGTTTGGTAGAACCTAAGGAAATTGATGTAGAAAAATTAATTGAGGATATGGGTTTGGATTTATGTTATGCGAAGATGTCTGAAAATTCAGAAATTTTAGGAGCATTTGTTTTTAATAAAGGTGTAATACCTACTTATACTGATGATCATTTTGAAAATAAAGTATATTCTGAAAAAACTATAATAATTGATTCTACTATAGCAGAAAATGATGACCCAAGGTTAAGATTTACATATGGACATGAACTTGGCCATTATGTAACACAATATGATATTTTTCATATTAATGAAAATCAACTTTCACTCTTTAATTTTAGTGAAGAACATGATAATGCTGTTATATGTAAAAGAAAATCTATAGGTTTTGTTAATTTATTCAATAGACGAAAATCATTAGAAACTAAGGAAGACTGGCAAGAATGGCAAGCTAATTATTTTTCATCAACATTGCTAATACCAAAATGCACTTTGAAAATAGCATTGAAACCATATTTGGATACTTATGATGTAATGGATCAAGCATCACTTTTGAACAAGTTAGAAGTGGAGAAAATTATGGAACTTGTTGATAAATTGTCAAAAATATATAATGTTTCAAATGAGATGATGATTAATAGACTAAAAAGTTTAAATTATTTAAATTAATATTGGCTTCCTGGTGAGTATAAGTCCAAAAAAAAGAGGCACTTACATACCCCATAAACAAATGATATATTTGTTCCGTAAAATAATTATATCACAAGTTTAAAAAAATGTAAAAAAATGCCTCGGAAAGAGGTGTAAATAAATGGTAAATTATTATTTGAATTTAAATGCACAGTCTAATGGTGATCATGAAATACATAAAGAAACATGTTATTACTATTATAGATATAAAAGTGGATTTAATTTTGAATTGCTTGGAGCATTCCAAAGCGAAGTAGATGCAGCTAATTATGCTAAAAGAAGGCATCCTGATTTTAAAATAGATGGATGTTCGTACTGTTGTCCTACTATACATAAACATTAAGAAAGGAGATATTTTTATGACGAATAAAATAAGAACTTCAAAAAGTGTTGCTAGTAAAGCTAGTAGTCAATTGCGAAGCAAAGCTACAACAAAGAATACAAAAAGTGTAGCTGGAAGTGCTCTAAGGAATAGAAGCAAGTAGTGAGTAAAAGAAAAGAATACGATGTTGTCAGCTTAATATTTATAGCTTTTATACTTTGTAAGTATATTGGGATTAAAGCAACAATCAATCTGATATATCATATGTTTCAATTATTTAATACTATTTTACTACAATTTAATAATACTTCTATTTTATCTTTTGTATTCAAATATTATATTACATTCCCTATTGTAGGAATAATATTATCTTTTATTGGTTCTCCTAGAGGTAAAGAAGGAAAAATAATTGGTAAAATACTATACTTTATAATTGGATATGTAGTATGCTTATTTTTAGATATGATTGCACAAATCATTTTCTAGATAATATTACGGAAGAACCATATATTAGTTCTTCCTAGTATTTTTTGTAACAAAAATGTTCAAATGATAGAATTATTACTGATTTTATAGTATAATTTTATTAGTATATAATGACCGATTAAGAAGGTGTGATAATGGAAATTAACAATATATATAATATTGATTGTAATAAAGGTATGAACAAAATGATAAAAGGCAATCAAAAAGTTGATTTAATTATTGCAGATCCTCCGTATGTTATTTCAAAAAAGTCACAATTTCATACAATGAAAGATAGAAAAAATCCAAGAAATGGGACTGATTTTGGTGAATGGGATAAAGAATTTAATAATAAACCATGGATAAAGAAGTCATTTGAATTATTAAATAAAGGTGGTTCGTTATTAGTATTTAATGATTTTAAAAAAGCGACTGAAATTATTAATTATGCACAAAGTTTAGGGTTTGTATATAAAGATACTTTAATATGGAAAAAAACTAATCCTATGCCACGAAATAGAGATAGAAGATATGTTCCAGATGTTGAAATGATTATTTGGTTAGTTAAACCTGGGAAATGGACTTATAATAGACAAAATCAAAAATATGAAAGTAGTGTTATACCTATTCCATCTGAGAGTGGCGGTGGTTGTAAAAGATATCACCCAACCCAAAAACCTATAAAACTAATTGAATATTTGATAAAAATACATAGTAATAAAGATGATATAGTACTAGATCCTTTTATGGGTTCAGGAACAACTGCTATTAGTGCAATTAAAACAGATAGAAAATACATTGGTTTTGAGTTAGATGAAAAGTATTATAATGCATCAATAAAAAGGATTAATGGTGATTAAAATGAATGAATTATATATAAAATCACCCTTAAACTATATAGGTGGCAAGTATAAAATATTAAATCAAATAATTCCAAAATTTCCCCAAAAAATAAATACATTTGTTGATTTATTTGGTGGAGGATTTAATGTAGGAATAAATGTAGATGCGGAAACTGTAGTCTATAATGATGTTATAGAACCATTATGTGAATTAATGAATTATTTTTCAGATAATGAAGCACATGAAGTTATAAAAAAATTGGAAGACAATATAAAAAATAATAGTTTAGATAAAGAAAATACGGATGCATTTTTACAATTAAGAAATAAGTATAATCATAATATTTACGAAAATGAAGATGAAAAAATATTGGATTTTTATTCTTTAGTTTTATACAGTTTTAATTATCAAATAAGATTTAATCAAAATATGAAATATAATACACCATTTGGTAAAAATAGAAGTTCCTATAATCCAAATATTAAAAAGAACTTAGAAAAATTTATAAAAAAAATTAATAAAACTAATGTTAAAATTACAAAAGATAAGTTTGCTGATTTTGATTTTTCTAACTTAGGAGAAGATGATTTTGTTTATTGCGATCCTCCATATTTAATTACAACTGGTAGCTATAATGATGGTAATCGTGGAATTAAGGATTGGACTCTTGAAGATGAAAAAAAACTACTTGATATTCTTGATGATTTAAATTCAAGAGGTGTTAAATTTGCATTATCAAATGTTTTAATTGCTAATGATAAAAAAAATGAGATTTTAACAGAATGGTCAAAAAAGTATACGGTATATATAATAGAAAATTCATTTAACAATTCAAATTATAGGAGAAAAAAGAAAGATGATACTATTGAAGTATTAATTACTAATTATAGGGAGGTTTAATATGAGTAATATAAAATTATCAACTAAATATTCTTCAAAAAGATCGTTTGGTTGGTCTCAAGATGCTTCTGATTTTAGGAGTTTAAAGAATGTAGTTCAAATTTTTGATATTGAATCGGATTTTCATAATAATTTAATTGTTGCTAGAATTCCTATGTTGGTAAATGATAAGGATTTGGCTAATAAATTTAAAACTATATTAGAGCAAAATCCATTGCGAATATCATATAATAATCTTGTTGGAACACATTTAAATCCTAGAAAGGATTCACCATGTAATGGTATTATTCAAGCATCTGTTTGCGGACAGGTTAAACAATATTTAAGTGATTGGGCATCTGATAGTTTCTTAAGATGGGCTCATTTATGTGGTTTTGTTAAGTATAATGGAGAAGATGATACTTTTGAAATAACGGATGACGGATTAGATTTTTCTCGTAGTGAAGATGGTTCTAATGGAGAAAAAGAATGTTTACTAAATGCTATATTAAAATATCCACCAGTATCTAGAATATTACAATTATTATCTGGTGGAGAACATTTATCAAAATTTGAAATAGGTAGTCAACTAGGATTTGTCGGTGATGAAGGTTTTACATCTTTACCACAAAATGTTTTACTAACCTCACTTGCAATGACAAATGACTTGTCAGAGAAAAATAAGATGAGATCTGATTGGGATGGTTCATCAGACAAATATGCTAGACAAATATGTAAATGGTTAGAAAAACTTGGATTAATTAGACAAGTTGAAAAAGAATATAAAGTAAATATTGGGAATAAGGAATATACAGAAAAACTTGGACAAGCATATATGATTACTCCAGACGGATTAAAGGCATATAGAAGATTACAAGGAGTTAATAAAGTAACAAAAGTTTCTAAAAATGTATTTTGGGAAATGCTTTGCCCTAAGGCGAGAGATAGATATTATATAAGAAATAGAAGAGCTTACTTAATTAAATTTTTATCTGATTATAACGGTGTTATTTCCTTAGAAAAACTACAAGAAAAATTGAAAGAAGTTAAATTTGAAGAATCAATAGAAAGTATTAAAGATGATATAATTGGATTACAAAATATAGGTCTATTTATTAAAGAATCAAGTAATGGTTATGTTTTAAATGATGATATTCAAAATTTAGTAATTCCATTAAATTCAATAGGTACAGGTAAGAGTGATACATTAAGATTAAAAGATTTATGTAGAGATATGCTTAAAAATATTTCTCATAATTATCTAAACTTAATAGATTTAGCATATGATCCAAAGTCTAATCGACAATTTGAAATGGAAGTAGTAGATTTGCTTGTTTCTGAGTGTGGTTATAAAGGTTTACATTTAGGTGGAGGAAGAAAACCAGATGGAATTATTTATACAGAAAGTTTAGAAGAAAATTATGGAACAATAATAGATACAAAAGCTTATTCAAAAGGTTATTCTTTACCAATTTCACAAGCTGATGAAATGAGAAGATATGTAGATGAAAATAATAAAAGAGATGCAAAAATTAATCCAAATAAATGGTGGGATAATTTTCCTAAGTTATTAAATAAGTTTAGTTTTATGTTTGTATCAAGTGAATTTAATGGTCAATTTGAAGAAAAACTAAATAATATTGCACATACAACAGGTGTTAATGGTGCAGCAATGAATGTAGTTAATTTATTGTTGTTTGCCGAAAATATTAAATCTGAATTTGTTGGATTAGAACAAGCATATAATTTAATGACTCAAAACTCAGAAATAAAACTTATAGATGCAAAATAATTAAAAAAATAAAATTTTTCGTATTTTAAAAAAAGGTGCATATTTTGCACTTTTTCCTATTGTTAGATTTCTTTAAATTTAAAGGGAAAACAGAGATAAAGTGAAGCATAGATTGCTTTTAAAGTAATGGTTAAAGCACTATTTAAAACGAATGGACAAATAAAATTTTTTGTGTTAAAATTGCTATAATAAGTAAAAAATATAACAAAAAAAGAGAAAAAATGAAACTTACACAATAAAAAACTTTCTGTTAAACTTGATATAATAGGTGATAAATATATACAAGATGGATAAAAATGAATCATCCCAACAAAATCTCAATATTTTATATATTGGGATTTTTATTTGCCTATTTTTAGATGTCTTATTAAAGATAAATTACCTATATGAGATAAATTTTGCAAGTGCAAATAAGTTTGGTACCATAATAAAGATTGATTTTACCTAGTAAAATTGGTGATGCAGTGCCATTGTTTTATCATGATAAAAAAATATCAATTAAAAATTGTTGCTTTTGGGATTTTATAGAAAGGAGAGTATCATATTTGAAAAAAGATTTTATTATTATTCCAAGAGAATTAATGAAAGATAACAGTTTGACTAAATCAGACTGTTTTGTATTTGGTAATATTTATAATCTTAGTAGATTAAATGGTTATTGTTTTGCTACTAATAAAGTATTATCTAATTTATCTTTTGTTAAAATAAGAACTATTAATTATTCTTTAAAGAGATTAAAAGAAAAAGGATATATTATGTTGAAAGAGTTAAAAATGATGACTTAATTCAAAGAAGAATATATGTGAATAATATGCACGATGATTCAGGTTAGTATGCAGTATTGTGCATTTATTATATGAATAGATATGCATATATAATAAATAAATTAAAAGATAATTAATATATAAAAAATTATATATATATTAAACAGGAGGTTTTGTTTATGATTTATAATGAAATATTATTATCTGGTGAGATAAATAATATTATAATTAATAATAGATATATTACATTAGGACTAACTTGTAAGAAGTATTCACCTAATGAAAATAGTAATATAGTTTATGCTAGTTTAAGAGTTTATAAAGATCTTTATGAAAATAATAAAGGTCTTTTTTTATTGGGAAAAAGTGTTTATTTAAAAGGATATTTGAATTCTTATTCTGATAAGAATAAAACAATACACAATTATGTGACAGTAACCAAAATAGAAGGTTATGATTTTATTAGTTCTAATGGTCCAGTTATTGAAGAAGATTATGATGGAGTCATGTTATAGAATGGTAAAAGGTGTGAATCAGTTCCATTAACAGAACAAGAATTAACTGAATTAGAAGAATTATTTAAACCATTTAAGGATGGTGTTTCTAGTGAATAATCCTTTTATAATAGACATAAATTTAAGTATGAAAGAAGATAAAAAGGAAATTTTTAAAGAATTAATATTAAATTATTTATCAAAGCAAATTATGGAAGAAAAATAATTCTAATTATTTGCTTATTTTTATTTATCAAAGTAAGATGCACTTGTCTCGAAGAAAGTTAAGTGCTATAAAATGAGGAGGTAGAAGATGAATTATAGTTACTTAACAAATATGAATTATAATGCAGGTATTTATATTAGACTTTCTCAAGAAGATAAAGATAAAAAATATGAGTCAGATAGTGAAAGCGTTACTAATCAAAAAGAAATATTAAGAGGCTATTGTTTAAAAAATGGATTTAATTTAATAGATGAGTATGTAGATGATGGCTATTCAGGAACTAATTTTGATAGACCAGGATTTATTAGAATGATTGAAGATATAAAAAATAAAAAGATTAATCTTGTAGTAGTAAAAGATTTATCAAGACTAGGTAGAGATCATGTTATGACTGGTTATTATATTGAAACATTTTTTCCAGAAAATAATATAAGATTTATATCTATATTAGAGTCATATGATAGTTTTAAAAATCAAGCTAGCAATGATTCATCAACATTTATAATTGCTTGTAATGATTATTATAGTAAACAAAATTCGATAAAAATTAGAAATGTATTAAATGAAAAAAGAAAGAATGGAAAATTTGTTGGAAGTTTACCATGTTTTGGTTATGTGAGAGATCCATTAGATAAGGGACATTTAATACCAAATCCAGATACTGCTCCAACAGTAAAAAAGATATTTAAATGGAGAGCTGATGGTATTGGACCTACTGAAATAGCTAATAGACTTAATAAAGCACATGTAGTTACACCTAGTGGTTACAAAAAGACTAATTATTCATCTAGATTAATTGATAGAGATAATTGGAATATCTCCACAGTAAAAAAAATATTAACAAATAGAGTATATACTGGTGATTTAATACAGCATACTCAAACTAAAGTCAGTTATAAATCTAAAAAGAAGATAACATTAGATGAAAAGTTATGGATTATAGTAGAAAATACACATGAACCATTAGTTGATAAAGATACCTTTAATTATGTTAATACTTTAAGAAAAAGAAATACTAGAAATTATGAGGTTAAAACGAATAGAGAAAAAAGATTATTAGAAGGTAAGTTGTTTTGTAAAGAGTGCAAAAATAGACTTACAGTTCTTTATCGCAAAAAACAAGATTATTGGTCAGTTAATTGTAATAGATATTCTAGAGATCCGGTAAGAGGTAAGTGCTATTCTCATTTTTATCCATATAATTATTTAGAAGAACAGGTATTAGAACAAATTAATAAGTATATATCTAAATTAATAAAAGAACTTAATATAAAAGAATTAAATGATGAAGTAGTAAAAAGTATTTACAAGAAAACTACTAATATTGACAAGATAATTAAAGAATTTCAAATAGAAAAAGAAAAGATTATAGGTAGATTAAAAACTTTATACAATGATAGGTGTGATGGAGTAATATCAGCAGATACATATAAAGAATTAGCAGGTGAATTTGAACAAAAGATAAAACAAATTAATGAAGAGATAGAAAATCAAAATGTTAAAAAATATAAAATGAAAAATAAATCAAATAGTTTGCCTGATTATACTAAAAAAATAAAAAAACTATTAGATTTAAATAAACCAAAAAAAGAATTAATTGATACATTAGTAGATAAAATAGTTATAGATAAAGATAGAAATATTAATATATGTTTTAAATATGATATTGTACCAGAGGTAAATTTTAAGTATGAAAATAGAAATTTAGCAAGGAATCCTTATGGTAGAAAAGGCAAAAAGCTTGACAGCTAATATAAAAAGTATATAATATTTTGCTAGAAAGGAGTAGTTATGAATAAGGATACAAAAATTCTCAATTTGTTTAGAAAAATCATATGCTCATTGTTATGTATAATTAAAAATACCAAAAATGATAATTTAAAAAAAGAATCTATTTATTATTTGAATTATTATTTAGAACAATATGAATTATATAATAATAAATGTATTTATTCTTTAGATAATTTAGAAAAAGCTATAAATTTTTGTAATCAATGTTATGAAGACAAAGATATTTTCGATTATGCAGAAGATGTAGAGTATGGGTTAAAAGAACTTAGCGAAATAACTATTTTTAAAGGAGTGTTTTAAAATGGCAAAAGAAACAGATGGTGGAACATGGATAAATGTAAATAGTAATGATGAAAAAGGACACGTAAATATTTATGGAAGTGATCCAAAAAAACCACACGATGAGTCAATACATATTAATATTAACTATGAAAAAGGCACATTTACAATTAATGAAAAATCTAATGGTGAAAAAACTTCAACTGATTGTAGTTGTTATTTAACTACAGCTTGTATGAGAAATAAAATGAAAAATTTTGATGATAATTGTTACGAGTTAGCAGTATTGAGATGGTTTAGAGATAATTTTGTTTCTAAAGAAGATATAGAACATTATTACGAAGTTGCACCTATAATTGTTAGTACTATAAATGAATCTGAAAATAATAACGAAATATTTAATCTTATATATGAAAATGTTGTAAGTGAATGTGTAACTGCTATAAAAAAAGGAGATTATGATTTTGCTTATAATAAGTATAAGAATAGTGTTTTAACTTTAGAAGAACAATTTGCAAGACCTAAATTAGAAGAAAAGTTGGTAAAGGTTTTAAAATTAAAGAAATATAATTAGATTTAACTGGTGATAAAATTTCACCAGTTAAATTTTATTTGATAATGGGGAGTGAACTATTGTGGTGCCGATGGTGCTGAAATAATTTATGCATTAAGAAACAATGATACATTACCAAGTAAAATAGCTAAAGAATTAGAAGCTGCCGGTCAAAATGTAAGAAAGTATTATCAAAGAAGATTACCTAGTAATCCAGCAAAAGATTATTATTATATATTAAGAGATACACCTAATAATCAATCAATAATAGTTGAATATGGATTTGTAGATTCAAAAGAAGATGACGTTAATCAAATTAAAAATAACTATGAAGAATTAACTGAGGCAGTTGTAAAAGCTTTAGCTGATTATGCTGGGGTTACTTACACTCCTCCAGTAGGATCTAATACTTATGTAGTAAAAAAAGGTGATACTTTGTGGAGCATTGCTAGAAAAAATAATATTTCTGTAGACGAGTTAAAAAAATTAAATAACTTAACATCTAATTCGTTAAGTTTAAATCAAGTGTTAAAGTTACCAACAAGTAATAATGACTTATCAACAACTTATACAGTAAAATCAGGAGATACATTATATAAAATAGCAAATCAATTTGGTCTTAGTGTAAACGAATTAAAAAGTATTAACAATTTATCAACAAATAATTTGTCAATCGGACAGGTTTTGAAAGTAAAAAAAGATACTGGCAATGACAATGCCACAAATGATAAATCCTCGACATATACGGTTAAAAGTGGAGATACATTGTACTCAATTAGTAGAAAATTGAATGTGTCAGTCGATGAAATAAAAAAAGCAAATAATCTTACAAACAATTTATTAACAGTTGGACAAATATTACAAATACCAACAGATAAAACTAAAGTTTATACAGTAAAATCAGGAGATACTTTATATACAATTGCAAGAAATAATAATACGACTGTTTCTGATATAATAGAATTAAACAATTTATCAACAAGTAATTTATCTATAGGTCAAAACTGTTATTACCAAGTTAAAATTTAGAGAGCTTCTGCTCTCTTTTTTTAAAATAAAAAAGATGTATAAACATCTTAATGAAGTTCTTTGCATATTCCTGGATCTGGTATATAGAAACAATGATTTTTGTATTTTCCAGCTAAATCTTGGTTGTACCATTTTTGTTTACAAGTTGAACCACTACCTGGGGCATAAAACCATAACGAGTTAGTAGCTGGATGATAATATTCACCATTAAGTACTCTCTTAGCTAATGACTTTTCTAAAGAAGTTGCTCTTCCTTCAAATAAAGAACTTTGAGTTCCAGTAAATTGATTTTTCTGATAAATTGCATCATGAATAGACCTAACATTTTTAAATGTTAAACAATCTACTAAGGCACGATTAACAACAACATTACCAACCATTAACATTCCAAGATTTCCTTCGCCAAGTGCTTCAGCACGCATAAGTCTAGCTAATAGATCTAATTCTGTAGTAGAATAATTAATAAACATATAATCACCTATTAATATAATATGTTTTTACTAGATTTATGAGAATAATTGTGATATACTAATTTCGTATTCACACAGGGGTGTGGTATAATGGTAGCATAGGAGTCTCCAAAACTTTTGATGGGAGTTCGATTCTCTCCACCCCTGCCATAAGTATGATTCGAACTAATATGTTCGTTAATATAATCTTGATATGAATGTATCAAGTTTTTTTATAGGAGGATTCGATGAAAGCAGAACAAGAAAATAGTAATAAATTACATTTAGTTATAGGTGAAGCTATCCCAAATAACGTTCCAAATGAATTTAATGAAGTTGCATTTTATATTCGTGATGAAAACAATAATTTAAATTTATATGCAGATATTAAATTGCCATATTTAATTAATCACGTAGAATTTTTAGATTATATTGATGATCCGAGATATATTTTTATGGAAAATTATGATGAAATAAATAATAGCTGTAGATATATTTGTATGATAAAACCTTTGGGCGAGATGAAAGGCGTATATCGTTTACTCAATGGATATCTTTTTAAAATAGGACAAATTAATGTATTATATGATTTACAAAACCAAGCTAAAAAATACAAATTAGTAAAAAATAGACAATAGAGTATACAGTAAAGAATAGATTAAATTATATATAAATTATTTTACTAATTTTTTCAAAAAATTTATACTCATAAAATTGACAAATGTATAAAAATACTTTATTATATGCAACTATAAAAAAGGGGAATGGTTAATGAAAAAAATTAGTATCAATGATATTAAAGTAATAAAAGAATTAGCAAAAGTACGTAATTACGATGAAATATATAAAAGATATGGTAAATTTGTGTATAAGCTATTTGAATTAGAAAGAGCAACTGCAGAGATAAAATATGAAGGTGGGAAAATGAGTGATATTTTTCCATTTTCAACAAGAAAATTTTTATATCTTTTTAAAATATATACATTATGTCTTTTGATAAATTATCCTAATGAATTATTAAAATATTTACATGAACAAATAAAAGAGGAGAATATAGAAAAAATAATCGAGTATGAAAATTACGTTGATGAATATTTAGAAAATTCTGATTTTAGCAATTTGAATGATTTAGAAATATTTATTAAATTAATGCAGGATGAACATAAATCAATGAAATATGATGATCCTAAAAATGATGTTTCTGGTTATTTTAGATTAGCAATGTTAAATGGAACAGGGGTTTGTAGAAATATAGCTGATGATTTGGCCTATAAGTTGAATTTAATAAATCCTGACTACAATGCTAGAATGGTTGTAGTTAATTCAACATTTGGAAATTGGAAAGCAAATGAAGATGTCATGGAAATTTCTGACAACTATAAAAAACATCATTTTATAGATAATACCAAAGTAAGAGAAGAAACGCTGACAATTTTAGAAAAAGCTAAAAAAGAAGTAATAAAAAGATTGATTCCTAATCATGCGATAACTTTAGTAGATATTCCAAATAAAGGATATACTTTAGTTTTAGATCCTACAAACAGTGGAATTGGTGTACTTTATCGTGGCAAGATAGATATGTTTAATAGTCAGGACGAAAAATTTTATATTACAAATGCTTATAATTATTTTATCACTGGATATAAGCACGGGTTAAATACCAATGTAAAAGTGATTAAAAGTCTTTTTGTAGACCAATCTGTAGATAACTTAAATAAAGTTTATGGACTTGATGCACAAAACGAAACTATAAAAAAATTAGAAAGAAAATAAATAATTTTTTTAAAATAGTGTTATAATAGTTGACTAGATGGTGATAGTTATGGATTATAAAGAAATTAGAAATCCTTATGAGTTATATGAATATATGAGAAATAATATCGAATACGGTTTTTATTCTTCTTTAGATAAAAAGATACATAAAAGAAATGAAACAGATAATTACAGTTACGAAAACTTATTGTTTAATTACTATTATCTTCAAAAACCTGAAGAGTTATTTAAGACTAAAGCGGGTATTTGCTATGATCAAGTTGAATTTGAAAGAAAGTGGTTTTTAGATCATGGTTATGAAGTTCATACATTTTTTACACCATATCACAACCATTGTTTTTTGGTTTTTAAAGATAGAGATTATTATTATTTATTTGAAACTTGTATAAAAGATATTAATGGAATATATATTGGTGAGACTATTGAAGAATTATTAGATTATTATAAAATATTGCAAAATAATTTTGATATAGAATTCTATGAATATAATAATGTTACTTTTGGATGCAATTTTATTAATTTCATATCTCAAATTATTAAAAATGAAAAATATATATTAGATTTACAAAAGAGAATGGAAAAACAACTTGTTAAATCTAAGAACATGAATTAATTATTGTAATTTTTTTCTTAAAACTATATAATAAAAATAGGTGATAGCAATGAGTAATAGTGGAATTTCAATTGAATATTTAGAAAAATTAGGAGAACGTTTAAAAAAATTTAAAAGTAATATTCCATTAGAGGCATTAGATGGTAAATATGTTGATTCTAATATTGAAGTATATAGATCTTTAGAATCTAATTTTATTGGTTTAGGAAAATTATATTTTGGTATTGAAGGGAAAATTAGTGCTGAGGAATTATATAGTTTAATAGAAAATGAAAAAAAAGAAGTTGTTCAAAATAAATGAGCAACTTCTTTTTTTATGATTATTTAGTTTTTTTATCGTCTTTTTTTAGATACATTTTATTGATTAATTTAACTTTAACACCTTTTTCTAGAGCAAAACATTTTTTAACTCCTTTAGGTAAATTCTTTTTATAAACTTTCATAAACAACCTCCATATACATAAATTTCTAACCTATTATAACATATGTTTATAAAAATTTTCAAAAAAATTAATAATTTTTAATTATTTAAAATTATGATATAATCTATTTTGAAAAAAGAGGTGTGAAGCATGGATAAAAAAGTTGTTATAATTACAGGTGGATCTCGTGGTATTGGTAAAAGTACAGCTTATAAATTTGCAAGTTCTAACTATGATGTTGTTTTAACATATAATAAAGATAAAATAGCTGCTAATAGAATTAAAATGGAATTAGAAGAAAAATATAATATTGAAGTCTTAACTTTACATGTTGATGTTAGTAGTGAAGAAGAAGTAAAAAAAATAATCAATGAAACAATTTTAAAGTTTGGTAAGATAAATTGCCTTGTAAATAATGCAGGTATTTGTTTAGACAATAATTTTGATGATAAAACTGTTTCTGAATTTCATAAAGTTTTAGATGTAAATTTAATCGGGCCATTTTTAACTAGTAAATACGCTTATAAATATTTAATGAAAGAAAAAAACAGTAGCATTATAAATGTTTCATCAACTAATGGGATTGATACAAATTATATCGAAAGTATTGATTATGATGCTTCAAAAGCTGGTCTTATTTCTTTAACTCACAATTTGGCTTTTGAATTTAAAGGAAAAATTCGTGTTAATTGTGTTGCACCTGGATGGGTTGAGACAGATATGAACAAAGATTTAGAAAAGCATTTTAAAGAAAGTGAAATAGAAAATATTATTTTAAAAAGATTTGCAACACCTGATGAAATTGCTAATGTTATATACTTTTTGGCAAGTGATGAAGCTTCATATATAAATAATGAAGTTATAAGAGTTGATGGTGGATTAAGTAGGTGAAATTATGGATTTAGATAATTTAATAAATAATAGTGAAAAAGAATTAATAAAAGAATTTGAAAATATTGATAAAATTGAATACTTAAATAGTAAAAAGGTATTAAATGCTTTGTGGAAAAATAAAGTAAGTGAGCAAGTTTTTAATTCAACTACTGGTTATGGGTATGATGATTTAGGTAGAGATGTTATTGAAAAAGTTTTTGCTGAGGTTTTAGATAGTGAAGATGCTTTAGTTCGTAACCAGTTTATTTCAGGAAGTCATGCTTTAACCGTTTGTTTATTTGCACTTTTACGCCCTAATGATTTACTTCTAAGTATTACAGGAACTCCTTATGATACATTACATGAAGTAATTGGAATTAAAGAAAATGATAGTTCTTTAAAATCTTTTGGGGTTAAATATGATGAGATATCTTTAAAAAATAATGATTTTGATTATGACAAAATAGAAGATTATATTAATAATAACAAAGTTAAAGTAATTGAAATTCAAAGAAGCAAAGGTTATTCAACTAGAAAAAGTCTTACAATTGATAAACTAGAAAAAGTTATAAAATTTATTAAAGATATTGATAAAAATATAATAATAATGGTTGATAATTGTTATTGTGAATTTGTTGAAGACAAAACCCCAACAGGTGTTGGAGCAGATGTTATGGTTGGTTCATTAATTAAAAATTTAGGTGCTTCTATAGCTCCAAATGGAGCTTATATTGCTGGAAAAAAAGAATTAGTAGAACTTGCTGGAGAAAGGTTAACGCTTCCTGGCGAAGGTAGAGAAGTAGGTCCATCTCTTGGAATAAATAAAGCAATATTACAAGGACTATATTTTGCTCCTCAAGTTGTTGCTAATAGTTTAAAAACAGCAGTTTTAACATCTAAAGTAATGGAAAAATTAAATATTGAAGTAGAACCAACTTCTAATGAAAAAAGAGCAGATATTGTTCAAAGTATAATTTTTAAAGATAGAGAAAAATTGATTAAATATTGTCAAGGTATTCAAGCAGGAAGTCCAATTGATTCTTTTGCTTTGCCAATGCCAGCACCTATGCCTGGTTATAGTGATGATGTTATAATGGCCGCTGGAACTTTTACTCAAGGTTCATCAATAGAACTTTCATGTGATGGTCCTCTAAGAGATCCATATATAGCCTATCAACAAGGTTCTGTTTCTTATTTTTATGGTAAAATAGCTTTAAAAAAAGCCTTAGAATTTCTATTAGAAAAGTAATTGCTTTTCTTTTTTTATTTTGTTAAAATATAAATGCAAAAAATTTGCATTTGGAGATGATAAAATGGAAGAAGTTATTATAGATAGTTTAATTGATACATTAAAATTAATTCCGTTTTTATTAATAGTTTTCTTGTTTATGGAATTGTTAGAACATAAATTTAGTAAGAAAAGTAAAAATATTATTAAAAAGGCTGGTAATGTAGGTCCAATATATGGTTCTCTTTTAGGAGTTGTTCCTCAATGTGGTTTTTCTGTCGCTGCAACCAATTTATTTTCAGCACGTATCATATCTATTGGCACTTTAGTAGCAGTTTATCTTTCTACTTCTGATGAGATGCTTCCTATTATGTTAAGTGAAAAAGTTCCAATTTTAATATTGGTAAAAGTAATAGGATTTAAAATATTAATTGGAATGATAGTAGGATTTATTGTTGATTTTATCTTGAAAAAAGAAGAAAAAGAACATGTACATGAATTATGTGAACATTCTCATTGTAGCTGTGATGAAAGTATCATTAAATCTGTATTAATTCATACTTTAAATATTACTTTTTTTATTCTAGTTATAAATATCATATTTAATTTAATACTATGGAAGATAGGACCAGATAAAATTTCTGACTTTTTGTTAAAAGAAAGTTTTTTTGAACCATTTTTGACTAGTTTAGTAGGGTTAATTCCAAACTGTGCTTCAAGTATAATTATAACAGAATTATTTTTAAAAAAAGCAATTTCTTTTGGAGCAATGTTATCAGGCCTTTTAACAAATAGTGGTGTTGCTTTAACAGTTTTATTTAAAGAAAATAAAAACATAAAAGAGAATATTAAAATAATTGGAATACTCTATTTTTCAGGAGTTATATTTGGAATAATTCTTAATTTGATAGGGGTTTAATATGATAAATGAAATTTTAAAAAGTAATGGTATTAAGATTACTAAGGCAAGAGTCAAAATTTTAAGTGAAATTTTAAATGCATCTAATGGAATATCTTTAAAAACTTTAGAAAAAAATAATAATTCTATGAATGATTCAACAATTTATAGGACAATAAAACTATTCTTAGATTATCATATTATTTATAAAGAAATTGATAATGATGAAGTGGTTTTTAAAATGTGTGGTAATGAAGAACATTATGTTGAATGTATCATTTGTCATAAAAGAGAAAAAATAAAAATGTGTCCCTTAGATAAAATTGGCTTAAAAAATTATAAAATTTTAAATCACACTATTAAAATTGAAGGAATATGTCAAAAATGTAATAAATAATACGCTTTAATAAACGTATTTTTTTGTTATTTTTGGAAACACTATATATAGTGGAGGTGATAAAATGACTTCTAAAGAATTAGCTTATTTAGAAGATGCTTTATCAAAAGAAAATTTTATAATTGAAAAAATGAACATAATAATTTCTAATATTGAATGCGAAGATTGTATTAAAGATTTAGAAAATATTCAAAAAGTACATCAAAAAGATGTTAAAAAATTAGAAAAATTATTAATGGAGGATTAGTTTATGAATGATAAAATGTTATTAGAAGAGTTATTATGTTTTGAAAAAAATCTTTGTGATATTTATATGCATGCAACTATTGAATCTTCAAATGATTTTATGTTTGATAACTTTATTGAAAATTTAGAACAAACTTTGAATAATCAACATATAGTTTATAAAATAATGGAAAATGCTAATTACTATCAAGTAGAAAAAGCTAAAAAAGAAAACATAAAAAAAGCTCAACAAAAATTTCAGTGTAAATAAGCATAATAATTGTATTTATGCTTTTTTTTTGATATAATCCTCAGTAGGAGGAGTAAGAATGAAGAAAATTAAATTATTGTTAGTTGCTTTAATTTCAGTAGTGTTATTACCTTTATCTATTAATGCTGCTAGTAATGAAAAAATTACTGTTCATATTTTTAGAGGAGAAGGTTGTGGTTATTGTAAAGCTGCGTTATCATTCTTTGATAGTATTAAAGAAGAATATGGTCAATATTATGAATTAGAAGAACATGAAGTTTGGTATGATGAAGACAATGCTACTTTAATGTCAAACGTTGCTGCATATTTTAATGAAGAAGTTAATGGTGTTCCATATATTATAATTGGTGATAAAACATTCCAAGGATATACTGAATCTTATAATGATGAAATAAAACAAGCTATTAAAGATGCTTATGACAGTGGAAAATTCGAAGATAGAGTTAAACAAGTACAAAATGGTACAGCAACAACTTCAAATACATCAAAAAAAGATAAAGACAAAGATAGTAATACAACTACAATTATAATTATTGCTGTTGCATTAGTTGGATTTGTTGCATTATTCTATTTTGCAAGAGATAATGGTACAGAAGAAATTGAAGTTAAAGAAGAAAAAAAGGTAGAAGAAGTAAATGTTGAACCAGAAGTAAAAAAAGAAACTGCACCTAAAAAAACAACAAAAACAACAACTTCTAAAAAAACTACTACTACAAAAAAAACAACAAGAAGTACTACAACTGCAAAAAAGACTACAGCAAAAAAAGCAACTCCAAAGAAAACAACAACTTCTAAAAAAACTACAACAAAAAAATCAGGAAAATAATAAATCCTGATTTTTAATTTGTCTTTAATAAATTATATAGATCAATTCCTGCTCCAATAATCATCCATATTCCGATAATTGTTAAAACAATATTTTGGAAGAATATTGAATAAAGTCCCATAGCTATTACGATTATCGCTTCTATTATATTAAGATTAGCAGTCTTTTTATCAACGCTATATAACTCAGAAATACCAATTAATTTAGTTATACCTGTTATAATTAACCAAGTACCAATTATGATATTTAAAAATGTTTCAATAACACTGGATAATAGTATTACTAATAATCCAATTGCTATAGAAATTATGCCAGTATTTAATTTAACACTATCTTCAATTTTTAATTGATTTTTTAATTGGATATATTTTATTATATTATAAATTCCAAATCCAGCTATAATAGCGCCGAGAATATAACAAGCATAAATTATTATCGTATTAGAATTTGTTAAGAAAATAAATCCAACGATTGCCATTAATACTGGTGAAATAAATTTCTTATTTTTGTTGAAATAATCTCTTAAATCTTGTTCTTTCTTTTCTTGTCTTTTAGATTTAGGTTTAATTAATTCAACTTTTTCATTTCCTTTACCTTTAGATTTCAAATAATCACATCCTTAATAAATATTATAACTTTTATTTTGAAATAATCAATAGAATTCTTTAAATATGTGTGTTACAATATATGAAAGAATAATAAGGTGATAATAAAATGACTTATAATGAAGCTGAAAAAATTATGAATAGTTATGGCTTTGTAAATAATAGTATTGAGCCAACTTTGTGTTATAAGGATAACAACATAGGTATTTTTGCAACTTTTAAGACTAATTATGGTCATTTATCTAGATTTATTATATTTAATTCACCAAAAGAAATGAAAAACTTTTTAGATTTATATGTATATTATAGAAAAAATATTAATAAAGAAAATATTATTGTAACTTTTAATGATTATGAAATATTATCACCTAAAGTAGCTTTTTATTTTAATAACATAAAACTAGAAAAAAATAATCTTAGGGATTTAGAAATACTAAATAATCCTGTTGAAGAATTGATTGTTGATACAACAAATGACGATAATATAAAATTATTAGAAATATTAAAAGATAAAATAAATGATTTTATATTACAAATAAAAACTACGGAAAATAGTTTAGTTGAATTAATAAATAATTATAGAGATAAAATTGCTAACTTGCCAGAAGATTTAAAAGATTTAGTTAAATTAATTGATTGCAATGTTAATTATTTTGATGATATTGAAAAATTAAATAATATAAATGAAATTATGACCAATATTTCTACAGATAATGTTATTAATAAATATCAAGAAATGTTAAAAATATATGAAGATATTTTAAATGATGAAAGTTACTTAGATAATGTTTATTTAATAGAAATTCTAAAAAATAAAATAAATAATATAGAAATTTTAGAAAATAAGTTAAATGATTTTATAGAAGAAAGTAATAAAAAGAATAAAAAAAGTAAACTATTTAAGAAGAAAATAAATTTTACAGATTATTTAGGTAATGATTTTGGACAAGAAAACTTAATTAATAAAGAAAATATTGCATACGATTTAAAAGCACGAAATTCTAATTTAATAATCCAATGGCAAAATAATAGTTTTGAGGATTTAAAAAATATTTATGGAATTACTAAAAAAAGTAATAACATCAGTTCTAAAATAAATAAAACTAACATTAATGACTTAGAAAATTATTTTAATAATTTAAGTAAAAAAGCAAGAAATGAATCTTTAATTATTTCTTCTCCATTAAAGGAATTAATTAATATAATCATAAATTTTGATTCTTCTAAAGATATTTATAATACAATGATGAAAGAAGAGTATTATAAAAACAAATTTAATGAAATGTATATAGTACTAAGTAATAAAGATAATTATGCTTTGGCACGAAAGTATTTAAAAATAATTAAATTAGACTCTTTAGAAGAATTTGTAAATAGTTTGATTGATTTTGTAAATAATTTAAATATAGAAACATTGTCATTAAATTATGAAGATATTTTAAAATATAAAATGGGTATAATTTTAAAAAAAGGATTTATTAATGCTTCATTAAAAAATCAATTTCCTGTAAATAATAGAGGAGATAATAATTATTATATTAGTAATTTAAAAACTGATATAAAAGTATATTATTCACCTTACATTATTAAATTTGATGATAATGGTATTTTGCAAGCTGATAAGAATGAAGATATAATAACATTTAATATTGATGGATTAAGAATAGTTGAAAAATCAAAGGTTAAAGTTAATAATTTTATGTTAAAAAGATTTAAAAATGGTAATGACTATAATTTTGATTTTGTATTATTTAATGAAAAGATTTATCTAGAAACTTTTATTGAAAAAAGATTATAGAATGGAGAAATATAATGAATAAGGAAAAATATTTAAAGGAATTAGAAAAAAGATTAGTTTATTTAACTCCTGAACAAAAAAGTACTGAAATATTTAGAATTAGTAATGAGTTAGATAATAATGAAATAGTTAAAGATTTAAGTCAAGAAGTTGAAGAAATTTATAAAAAATATAAAATTAATTTATTAAAGAAAGAAAAAAATGAAAATAATAAATTTTTAAAACTCCTAGATAAAATCGGTAATTATTTTCAAAATTTCTATAAATCCTTTATTAATTATAGTACAAAAGATAAAGCTTTAGTTATAAGAGATTTAATTATTATATTTTTTTTAATATCTTTATTCAAAATTCCATTTCTTGTTTTAGAGAACATAATTTTTAGTTTCTTTAATAATATTTTATCTTTAAAAATAGTAAATCTTTTAAATAATGTTGTAGAATTTTTATATATTACATTTGCGATCATTACTTTTATTAAATTATTTAAAAGAAGGTTTAAAAAAGAGCTTAAAATCGATTGATTTTGAGTTTTTTCTTGCAAAAATGCCAGTTTTGTAGTATTATTTCATGAGTATGTAAAGGGAGTGGAGTTTATGGATAAAATCATAAATATTGCAGTAGTTGCTCACGTTGATGCTGGTAAGAGTACTTTAGTTGATGCACTACTAGAACAAAATGGAGTTTTTAGCGCCCATGAAGAAGTTGTAGACTGTGTAATGGACTCTAATGATATTGAAAGAGAAAGAGGAATAACAATCTATTCTAAAAACTGTGCTATAAGATATAAAGACTATAAAATTAATATAGTAGATACACCAGGACATGCTGATTTTTCATCAGAAGTAGAAAGAGTAATTAGAACAGTAGATACCGTTATATTAATAGTTGATTCAGCAGAAGGACCAATGCCACAAACAAAATTTGTTTTAAAGAAAGCATTAGAACAAAATTTAAGACCTATTTTATTTATTAACAAAATAGATAAAAAAGATGCAAGACCTGAAGAAGTAGTTGATATGACATTTAATCTATTTATGGAATTAAATGCTACTGATGAACAATTAGATTTCCCTATTATTTATGGTGTTGCTAAACAAGGAATTGCTAAAAAATCATTAGATGAAGAATCTGATTCTATTGAACCATTACTAGAAACAGTAATTAATCAAGTTGAACCTTTTGAAGGTAATGAAAATGATAACTTGCAATTACAAGTGTCAGCTCTAGATTATGATGAATACATTGGACGTCTAGGTGTAGGACGTGTTAACAAAGGTAAAATTAAAGCTGGAGAATTAGTGACTTTAGTTAAAAATGATGGAAAAATTGAATCATTTAAAATTACAAAATTATTTGTTAATGAAGGAATTAAACGTGTTGAAAAACAAGTTGCATATTACGGAGATATAGTTACTATTGCTGGATGTCCTGATATATCTATTGGAGACACAATTTGTAAAAAAGACGATATTAATCCACTTCCACCAATTGAAATTGAAAAACCAACATTATCAATGAATTTCTTAGTAAATAATTCACCATTTGCAGGAAAAAGTGGTAAATTTTTGACAAGTAGACATATTAAAGAAAGACTTGAAAAAGAATTACAAACAAACGTAGGACTAGTAGTTGAAGAATTACCAGGTTCAGATGGATACAAAGTTAGTGGACGTGGTGAATTACATTTATCAATATTGATTGAAAATATGCGTAGAGAAGGTTACGAACTATCTGTATCAAAACCAGAAGTTTTATTTCAAGAAATAGATGGTAAAAAATGTGAACCTTTTGAAAAAGTATTAATCAATGTTCCACAAGATTATTCTGGTACTATTATTAATGATTTACAAGAAAGAAAAGCTACTTTAGTTTCTATTACTAATACTGATGATAATTATGTACATCTTGAATTTAGTGCCCCAACAAGAGGCTTAATTGGTTATAGAAGTGCATTTATTACTAATACTAAGGGTGAAGGTATCATGGTAAGAAGCTTTGATGAATATAAACCTTATGTTGGTGATATTACTCGTCGTAAAAATGGTGTTTTAGTTTCTATGGAAAATGGTAAAGCTCTAGGATACTCTTTATTTAACTTACAAGATAGAGGAACTTTAATTATTGAACCCGCTACAGATGTTTATATTGGAATGATTGTTGGTATTCATAATCGTGATAATGACTTAGATGTTAATCCATGTAAAAATAAAAATTTAACTAACACAAGATCAAGCGGAGCGGATGAAGCTATCAACTTAATTAGACCTAAAACATTTACTCTTGAAGAAGCTTTAGAGTTTATTGAAGATGATGAATATGTTGAAGTTACTCCAGATGCAATTAGATTACGTAAAAAATATTTAGATCCGAAAGAAAGATTTAGAAATAATAGATAAATTGTATACAATTAAAGAAAGAGAAATCTTTCTTTTTTATATTGCTTTTTAAGGAAAAAAGAGTAAAATAAATAATAAAATTAATTAAAGGAGATAAAAAAGTGAGAAAAGTTTATATTAATAGCTATTATATTGACCAAGAAAAATATAATAAAGAATTAAGTGAAAAAAAAGAACTTGAAAAGGAAATGTATCCAATATTAAAATTAGAATTAGAACAAGGGCTAATAACTAAAGAAGAATTTGAATATAAAGTTAGTAATTTATATTCTTCTCATGATGAAACTAGAATGAAAATAATTCCAGATACTAATGTAAACTTTCATTCAAATATAATTGCTGGTTATAAGAAAAAACAGTTAATTGTACCTTATGATGGTGTAGAAGTTAATGACTTTATAAAACCAATTTCTTTTGATAGTGATGAAATTACTGCTTTAGAAGAAAAAATCAGATACTATATGGCAACTAATGATGATTCTCTATTAAGAGAATATAAAGAACCAATGCAAGGAATAATTTTTGAATTTATTGATGTATGTTATGACCCTTGTGAATTAGAACAATTTTTAAAAGAATATGGTGTATCTATATTAAGAAAGAAAAAAACTAGATAAAGGCAATTGCTTTTTTTGTGAAATATTAGTATACTACGAATAGATTGAAGGAGATTTTATATGCGTGAATTTAGTGATCAAGAACTTGTAAGAAGAGAAAAATGTGAAAATATTAGAAAATTAGGAATAGATCCTTTCGGACATAAATTTGAAAGAACAGATTATGCTGAGGCATTAAAAGAAAAATATAAAGATGTAGATCATGATGCTTTTGAAAATATGAATGATACTGCTACTGTTGCAGGTAGAATTATGTTTATAAGAAAGATGGGAAAAGCTTCATTCTTTTCAATAAAAGATAAAACTGGTTCAATTCAAATATATATTTCTATAAATGATATTGGTGAAGAAAGTTATAATTTATTTAAAACCGCTGATATTGGTGATATCGTTGGTGTTTATGGAAAAGTTATGAAAACTAAGACTGGTGAGGTAACAATTAAATGCCTAAAATATACTCATTTAGTTAAATCTTTAAGACCATTACCAGAAAAATTTCATGGTCTAACTGATATTGAAGAACGTTATAGAAGACGTTATGTTGACTTGATGATGAATGATGATTCAAGAAAAATAGCTTTTACTAGACCTAAAATTATTAGATGTATTCAAAAATTTATGGATAATCGTGGTTTTACAGAAGTAGAAACTCCAATTTTAACAACTTTATTAACCGGAGCATCAGCACGTCCATTTGTTACTCATCATAATACACAAGATTTAGATATGTATTTAAGAATAGCATTAGAATTACCATTAAAAAGATTACTTGTTGGTGGTATGGAAGCTGTTTATGAAATAGGCAGAACATTTAGAAATGAAGGAATGGATCCAAAACATAATCCGGAATTTACTTTAATGGAAGCATATCTTGCTTATAGTGATCTAGAAGGTATGATGGACTTAACTGAAGATATGTATCAAACTATTGCTAAAGAAGTATTTGGTAAAATGGTATATAATTGGTGTGGTAATGAAATAAATCTTGAAGGATCATGGAAAAGAATTAGTATGGTAGATGCTATAAAAGAACAAACTGGTATTGATTTTAAAAAAGAAATGACTGTTGATGAAGCTTTAAAATTGGCTGAAGAACACCATATTGAAGTTCAAGAACATGAACATACTGTTGGACATATAATAAACTTATTCTTTGAAAAGTATGTAGAAGAAACTTTGATACAACCAACATTCTTATATGGTCATCCAATTGAAATATCTCCACTAACCAAAAAGAATCCAGAAGATCCAAGATTTGTTGATCGTTTTGAACTATTTATTGGTGGTAAAGAATTTGCTAATGCTTACACTGAATTAAATGACCCTATTGATCAATTAGAAAGATTTGAAAATCAACTTGCTGAACGTGATTTAGGTAATGATGAGGCAAATGATATTGATATGGACTTTATTGAAGCTCTAGAATATGGTATGCCTCCAGCTGGTGGTATCGGTTATGGAATTGATAGATTATGTATGTTGTTTACTGAATCAGAATCAATCAGAGATGTAATTTTATTTCCAACAATGAAACCATTAGATAAATAAAATTCATTTAAATTTCACATAAAAGACTGAAAAAGTCTTTTTTTTAAGGGCTAATTGATATATAATTATTACAGGAGGTAGAGTGAAATGAAAAAATTATTCAAAGAGAATGATTTAGTAAAAGTTGTTACTATTGCACTTTTAGTTACTTTAATTCTTACATGGATAATTCCTGGTGGTTCTTTTTCAGGAGCAACATTTACAAAGACAGATTTAACTAGACTTGGAATTTCTCAAGCTTCATTATCTGTTGTTTATGCTGTAAGTTTTTTCTTACAACAACTTGTATATGTTCTAATTCTTGGTGCATTCTATGGAGTTATTTCATTAACTAATGGTTATAAAGAATTAGTTACAAAATGTGCAAAATTTGTTAAAGGAAAGGAAATTCCAGTTGTTCTAATTATATCTGGTTTAATTGCTTTATTTGTGTCTTTAAGTTCACAAGTATTTGTAGCAATGTTATTTATTCCATTTATAATTACAGTTTTATTAAGAGCTAATCTTGATAAAAAAACAGCATTTATTGCGACATTTGGTTCAATTTTTGTAGGTATGATTGGTGCTACATATGGTACTGAAGGTTTATACTATTTCAATTACTATATGCAAACAAAAATAACTACAGAAATTTCAATGAGATTTGGAGTTCTTGCAATTGTTTATATTTTATTTAGTTTATTTAACATTAAACACATTAAAAGTGTACTTGCAAGTAAAAAATCTATTGATGAATCTAAAGAAGATAAATTTGCTGTAGAAAAAGCTAGTAAGAAAAATGTTAAAGTATGGCCAATGGCATTACTATTTGTAATACTTGCTGTATTTGCAGTACTTGGTTATATTAGATGGGAAGAACAATTTAATATTACATGCTTTACTAAATTCCATGAATGGCTTATTGGTTTAAAAATAGGTGACCATACAATTATTTCTTATATTCTTGGTAATGTTACAGCATTTGGTACTTGGGAATTATACTCAATACTTGCTGTATTACTAGTAATAGTGATAATTGCTTCAATTATTTATAAAGTTTCATTAGATGATATTATTGAAGGAATTTCTAGTGGAATTACAAAAATGGTTAAACCAGTAATATTAATGATTCTTGGTTACGCTGTATTTGTATTTATCTATTGGTCACCAATAGTACCAACAATTTCTAATTGGATTTTAACTTCTAAGTTTAATCCATTCTCAACTACAATAGCTGCATTCATTTCTTCAGTATTTACTGCAGATTTTGGATTTGTTGGTTATTCAGTTGGATCATTCTTGACAGCAGCTTATGCAGATAATTTAAATCAAATATTCGTTATCTACCCAGCAATGCATGGATTTGCACAAATGATTGCACCAACTAGTGTTATCTTACTTGCAGGTCTAAGCTATGTTGGAATAAGTTACAAAGATTGGATGAAACATATTTGGAAATTCATAGTTGCTTTATTAGTACTATTACTAATAGTATTTGCACTATTAACTTATATGTAAAATTAACACTAGTTTAACTAGTGTTTTTTAATTATTATTTTTTTAAAAATAAAACCGTGATATAATGTAATTGATTTGGAGGTATCTTAATGAAGAAAGTTTTAGTAACTGGAGCAGCCGGATGTTTAGGTAAATTAGTAATTAAATATTTATTAAGTGAAGGTAAATATGAAATAACAGCTTTAGATTTAAAGTGTAAAAAAACTTATAAAGCTTTAAAAAAATATCATCGTAGGATTAATATAATTTATGGCGATGCTGATGATCCAATTTTAATTGATGCCTTAGTTAAAGATCATGATTATATAATCCACTTGGCTTCTATTAAACCATCTTTTTCAATATTGAGAGAAAAAATAGTTAAAGAAATAGATTATAAAGCTAGTGAAAATATTGTTAGGGCTATAACTTTTTATAATCCAAAATGCTTTTTAATTTATCCTTCTACTACTAATGTTTATGGAAATAAAAAAAATGCTGTTAGTATTTCAGATAAACTTTCAATAACTAATAATAATTATTATACTAAAAATAAGATTGAAACAGAAAAATTAATTAAAGATAAGTTAAATAATTATGTTATTTATAGAATACCTACAGTACTTACTGATATAACAAAAGAGGATTTTATTTATAATACACCGATTAATGATGAAGCGGAATTTATAACTGCTAATGATTGTGCTTATGCTTTAGTTAAAACTATTGATCATAAAAGTGAAGTTAATAAGAAAATATATAACCTTTCAGGTGGATCTGTTTGTACGTCTAAATATGGTTATGTGCTTAAAAATATTTTAGAAATTTATGGCTTAAGCAACAAATATTTATGGTCTTTAATTTTTCTAGAAAAAAATTTCTATGGTAATACATTCTCAGATAGCAAAAAGATTGAGGATATCCTTCATTATCAAAGTGAATCAATTGAATCATATTTTATGGTGTTAAAAAGAAAAAATAAACAAAGAATAATTAATCGTTTCTTAGCAGAACCTTTTATTTTCTTTATTAACAAGAGGTTAAATAAATGATAGGGCTGTCACTTGAAGGTGGAGGTATAAAAGGTTCATATCAAGCTGGAGCTTATTTAGCTTTTAAAAAATGTCATGTAAAATTTGATGGAATAGTTGGAACTTCTATTGGAGCTTTTAATGGTGCTATGATAGCTGCAAATTGTGGCGATAAAATGGTTGAAATATGGCAAAATTTGGATGTTGCAAATGCTTTATGCTTTGATCAGGATAAAGTTGCTAAATTAAAGAAGAAAAATCCTTTAGTATATATTGATTTCTTTAAAGATATTCTTAAGAATAAAGGAATTAGTACTGATGGAATTCAAAAACTAGTAGCAGAAAATTTAGATTATGAAAAATTAATGGCTAGTAAAGTCGAATATGGTTTATGTACAGTGAGAGTTAAAGACTTAAAACCTCTATATTTAATGAAAGAAGATTTAACAAAAAATAATATTAATAAATATATAATGAATAGCTGTTATTTACCAATTTTTAAAATGGAGAAAACAGTGGATGATAGTTATTTCTTAGATGGTGGTTTTTATGATAATGCACCATATAATATGTTAATAAATAAAGGTTATGATACAATTTATAATGTTGGAATGCATGGGATAGGATTTACAAGGAAACCTAGTCATGATGTGAAAATTATAAATATAAAACCTATAAGATCTACTGGAGGAATATTAACATTTAATAAAGATAAAATTCACGAAAGTATAAAAATGGGCTACTATGATACATTAAGAGTATTAAAAAACTATGATGGCTATAATTATGTATTTAAATATCGTAATAAACTCTATTATAAAAGGATGCTAAAAAAAATTGGCAAAAGAGAACTTAGAAGAGTCAAAAATTTCTTTTTTGCTCGAACTGATAAACAAGCTATAATATATGCAGTAGAGTATGTTATGCAAAGAGAAAAAATTGATTACTATAAAATATATAATATAAGAAAAGAAATAAAAAAAATTAAGAAAAACTATGAAAAAGATAATTTTGTATACAATTTTGTTCGAAATTTAAGAGTTTTGTAGTATAATATCACAAGCGAGGTGTTTTTATGGGAAGAGCATATGAAGTAAGAAAAGCAAGTATTCAAAAAACTGGAGCTATGAAAGCTAAATTATATTCAACATTTGCTAAAGAAATATATTTGGCTGCAAAAGGTAATCCAGAATTAGAATCCAATGTTAATTTAAAAAGAGTTGTTGATAAAGCTAAAAAACAACAAGTACCAAGTGATATAATAAATCGTGCTATTGATAAAGCTAAAGGATTAGGCGGAGAAGATTATAAAGAAGTTGTTTATGAAGGATTTGGACCTGGAGCATCAACATTAATTGTAAATACTTTGACAGATAATGTTAATAGAACAGTAGCATTTGTTAGAGAAGCATTTAATAAGGCTCATAAAAGTTTAGGGGTAACTAACTCCGTATCTTATAATTATGATCATTTAGCAATAGTAAGTTTCAAAAGTGATAAAGAAGAAGAAATACTAGATGCTATGATTAATGCTTCAATTGACCCTATCGATTTTGAAACAGAAAATGGTGAAATAACAATTTCCGTCAATCCAAGTGATAGAAATAAATTAAAAGATGCAATTGAAACTGTTATTCCTGATGTTGATTATGAATACGATGAGGTTGGAATGTTTGCTAAAGACAAAGTTACTCTTGAAGGTGAAGACTTAGAAACTTTTAACCGTTTACTTACAATGCTTGAAAATATTGAAGATGTTACTGAGGTATATCATAACGTAAATTTAGATTAAAATCACAGGAGTGATTTTTTCTTTTCATGAAAATTTCACATTTCTGTTATAATATATATTTATAGGTGGTTATATGAAAGTTTTAATTGTTGATGATGAAGAATTAATAAGAAATGTTATTAAAGAATATTTAGTATTAAATGATTATGAATATGGTGAAGCAGAAACTGGTAAACAGGCTGTTGAAAAAATAAAAAATGAAAATTATGATATTGTAATAATGGATATAATGATGCCAGAAATGGATGGCTTTAAAGCAGTAAAAAAAATAAGAGAGTTTAATAAAGAAATACCTTTTATCATGCTAACTGCTCGAAGTGAAGAATATGATAAATTAATGGGTTTTGACTTAGGAATTGATGATTATGTAACTAAACCATTTTCGCCTAAGGAACTATTAGCAAGAATAAAAGCTATAGTAAAAAGAACTAATAATAAAGAAGAAAATTACAATTTTGATGGTCTTAAAATAGATAAAATAGCTCATGAGGTTTATATTGATTCAAATGTTATTAATTTGACGCCCAAAGAATATGAGTTACTTCTTTATTTAGTTGAAAATAAAAATATTGTTTTAACAAGAGAACAACTATTATCAAGTATCTGGGGATATGATTTTTATGGTGACGATAGAACTATTGATACACATGTAAAAACTTTGAGAAGTAGATTAGGAAAATATCGTGATTTTATTAAAACAGTTAGAAAAGTAGGTTATAAATTTGAATATAAAAAATAAGAAAAAATATGGAATAAATTTAAGAACTTTATTTTATCTTGTAATTTTTAGTATTTCTATATTATTTATTTTATGGCTTTTTCAATTATCGTATTTAAATTATTTTTATGAAAAATATCAAATTAAAAATGCTAGTAAAGTAGCAAATACTTTGAGCAATATGAATTATGCTCAACTAAAATTAAATGCTGAAAAAATTGCTTATAAAAATAATGTTTGTATGCAAATAATTACAAGAATTGGAACTATTGAAAACTATAATACAATGATGAATGGTTGTGAGTTAAATAATAATTATAATATGGCTTACTATAAAGATAAAATAACTTCGTCTAAAAAGAAAATTAATGTTTTAAAAATAGTTGATAAGGATTTTGAAGCTAAAGCAGTTTTATATGGAATAAATAAAGATAATTATTATATATATATTTATTCTCCAATTGAAGAAATTAATTCAACATCACTGATTTTAAAAAATCAGTTGATATACATAGTTATTTTAGTCATGCTAGTGGCCATAGTGGTATCATATTTTTTATCTAAAAAAATAACTGGCCCTATTAGAAAAATAACAAGTCAAGCAAAAGAATTTGGTAATGGAAATTATAAAATAAGTTTTGAAAAAAGTGATATTAAAGAACTTGATGATCTAGCAAATACATTAAATGAAGTAAGTTTAGAACTTTCTAAAACTGATGAATTAAGAAGAGATTTAATGGCAAATGTTTCTCACGATTTAAAGACTCCACTTACTATGATAAAAGCTTATGCCGAAATGGTTAAAGATATTTCTTATAAAGATGATCGAAAAAGAGAAGAACATTTAAATATAATAATTGACGAAACTGATAGATTAACCATTTTAGTTAATGATATATTAGAAATGAGTCGTGAAGAAGCTAATGCTGATTATTTGAAAATAGAAGAATATGACCTTGTTCAAGAGATTAATGATATTATCAAACGTTATAGTATTATTAAAGAAACAGAAAATTATAATATAGTTTGTCAGATACCTAAGATGGCTATGGTTCATGCTGATAAATCAAAAATAAATCAAGTTGTATACAATTTAATAAATAATGCTATAAATTATACTGGTGATGATAAAACTGTTACAATAAGATTAACAGAAGAAGAAAAAGATTATTTAGTAGAAATAATAGATACTGGTAAAGGAATATCTACAAAAGAAATAAAATATATTTGGGATAGATATTATAAACAAGAAAAAAATCATAAGAGAAATGTTGTTGGTAGTGGCGTTGGACTTTCAATAGTTAAAACTATTTTAATCAGACATAATTTTGAATATGGAGTAACTTCTAAGAAAAATAAAGGCACAACATTCTATTTTAAAATTAGTAAATAACTTTCACATTATCTTCACTGTATTTTCACTTTTATAAGTTATCATAAGAACATGAAAGGAAAGTGATGTGGATAATTAAAAATAAATAAAACTCAAAACTCACAATAAACAACAATAAATAAATATAACTCTATATAAAATTTAATTAAATATAAACTCAAACTCACACTTTTTGGAAAAAAGACGATTATATGTCTTTTTTCTTTTTTTTAACAATAATATTTGATATAATTTAGTAAGAATTGGAGAGATAGTATGACAGAGAAAGTTGCAAAATTTATGGTTTCACTTTTTGGAGGAATTGGTGGTGCTTTAATAGGCAAATACATTACCATATTTATAATTAGTATGATGCCTATTTTAGAATTAAGAGGAGGATTAATAGCTGCAAAGTTATTAGGGCTACCAGCAATTCAAAGTTTTATAATATGTTTTATTGGAAATGTTTTACCTATTCCAATTATTGTTTGGTTAATGGAACCTATATTTAAATTCTTGAGAAGATGGAGTTTCTTTGATAAGTTTATAACATGGTGCGAAAAGAAAGCTCATTCTAAAAAAGAACAAATAGAAAATTTAAAATATTTAGGATTATTTTTATTCGTTGGAATTCCCCTTCCAGGAACTGGAGCTTGGATGGGTTGTCTTATAGCAGGACTTCTTGGAATGGAAAAGAAAAAAACAGCAATAGCAGCAATAAGTGGTGTAATTCTTGCCGGAATAATTATGTTAATATTTAGTTATGGAATTCTAGGATTGGTGATTAAATGACAACTATTTATTTAGTCTCTAATAATTGTTTTATGAATGACTTATTAGTTTACAAAGATTACTTAGATTTAGATGAAAAGAGAAAAATTAGACCATTAACAGTAAATGGTGAGAAAGTCGCTTTGACAATAGCTAAGAAAAAAATATTACAAAATGCTGATGTAATTTATTCATCAAGCTTCTTTTCTAGCATTAATACTGCAAAGTATTTGGCTGAAAAAAATAATATAGATATAATTATTGATAGTAGAATTGATGATCGCAAGATTGGACTTTTAGAAGATAAAAATTTAAATCTTAGAAATATGCAAGAACATGATTTTAATTATAAGTTAGAAAATGGAGAATCTTTAAACGAAGTTAAAAATAGAGTTAGAGATTTAGTTAAAGAACTTATAAAAAATTATGAAAATGGTAAAGTAATAATGTTTACACATAATTCTTGTATACTAGCTTTGTTATCTATATGGGCTACTAAAGGATTTAATTATGAAGAAAGATTAATATTAGATTATAATGAGAAAGTTTTAATTGATGGTTTTAGAACAGATTATAATATTATTGAAATAAATTTTGATGATGAAAAAGTAGAAAATATAAAGAGAATCGACTAAATTGGTTCTCTTATTTTTAATTCAGTACTTGACAAAACATAGTAGCTGATATAAACTAAATACATAAAAGAGGTGATTTATATTAATACTCAATTTAAAAAAGGCGTTTTAGAATTATTAGTACTAGTAATGGTAGAAAAAGAAGATATGTATGGTTATCAACTGGTCGAAGCTGTTTCTAAAATTGTTGATGTTAATGAAGGAACAATTTACCCTATTTTAAAAAGGCTAACTAATGAAGGATTATTTGAAACTTACTTAGAAGAATCTAGCGAAGGACCAGTCAGAAAATATTATCATATTACTGTTGCGGGTAAAGAAAAAAAGAAGCTTCAATTAGAGGAATGGTTGAAATTCGAAAAAAGTGTTAATGAATTTATAAAAAAAGGAGATTTAAAAAATGAATAAAGAGCAATTTATTGAAAAATTAAGAAAGAAATTAAATATTTTAGAGAAAAAAGAATTAGATGATATTATTGAAGAATATGAAGGATATATTGAAGAAAAAAAATCGACTGGAATGTCTGAAGAAGAAGCTGTAAAATCTTTAGGTGATATTAATGAAATAACAAGAGATTTACTTGAAGCTTATAAAATTAATGAAAATTATGATAAAAAAGAAACTAATACTATAGAGAACTTTATTAATGGTTTAGTAGATGGTATAGAAAGTTTTATAGATTCATTTCAAGGAAGAACTTTTAAAGATATTTTAAAAATGTTTATTCAAATTTTATTTTTATGTTTAATTATTGCTATATGTAAAATACCTTTTTCTATAATAAAAGATATTGGTAGTTCATTCTTTTCTTCATTTAATAGCATTATTATATTTGGAGTTGATGTTTTTCATATTTTATCAAGATTATTTGAAGTGATAATGGATTTATTATATGCTTTCATTGCTATTGTCTTCTTTCTTAAAATATTTAAAGAAAAAATTCTTGGTCAAGTAAAAACTGAAAAAATAGAAAATGAAACTGATGATATATTTTCTGATAATAAGAAAAAGGAAAAAATCTATGAAACAAAGTCTCAAGTAGAAACTAAAAATACTAAAAATAAAGAATTTTTTGATATATGTGCTGATATAATGTTGTTATTTGTAAAATTCTTTGTATTTATGTTTGCTATATGTAATGCTTTTTATTTAATTGGAATATCAGCGGCTTTAATAATAGCAATTATTTTGATGATAAAAGGAGTTACATACTTTGGTATAATTTTATTGTTAGTTGCTTTATTAATATTTGGAATATCTTTTATGGAAATATTTATCAGATTTATCTTTAACTTTAAACCTAAGTATTTAAGATTTTTAATAACAATTATTTTAAGCTTAGTTTTAGGAGGTGCTGGAATTGGTTTGTTTGCAACAGAGATAGCATCTTCTGAATTCAATAAAGAATTTGATGAAAGCTCATATAAAACTGTAACAGATAGAGTAATATTTGATGAAAAGACAGTTTCACATTACTATGATTTAGAAATAGATAATTCATTAAAAGATGAAATGAAAATAGTTTATGAATATAATTCTGATTATATAGATTTAGACCCAGAACTTGAAAAGAGAGAAATAAAGACTAATTATGGATATGTTTTGGTATATGATCCATCATATAATAGCACATGGTCTAGAAAAACTTATAATAAGATAATAGATGATTTAAAAAATAAAACATTTTATAAATATGATGATTTAGTTAGAACTAAAGTATATGTTAATGAAGAAAACTATAATAAAATTAAACAAAATGATAAAAAGTATATAGAATATCAAAGATATTATGATTAGAAATTCTTAAAAAAGAATAAATTGTAAACAATTAAAGTAAAATCAAAATGATTTTACTTTTTTACAAACAAGTGAAATGTGTAAAAACTCTTGTTTTTTCTAGCTTTTTGTGATATTATCTTAGTTGCAATTATATATTTTAATATAATTTGTAAATAAGTGGGAGGGAATGCGGATTTGCCTGGTACCACTTACGCGAACCAAATTTAATAGGAGGTGTTAATCGTGGCTAAAGAAATCACTAGAAGAATTAAATTACAAATTGAAGCTGGTAAGGCAACACCTGCTCCACCAGTTGGAACAGCTTTAGGACCTGCCGGTATTAATATTCAAGAGTTCTGTACTAAATTTAATGATGCAACAAGAGAAAAAATGGGTACAGTAATCCCATGTGAAATTACTGTATATGATGATAGAAGTTTTGATTTTGTATTAAAAACTCCACCAGCAGGATTCTTAATTAAACAAGCTGCTAAAATTAAAAAGGGAAGTAGTAAAGGAGCTAATGAAACTGTTGCAACTTTATCTAAAGACCAATTAAGAGAGATAGCAGAAACAAAATTGCCTGATTTAAACGCTTATGATGTTGATGCAGCAATGAATATTATTGCTGGAACAGCTAAGAATATGGGTGTTAAAATCGAAGACGATGAAAAATAATAAATAATTAATTTCAAATCCGCCAAATAAACCACAGTTAGGAGGAATAATGATGAGAAAAGCTAGTAAAAAATATGTGGAAGCTTCTAAAAAAGTTGAAAAGAATAATGCTTATTCAATAGATGAAGCAATCAGATTAGTAAAAGAAACTTCTATTACTAAATTTGATGGAACTGTAGAAGTTGCAATCAAACTTAATGTTGATCCTAAAAAAGCTGATCAACAATTAAGAGGTTCTTTAGTTTTACCTAACGGTACAGGAAAATCTAAAAAGATTTTAGTTATTGCTAAAGGTGAAGCTGCAAAAGCTGCAAAAGAAGCTGGTGCTGATTTTGTTGGAGATACTGATATGATTGAAAAAATTCAAAAAGAGAATTGGTTTGATTATGATGTAATTATTGCAACTCCAGAAATGATGCCAGAACTTGGTAAGATTGGACGTATTTTAGGACCTAAAGGTTTAATGCCAAATCCTAAAACTGGTACAGTTACACCAAATCCTGTAAAAACTATTGAAGATATTAAAAAAGGTATGGTTGAATTTAGAACTGACTCATATGGAAATATTCATACAATCGTTGGTAAAGTATCTTTTGATGAAAGTAAATTAGTTGAAAATTTAACTTACATTATTAATACTATTTCTAAATTAAAGCCAGCATCTGTTAAAGGAAAATTCATTACTAATATTTCAGTAGCATCTACAATGGGTCCTGGAATCAAATTAGATAAAAATTCTTTTGACATTTAATTAAAAATGTAATAAAATAACTACAGAAAAAGTGATTAACCAAAGACAGCATGGGAAGAAATTCTTAATAATCATGCCGAGGGAAATCTTAAATACATTCTTTATGTTTTAAGCTTTCCTATTTGGAGAGCTTTTTTTGATAGATAAGGAGGAATTATATGGCAAGTACAAAAATTCTTAATGCAAAAAAAGAAATCGTTGCTGAAATTACTGATAAAGTAAAAAATAGCGAATCAGTTATTGTTTTCCAATATCAAGGATTAACAGTTGACGAATTAAGTGAATTAAGAAAAAAACTAAGAGAAGTTAAAGCTGAAGTTAAAGTTTATAAGAATACTTTATTAAAACGTGCTCTTGATGACTTAAACATTAGTTTAGATGGATTCTTAGAAGGACCAAACGCTATACTATTTGGTGAAAGCTTACTTGAACCAATTAAAGTTATTGCTGATTTTGCAAAAGATCATGAAAAACTTAGTATCAGAGTTGGAATTATTAGTGGCGACGTTGCCGATTTAGCTACTATAACAGAATACGCGAATATTCCATCATACGAAGGATTGTTAACAATGCTTGCTGGTGGTATGATTCAATACGTACGCGACTTATCTATAGGTTTAAATCTATATGCAGAAAGTCTAGAAAAATAAGAAAGAGGAGGAATTTAAAATGGCAAAATTTACAAAAGAAGAATTCATTAATGGATTAAAAGAAATGACTATTCTTGAAGTTAAAGAATTAGTTGATGCAATGAAAGAAGAATTTGGAGTTGATCCAAGTGCTGTAGCTGTAGCTGCTGCTCCAGCTGCTGAAGCTGCTGAAGATAATGCTGCTAAAACTGTTGTATTAAAATCAGCTGGTGCAAACAAAATTGCAGTTATCAAAATCTTAAAAGAAATTACTGGTTTAGGATTAGTAGATGCTAAAGCTTTAGCTGATAACGGTGGAAATGTTAAAGAAAACGTTCCTGCTGAAGAAGCAAATAACATTAAAGCACAACTTGAAGAAGCTGGTGCTGAAATAGAATTAGCTTAATTCTAAATAAATTTAGTAAATTATGTAATAATTGTTGACAAAGCAAATAAACTTATTATATAATTTACTAGTAATGCCCGATTAGCTCAGTCGGTAGAGCGCACGGCTGTTAACCGTTAGGTCGTAGGTTCGAGTCCTACATCGGGCGCCATGTTGAATTTAAACCAAGTTAATACTTGGTTTTTTCATATTTAATTATTAATTTCTAATATCATAAAATTACTATATATGTTATAATAATTAGTAGATAATTTTTAAGGAGGTTTAACAATGAAAGTTATATTACTTAAAGATGTAAAAGGACAAGGCAAAAAGGATCAAATAATAAATGTAAGTGATGGATATGCAAATAATTTCTTAATAAAAAATGGTTTAGCAGTAGCTGAAACTAAAAGAAGTAAAGAAGTATTGGATATTCAATTAAAAAAAAGACAAGATGAAGAAGATGCTTTAGTAGAAAGTTTAAATGAAATAAAAGATAAATTAAAAAATAAAAACATTACTTTTCAAGTAAAAACTGGAGCTAGTGATAAAGTTTTCGGAGCAATTTCCACAAAACAAATAAGTGATGAACTTAAAAAAATGGGCTTTAATATTTCAAAAAAATGTATTAAACCAGAGTTTCCTATTGATACACTTGGTACTCACAAAGTACCAGTAGAATTACACAAAAAGGTAAAATTTGAATTAAATATCATTTTAAAAAAGTAGGTGATTATAATGGCTAATCGTAAGATGCCACAAAATTTAGATGCAGAAATGTCTGTACTAGGATGTTCATTTCTAGATAAATATGCACTTGAAAAAATTATGGAAAACGTTGATGCATCAATGTTTTATAGTGAAGCTAATAAAAAAATATTTTTAAGTTTGCAAGAATTATATAAATCAAGAACACCTATTGATATAACTACTGTAAAAAATGAGTTAGATAAGCAAAAAAATCTCCAAGCAGTTGGAGGCATAGAATATATTTCTGAAGTTATTGATAGTGTAGCTACAGTTGCAAACTTAGATTATTATTTAAAAATTGTCAAAGAAAAAGCTTTAAGAAGAAAGCTAATTGATACGGCAACAGAAATTATTTCTGATACTTATGAAGAAGAAGGAAATATAACAGCATTATTTGATACTGCAGAGAAAAATATTTTAAATGTTATAAAGGCTAGACAAACTAGTGAATTTAGACCTATTTCAGATGTTTTAAGAACAGCACAAGAACAATTAGAAAATATGGCTAAGAATAAATCAGCAATAACAGGGTTACCTACTGGTTTTTATGATTTAGATAAAACGACAGCTGGTTTGCATGAAGGTGAACTTATAATCATTGCAGCACGTCCTGGTATGGGAAAAACTGCTTTTGCGTTAAATGTTGCTACAAATGCAGCTTTTCAAACTGATAAAGCTATTGCTATATTCAACCTAGAAATGTCTGCTGAACAATTAGTAAATCGTATGATATCTTCTGTAGGACAAATAGAAGGTGAAAAGCTAAAAACAGGTATTATGAATAATAACGACTGGAAAAAATATAATGAAGCAATAAGTCAATTAGGTGATACAAATATTTATATAGAAGATAATGCTGGTATTACAGCACCGGAAATAAAAGCTAAATGTAGAAGGCTTGCTAACTCTGAAAGAGGTTTAGGACTTGTTGTAATCGATTACTTACAGTTGGTAACTACTGGAGGTAGAACAGAGTCAAGACAAGTTGAGGTATCAGATATTTCAAGATCATTTAAAACATTGGCAATGGAATTAAAAGTTCCAGTAATTGCTTTAGCACAACTTTCTCGTAATGCAGAACGTAGTGAAACAAAACAGCCTAGACTTGCAGATTTACGTGAATCAGGATCTATTGAACAAGATGCTGATATAGTACTTTTTATAAATCGTGCAGATTATTATGAAGCAAAAACTGATAATAAAGTTAATATAGTCCCTGCTGAACTAATTATTGCTAAGCATCGTAAAGGTTCAACAGGATTAATTAATCTACTTTTTGAACTAGATAAAAGTAGCTTTAAAAATTATTTAAAAGTAAGTAATGATATGGAATAAAGGGTGATGAAGTGAAGACAAAAGATAAATTAATTACAGCGATAATGTGTTTATCTATTTTCATTATTTTGATTATTTCAGGTAATACTAAAAACGATAAAGCTCCTAATAATGCTTATCAAGTATATTTAAATGGTCAAAAAATGGGAATGATAGCATCAAAAGATGAATTATATGATTTAATTAATGAAGAACAAAAGGGTATAAAAGAAAAATATAATGTTGATAAAGTTTATCCACCGCTAGGCTTTGAAATAGTAAAATATGTAACTTATGATAATGATATTGTAGATGCCAATAAAATTTATGACAAAATAAAAGATCAAGATGATTTTACTATTGAAGGATATAAAGTTACAATAACTAGTGAAGAAGAAGGTAAAGAAGATATTGTTATTAATGTCTTGGATGAAAATATTTTTAAAAATGCTTTAAAAAATGTTGTAACAGCATTCGTTAGCGAAGATGAATTTAATAAGTATATTAGTAATACTCAAAGTGAAATAGTAGATACTGGTCAATTAATTGAACACATGTATTTTGCTGAAAAAATTAATATTAATAAAACATATATAAGTGCTAACGATAAAATTTATACAGATGAAAGTGAGTTATCACAATATTTATTATTTGGTGATGAAGCTAAACAAAGTGATTATGTTGTAAAAGAAGGAGATACTATTGCAAGTATTTCAGAAGCTAACAAGTTAAACCCTCAAGAATTTTTAGTGGCTAATCCTAAATTTAGAGATGAAAATAGCATGCTAGCTATTGGAGAAAAAGTAAATATTGCTTTGATTAATCCTAAATTAACTTTAATTGAAGAATTACACGTTGTTCAAGATGTTGAAGCCGTAATGACTAAAGAAACTAAATATGATGATAGTAAACCTAGTAGTTATTCAGTTGTAACTCAAGCTGGTGTAACTGGAATTACAAGATTTACTCAAAAGGTTCGTGTTGTAAATGGTGAACAAAACCAAGGTGTTGAAGTAGTTAGCAAAGAAACTATTAGAGAACCTGTTACTGAAATTACAACTAAAGGTAAAAAAGTATCATCATACGTTACTGGAACATTTGTAGATACTGGTGGTGACTGGGCATGGCCAACTAACTCTCCATATATTATTACATCAGAATTTGCCTTCCGTTGGGGAAGTATGCATCAAGGTCTAGATATTTCAGGTACAGGTTATGGTTCACCAATATATGCTGCAAAAGCCGGAACTGTTGTAACAGTTGCAACTCATTATTCTTTAGGAAAATATATAGTTGTTCAACATGAAAATAATATTTATACGATGTATGCCCACTTATCAAGTCAAAAAGTTGTTAAAGGTCAAACAGTTTCTCGTGGACAAGTAATAGGACTTATGGGTTCATCAGGATTCTCTACAGGAACTCACTTACACTTTAGTGCCATTGTTGGTATGCCTTATGAAGGCGGAACATTCTTTAATCCTTGGAAGCTGTATAGATAATGAAAATATGTGTATTATCAAGTGGTAGCAAAGGTAATGCTACGTACATAGAAACTGAACAATATAAAATACTAGTTGATGCAGGTAGAAATGCTAAATATTTAGCAGATTGTTTAAATCAAATCGGAGTAAATCCTAGTGATATTGATTATGTTTTGATAAGTCATGATCATAAAGATCACATATCTGCATTAAAAGTTTTTGTTAACAAATATAAACCAACATTATTATTGAGTCAAAAAATATTTGAACAATTAGAAGATATAAAAGACTATGATAATATTGTCATTTATGAAGATGAAATTAGATTAGATAATCTTAGAATCTACTGTATTAAATCATCTCATGATGCAGTAGATTCAAGAAATTTTATTTTTGAAGAAAATGGTAAATCAGTTGTTTATGTAACAGATACTGGTTATATTAATCAGAAAAATTTTAAATATTTAAATAATCGAAATGTTTATTTATTTGAAAGTAATCATGATATTGAAATGCTTATGAATGGTCCTTATCCTAAATTTTTAAAAAAAAGAGTTGTTGGAAGTAATGGTCACTTATCTAATAAAGATTCAAGTTTTTACTTAAGCAAGTTAGTTGGACCTAATACCAAAAAAATATTATTAATGCATTTAAGTGAAACTAATAATACTGAAGAAAAAGCTCTTAATACAATAAGAGAAACTTTTAAAGAGTATGAAATACCTTTTGATGATATTAAATGTGCAAAACAAAATGAACTAAGTGAAGTGATAAATATATGATAAAAGTTATTTGCTCTGGAAAATTAAAAGAACAATACTTAATTAAGTTAGTAGATGATTATTTAAATAGAATAAAAAAGTATCATAAAATAGAATTAATTGAGATTAAAGATGAAAATAATTTAGAAAAAGAGAAAGAGAATATTTTAAAATATATTGGTAAAAATGAATATATAATTACACTAGATATCAATGGTGAAATACTTGATAGTGTAAAATTTGCAGATATGATTGATAAAGCCTTTATAAATTATGGAACTATTACATTTATTGTTGGGTCGTCTTATGGATTATCTGATGATATTAAAAAAATAGCAAATAAAAGTATAAGTTTTTCAAGATTAACATTTCCTCATGGACTTTTTAGAGGAATGTTGCTTGAACAAATTTATCGTGGTTTTAAAATAAATAATAATGAAACATATCATAAATAAGGAGGATTACTATGATTGGAAATGATTGGGATAATGAACTTTCAACTGTTTTTAACGGAGAAGGTTTCAAAAAATTTTATCATATTATTGAACATGAATATGCCACTAAAACAATATTTCCACCTAAAAATTATATCTTTAATGCGTTAAAACTTACATCTTATAAAGATGTTAAAGTTGTAATAGTTGGCCAAGATCCATATCATGGTGTAAATGAAGCTCATGGTTTATCATTTTCTGTTCAAAAAGGAGTAAAAGTTCCACCTTCTTTAAAAAATATTTATAAAGAATTGTATGATGATCTAGGAGTTAAACCATGCGATAATGGGGATTTAACTAGATGGGCTAAGCAAGGCGTATTACTTTTAAATTCCGTATTAACTGTTGAAAAAGATAAACCTGCTAGTCATAAAAATTTAGGTTGGGAAAGACTTACTGACTATATAATAAAATTATTGGATAATAAAGAAGATCCTGTTGTATTTATTCTTTGGGGAAATTTTGCAAAGTCAAAATCCTCATTAATAACAAATCCTAAACATTTAGTAATAACTTCTCCTCATCCATCTCCTTTTTCTGCAAGATATGGTTTCTTTGGGAGTAAGCCTTTTTCAAAAACTAATGATTTTTTGATAAAAAATCATTTAAAACCAATAAATTGGTAGAAAGGATAAATTATGGATAGTGTGAATAAAAAAATTACAATAATAATAACAATTGCAGTAATACTAGTTTTAGGATTAATATTGTACGCGTCAACATTACTTGAAAAACAGCCTACAAATGATGTTAATGAAAAAACATATTTGATATATGTTACAGAAACTTTGTGAGATGATTCACAGACAAGTGATGGAGCGTTTAAATCTTACAAAATAAAAGCAAATGATTCAATTAAATTTAATGGTAAATTTGAAAAACTAAAATTTGATGTGGTAAGTGCAAACGATAAGTTTATAACTATCAAAACAAATGATGATATGAAGTTGATTGAAGAAGAAAAAACTACTGTTGATAATGTATTTAAAATAGCTACAAAATCTAAAATTAAACTGTCTACAAATACAACATCTAAAGGTGCTTATTACGTTATAGAAAGCAAATAATGATATTCTAATTATGAGAACAATGAATACTAGTTTAACTAGTATTTTTTCTTGCATTTTTAGTGAAATTTTAAATATTATTACACTTTTTCTTTTTAAATTGATATAATATGAAAGAGGTCATAATTATGAGCAAGAATAAAGAGATGTTAAATATATTTTTTAAAGTTTTAAAAAATAATAAAAAAGCTATAAATTTAGTAATGCCAAATCATTATGTAAAAAGTATTTATGATATTAATTATGATGAATTATTAAAAAAAAATATTACCAATATAATTTTTGATATAGATAATACTATTTTACCAGTTAATGATATTAATGTATCTGGTGAATTAATTGATTTTATAAATAAATTGAAAAACAAATTTAATATTTGTATTTTATCTAATAATAATGAAGCAAGAGTAAATCCAGTTAAAGAAAAACTAAAAGTTCAGGGCTTTGCTAATGCAAAAAAGCCAAGTAAATATGCTTATGATAAAGCACTAAATTTACTTAATTCATCAAGTGATAATACGGTAATGGTGGGAGATCAAATGTTATCAGATATAGTATTTGCTAATAAGTATAAACTATATTGTATACTGGTTGAACCAGTTAAAAATAAGTATGATATAAAAACTGGAACAAGTAGAGTTTTACAAAATATAATAATGAAAAAATTAAAAAATAAGATTGAAAGATATAAATATTTTTAGAAAGGATAAGATATGACATTTTCAGCACGTTTAAAAGATGAAATAGCAGCAATTAAAGTTAATACAATAGAAGCAAGAATTGAACTTTATGCTCTTTTGAGATTTGATGGCAAGTTTGATAAAAATAAAATATCTATAACATTAGAAAATGCAAGTATAGCAAGACGTATATATAAGCATATTAAAGAATTATTTAATATTAATATAAAAGTAATTGTGCGTAATCAAAAAAGATTTAGAATAAAACAAATATATATTTTAGAAATTAATGAAAAAGTTGAATTAATAAAAAAATCTTTAGATATTAAAAGCAATTATATTGAAACTAAAGAAGATATGATTTCTTTTCTAAGAGGAGCTTTTTTAGCAACAGGATCAATATCTGATCCTAGTACCAGTGGATATCATTTAGAATTTGTATTTCATAGAATAAATGATGCAAGAATTGTAGATGATATATTAAAAAGATTTAGATTTGATTCTAAAATATTAAAACGTAGTAATAGATATATGGTTTATATTAAAAGTGCTGAGGAAATAAGTGATGTAATAAAACTTTTAGGGGCAATTAATAGTTTATTTTACTTTGAAGATATAAGAATATACCGTGATCATAAAAATATGGTTAATCGTTTGAATAACTGTGAAATAGCTAACCAAGAGAAAAGTTTAACTACTGGTATGAGGCAAGTAGAGTATATAAATTACTTAAAAGATAATGATTTAATGTCTTTACTTGATGACAATGGTAAAATAGTTTGTGAATATCGTTTAAAATTTCCTGAATCATCATATTCTGAACTTGCTGAAATAATTTCTTTAGAAACTTCATATAAAATTGGTAAATCAGGAGTTAATCATAATTTTATAAAGGTCAAAAATTTGGTAAATAAACATAAAAATATGGCTAAATAATTTCATCTATTAAGCCATATTTTTTTGCTTCTTCCGCAGTCATAAAATTATCTCTATCTGTATCTTTATTTATCTTTTTAATACTTTGTCCTGTCTTTTGTGAAAGAATCTTATTTAATTTAGCTTTAAGTCTTGTAATTCTTTCACAGGCAATTTTGATTTCTGTCGCTTGTCCACTAGCTCCACCAAGAGGTTGATGAATCATAACTTCACTATTTAAAAGTGCATAACGTTTTCCTTTAGTTCCACATGCAAGTAAGAATGCAGCCATACTAGCAGCCATACCAATTACAATTGTTTTAACATCACTTTTTACATAATTCATTGTGTCATATATTGCCATTCCACTGGTGATACTTCCACCTGGAGAATTAATATAAATTGAAATATCTTCATTACTTAAAGAATCTAAATATAAAAGTTCACTGATAACAATGTTTGCATTGTTATCATTAATTTCACCAGTTATAAATATAATTCTATCTTTTAATAATCTGGAATATAAATCATATGCATACTCTTTATCATAACTTTTTTCTATAATAGTTGGTACTATATTCATTATTTATCACCTAATAATATATTAGTTATTTTTTTATTTTTTTATTCATTAATTAATCGACAAAATATATAAGTTTTTAATGTTACAATAAAAATGGTGATTAAAATGAAGGTCAAAGTAATTGATGAAAGTCATGAAAAAGATTTAGAAAGTAGTGTAAATGAATTTCTAAGTAGTACAAATTGTGATATAATAGATATCAAGTATCAAGTTGCTATTTCCTTATTTGGAGAAGAACAAATTTATTGTTTTTCAGCAATGATAATATATGTTAATAAAGAATGAGTGGTTAGATGAAAAAAAGTTCGTTTTTAGAAGGTACAATGATTGCAACATTATCAATCATTTTAGTTAAATTCTTAGGAATGCTTTATGTTATTCCTTTTTATGCAACTGTAGGTGTATTAGGTTCAGCACTTTATGCTTATGCTTATAATATTTACATAATTTTTTTGGATATATCATCAGCTGGACTTCCAACCGCAATTTCTAAAATAATTAATGAATATAATACTCTTGGTAAAATGGATGCTAAGATGCGTGCTTACAATATAGGTAAGAAGATAATAACTTTAGTATCTGTAGCAGTATTTATAGTTTTATTTGTTTTTGCTAAACCTATAGCAACCTTAATAATTGGAGATATCACGGGAGGAAATACTATTGAAGATGTAGCTTTTGTAATACGTTGTGTTTCATTTGCAATATTAGTAGTTCCATATATGTCAGTTACAAAAGGCTTTTTACAAGGACATAAAATTATAAATGTCTCATCTATTAGCCAAATAATTGAACAAGTCATAAGAATATCCATAATTTTAATTGGTAGCTATTTAGGCGTTAAAGTATTTCATTTAAGTATGAGAAATACCATAGGTATAGCAGTATTTAGTGCCTTTGTAGCTGGTCTTTGTGCAATTTCTTATATTTTTGTTGTAATGAGAAAACATAAAGAAGAATTAGGATTTACTAAGGAATACAAAAAAGATAATGTAACAAATAAAGAAATAATCAAAAAAATATTCGCTTATGCAATTCCCTTTATCATAATTGATATAGCAGTATCTATTTATAATTTTATAGATATGGTTTTAATTATGCACACTTTAAATTACTTAAATTTAGATGCAACCACTATTGAATTTTCAGCTACAGCTATTTCTACTTGGTCTGCTAAAATTGGAATGATTGTAAATTCTGTTGCAATGGGAATGAGTGTTAGTTTAATTCCTACTATAGTTAGTGCTTATACTTTAAAAAAATGGAATGAAGTTAATGATAAGTTAAATCAAGCATTACAATTGATTCTTATTTCCTCTGTACCAATGGTTGTTGGAATATCCCTACTTTCAAAACCAATTTGGTCAATATTTTATGGTCATAATATCAATGGAGCAATAATACTTTCATGGCATATATTTACATCTTTATTCTTTAATATTTATGTTGTAACATCATCAACACTTCAAAGTTTAAATAAATTTAAAGCTGTTTATTTAAGTACTTTATCTGGATTTTTAACTAATGCTTTATTAGATGTTCCATTAATGTTAATATTTAATGCCTTAGGTTTAAGACCTTATTTAGGGGCAATACTTGCTACTTGTATAGGATATTTATTATCTGTATTTATTGCTTTAAAAATACTTAAGAAAAATAGTCATATTTCTTATAAATCAACTTATAAAGTACTATTTAAAATTTTATTATCTACAATAGTGATGATTGGTGCTGTTTTAATTGTAAAAAGTATTGTACCACTTAATCCAAATAGTAAATTAATGTGTATTTTATATATTTGCTTAGTAACAGTTGTAGGAGCATTTGCATATGCTTTTACTGGAGTAAAAACGGGCTTAATAAAAGATGTATTTAAAGAAGATTATTTAAATAAAATAAAGAAAAAACTTACTTTTAAAAAGTAAGCTAAACCATATACATATTAGTTGTATTTTCAAAGCTCTCGCTTGCAACACTAGAAGTAGTTTCTAGTTTAGTGATTCTGCTATCAAGACGATTAAGTTGACGTTCTATTTTAGAAAGTCTTGACTCTATATCAGAATAATCTGTGTTTGGTGTACTTTGCATAGAACTTCCTGGATAACCAGGCCCAGAATAAAATGATTGATTGTATTGACCACTTTGTACTGGCATCATATTAGGTTGCATCATATTATTTGGAATATATCCTCCATAAGAATATGAAGCCTCATTAAAGAAAGAATTACGATCTTTTTTCATACTTACCATCTCCATAATAAATTATATGTAAAAAATAGAAAGTAGTGATAATAATGCGTTTAAGAAATGTTAAAAATGCACGTGAAATATTAGAAAATAGTAAATATTTTATAAAAGACTATAAAAATTATAAAGGAAATTTCAAAAAAATATTTAATAATGATAATGAAATAAGAATAGAAATAGGAATGGGTAAGGGAACATTTATAACAACATTAGCTAAAGAAAATCCTGATATAAATTTCATTGGAATTGAAAAGTATGAAAGTGTTCTTGTCAGAGGAATACAAAAAGCAAATGAAATTGATTTACCTAATTTAAGAATGATTTGTTGTGATGCCAAAGAACTTAATGAAGTTTTTGATCATGAAATAAATACTATATATTTAAATTTCTCTGATCCTTGGCCTAAAAAAAGACATAGTGATAGAAGACTTACTTCTCATATCTTTTTAAAAGTTTATGATGATATATTTAAAGATAAGAAAACCATTATTCAAAAAACTGATAATATTATTTTATTTGCTTATTCTATTTCATCTTTAAGTACATATGGTTATACTCTTAATAAAGTATCATTAGATCTTCACAATGAAGATATAAAAAATATAAAAACTGAATACGAAGATAAATTCTCTAGTCAAGGTTATAAAATAAATTATTTAGAAGCTACAAAAGATTAAAAAGCACTTGCATAATATAAAAAATTGTGCTTAAATATAGATAACAACACGTAAGTGTTTTTATTTTGGATTTTTGTTCGTAAGGGAGATAAGAGGTTTTATGGCAAAAAAAGAAGAAAAAATTAAGAAAGTAAAAAAAGCAAAAAAAACTAAAACAGAGACAAAGAAAAAAGGTTTTCTAGCTCAAGTAAAAGACGAAATGAAAAAAGTTAGTTGGCCAACATTTAAAGATGTAATGAAGTATTCAATAGCAACTTTAGTATTTTGCTTAATTGTTTGTGGATTCTTTCAATTACTTAACTTAGGATTATCATTTATAAAGGGGATGTTTGCATAATGGAAAACGAAAAATTATGGTATGTAGTAAATACATATAGTGGTCATGAAAGCAAAGTAAAAGAAAAACTAGAAGCTAAAGTTGAATCAATGGGAATGCAAGATAATATATTCCGTATAATTATTCCTGAAACTACTGAAGTTGAAGTAAAAGATGGAGTAAAAAAAGAGAAAACAAAAAAAATGTTTCCAGGATATATTCTTGTTGAAATGGTAATGAGTGATGAAGCTTGGTACGTTGTACGTAATACTCCAGGTGTAACTGGATTTATCGGATCAAGTGGAAAAGGAGCAAAACCTACACCATTATTACCACAAGAAATTGATCGTATTCTAGCTAATATGGGTATGAGTAGAATTAATATTGAATCTGAAATGAATGTTGGAGATATTGTTAATATTGTTGATGGGCCATTCAAAGGAATGTCAGGTAAAGTTGATTCTGTAGATCTTGAAAATAATAGATTAAATGTTTTAATTGATTTATTTGGTCAAGAAACTCCAGTTGAAGTTGAATTATACCAAGTTAATAAATAATAAGAATATATATAAATTATATATGTTTTTTTTATATTCTTTTTGATATAATATTTAAAGAATAGGGTGATAAAATGGAACAAGAAAAAATTAGTATGTTAGAAAAATATGGTGAAGATTTAACTGCTAAAGTTTATATAACTGACCCTGCTATTAGTAGAGATGAAGAAATAAAACAATGTATTTTAACTTTATTAACTCCCGAAAAAAGTGCTTTATTAGTTGGTAAACCAGGTATAGGTAAAACAGCAATAGTTGAAGGACTAGCTTATAGAATTCAAAGAAAAATGGTACCTAATGCTTTACTTGACTGGAAAATAATTAAACTAAATATTGCTAGTTTAAATGGTACAGTTAATTCAGAAGGACAAACTGAAAATAGAGTAGATTTACTTTTAAAAGAATTAGCTACAAAAGATAAATTGATTTTATTTATTGATGAAACTCATGTATTAATTACAAGAGGTGCAGAAAATGGTTTAGACCTTGCTAATATGTTAAAAGCAGGACTTGATAGAGGTACAATTAAAATGATTGGTGCAACTACTACTGAAGAATATGAGCAATATATTTTAAGAGATAGAGCATTTTTAAGACGTTTTCAAAAAATAGATGTTTTAGAAGCTGATAAACCAACTGTAGTTAAGATATTAATGGGAACATTACCAAAGTTAGAAAAACAAATTGGTGTTAAAGTAAATTATACTGACTTTGTAAAAGAAAGATTTATGACTTTTATTGTTGAAATGACTGATGAATATAAAAGAGTTTATGAAGTAGCAGCAAGATATCCTGATATAGCACTTACTATACTTGCTAATGCTATGACTTATGCCTTATTTGACAATGAAACTGAAGTAAAAACGAAACATTTTTATAAAGCAATATGTAATGCCAGAAATATTTATGAAGATGCAAAGAAAAAAGAAATAGAAAGATTTAAAGTAGAGTTTGCAGATTTAATAAGAGAAGAAAACGTTGATTTAAATGACGTTGAATAGAAAGGGTAAATAATGGAAAAATTAAGAATAGTACAAATTGGTTGTGGAAAAATGAGTAAATATACAATGAGGTATGTTTATGAAAAAGGGGCAGAAATAGTTGGGGCTTTCGATATTAATGAAAAATTAATTGGAAAAGATATTTCAGAGATAATTGAATGTGATAATAAAAATATAAAAGTTGAAAATATAAACTTACTTGATGAAAGATTAAAAGAAATAAATCCTGATGCAGCTATTGTTACTACAATGAGTTTAATTAAAGATGTTCATGATGTTTTAAGAACATGCGTTAAAAATGGTATTAATACAATAACGACTTGTGAAGAAGCATTCTTTGCTTCAAATTCCAATCCTAAAATATTTAGAGAACTTGATGTACTTGCTAAAGCTAATAATTGTACAATAACAGGTTGTGGATATCAAGATATATTCTGGGGAAATCTTATTTCAGTAATAGCTGGATCTACTCATAAGATAACAAAGATAAAAGGTTCTTCATCATATAATGTAGAAGATTATGGAATAGCTTTAGCTAATGCTCATGGAGCAGGTTTGTCACTTGAAGAATTTGAGAAAAATATAGCTTCAATTGATAAAATAACTGAAGAAGAGAGAACTAAATTAATTGATGAAGGTAAATTTTTACCAAGTTATATGTGGAATGTAGCTGGATGGCTTGCTGATAAGTTAGGTCTTGAAATAACTAATATAAAACAAGAATGCATTCCAACTACTCATGAAACTGATTTACATTCTGATACATTAGGTATGGATATTAAAGCAGGTAATGTTACAGGTATGAGTGCTGTAGTTACTGCAGATACTAAAGAAGGTATTACAATAGAAGCAGAATGCATTGGTAAAGTTTATGATAAAGATGAATTTGATGTTAATAAGTGGTCAATTATTGGTGAAGCAACTACTTCTGTTACTATCGAAAGACCACAAACAGTAGAACTTACTTGCGCTGATATTGTTAATAGAATTCCAGATTTAATAAATGCTAAACCAGGTTTTGTAGAAACTAGTAAAATGCCAGAACCAAGATATCGTATTAAAGATTTAAATGAATATATAAAAACTGTTAATCAAATTGATTAACAGTTATTTTTTTTATTCTGTTGGAATAATAGTATTTTCTATTGTAATATCTTGTTTTGTATCGTTATTATTTTCATTATTATCATTAGAATTTGTATTATTATCTTGTGTAGTAGTAGTTGAATTATTATCTACTGGTGGAGTATAAGTACTTCCACCTAATTCAACAGTAATACTTGATATATTTTTTACTAAAACACCAGCATGAATACTTTGATTTGTTATAACACCACCAGTGCCAATTACATTAATATTAACACCATTACTTGATGCCCAACTTCTTGCATAAGCTTCACTACTTCCAGTAAAATCGGGTACTAGTTGTAATTTAGCTCCAGTAGTAATACCTTTACCAGTTAAATTAGCTTCATAATTTTCACCATATTTATAACTAAATGTTTTTATAACTTCTTTTTCTTCAAGTCCTAAATTAACTTTCATTAATTTTTTAATAGCTTCTAAAGAGTCAGGGTAATAACCTAAAGCAGAAGTATACATATAAGCATTTTGTAAGTATACTGGTAGTGAATAATGCTCTAAATAAGTTTTATGAATTGTAACAAAATCGTTACCATTCAATGAACTATTTAACATATTTTTTAGTATATCATAGAATGATAGTATTTGTTTAGTACTCATATTAGTTGCTATATTTTCACTTACAGCATCTAAAACTTTTTCAAAACTATCAAATGATTTAAGAGTTAATACTTTTTTTGAAATAGCTTCAACGATTTGTTGTTGATGACGGTTACGAGCTAAATCACTTTCTAAGAAACCATGTCTATTTCTTGCATAGGCAAGAGCTTGTTCACCATTTAAATGTTGCCATCCAGTATTCATACAAACTAAATTTGTTGTATCTCTAAGAGAATTACTCTCACATAATCTTCCATAACCATGTTGTGAAACATAATAATTATAGTCTGGTTGTTCAATATCTACATCAATTCCATCTAAAGCTTCAACTAAATCAATAAATCCTCTAAAATTAATTTTAGCATAATAATCAATTTTTACATCAGTAAGTTGTTCAAGGGTATTAATAACACAACTTGTTCCATAAGCTGCAGAAGAATTAATTTTATTATAAGCATTATGATTGCATGCAATTGGTACATAAGAATCTCTTGGAATACTAAACATAGTAGCTGTTAAAGTTTTAGGATTAAAAGTTATTAATATAAGAGTATCACCATTAAATGCAGCATTAGCATTAAGTCCTTCTTTTTGAGAGTCAACTCCCATTACCAAAACTGTAAATGGTTCAGTAAGCTTTTTATTACTAGAAGAAATTTTATCTTGGGTTTTCATTTCTTTACTGTATTCATAAATTACTTTTGTTTCCGTATCAATATTTTTATAAGCTTCTTCATTAGCAAATAATATTACATAATTACTAGAAACAAATATTCCATCAACTTCATTGTTATATAAAGCATTAAGCATAGCATAATAATCTTCATAATAAGTAATTTCATTTTTTAAATTTTCTTTTTTAATTAATTCTTTGGCTAAGACATTACCTTCAATATCGTTTTCATTTTTAATCATACCTAATTTACTATCTTTTTCAATATTCTTATCATTCATAGCAATTAAATAAGACGTATATGTTGTATAATCAGAAATAGTTAATTTTTCAATCTTATTATACATTTTATCAACAAAGAATGAAGATACTCCAAATATGCCAATAAAAATAAATGTAATTATAAGAGTTACTATAATAGTTTTATTTCTTTTTAATATTAAATTAATTAAATTCCACATGATAAATACTATTAACCAAATACTAAAAAATACTATTAAAATAATTCTTATTACAGTTTCAATTCCCTGTAGTGATAATAAACTTCTTATAAAGAAAGTAAAACCTACTGAATAAGAAATTACACATATTATATATAGTATAAGTAAAACTCTGTTACTTTTTTTTAATTTATTAAATAACACCTTCATGTCAACACATCCTATTATTATATTCGTTTAAAATTATATCATATTTATTAAATAAATACACTTGATTTTTATTTAACATTGACTTGACACAAAATACTATATTACACGAAAAATAGTGTCGAATTGTGATATAATTTTTATAGATAATATAAGAAGGAGTGATTAGTATGAAAATAAATAAAAGTTTAAAATATTTTATTTTTCTATTATTATGCTCTTTTCCTATGTTTGTATACGCAAAAAGCTATTACGGGGTAATAACTGGAGCTGGTGTAAGAGTTAGAAAAGATCCAAGTTCAACAAGTTATTATAAAATGGCTTCATCTGGTGAAATTTTTAATATGCCAGATGCAGAATTAGTTGCAGGGAATGCAGCTTGCCCAAATGGTTGGTATAAAGTAAATTATAATTCGAGTTCAATTGGGTATGTTTGTTCAAACTATATAAAAGTTTATGAAAAGGCTGAAAGCACTAATGACAATGGAACACCAACTAATGACTGTGAAAGAGAAATGCAACAAAAAGGTTTTCCATCTTCTTATTGGAGTGGATTATGCAATTTAAAAAGTGCTCATTCTAACTGGGATTTTATAGCAATGACTAAAGATAATGAAGGAAATACTATTGATTGGAATATGTCAGTTAATGCTGAAAGTAGTTGTGGAAAAAACTATATTAGTACATCAAATGCTGCTTATAAAGATAGTAGTTGTACAAAAACTGGTGATTCAGGGTACTCTCCTGTATCTACAAATGCAGTTAAGTATTTCCTAGACCCAAGAAATTTTTTAAACGAAGTAAACATATTTATGTTTGAGAGTCAAAATAGAAATGATGCTATTGATCCAGAAGCATATAAAACAGCTTCTTCTAAAATTTTTGGTAATAGTTATTTAGTTCAACAAATACCAAATTTAACTGAATATATAAAGAATGCTTCAAATGCTACTGGTGTTAGCCAAACAGCACTAGCCTCAAGAATAAGACAAGAGTTAGGAAATGCTAAATTAAGTTATACTTATCCTGTTGATAATTCTTCTTTGTATTCAGTAGTTAGTGGAAATTATACTACAAGAACTGGATGGACTTATAATGGAGCATCTGTAGATAATTATTATAATTTTTATAATGTTGCTGCATATGATGGTAGTGATGTTACTAAAAAAGCTTTAATTTATGCTTTAAATCATCATTGGGGAGGTACTGGAAACCAAGACAATGATAGGCAAACAGCAGTTACTGGTGGTGCCGAATTTTTAAATAATAAGTATGTTGGTGCTGGACAAAATACAGCATATTATCAAAAATTTAATATCTTCCCTAGTTTAAGTACATCTAGATATTTAAATCAATATATGACAAATATTCAAGCTCCAGTAAGTGAATCTACAATTTTATATAACGCTTATAAAGATGCTGGAATTCTAAATGCTTCATTTAAATTTTATATTCCTGTTTATCAAGGAATGAGCGGTACACCAATTAGTGCGGATGGGGTAGAAAATAATAATAATCAAAATAATAGTCAACAACAAACATCTTCTGTAGAAAATATTGTTAACAGTGCAGGATTTAGATATAGTAATGGATATATTTCGAAGATAAATGTTGGAACTAATGTTAACGATATTAAAAATGCTTTAACAAGCGTTGGTGGAAATGTTTCTATTACAAATGCATCAGGAAATGAAGTAAATGGTTCTATCGCTACAGGTTATAGAATAAATATTAATGGGTCAAATAGTGAAACATTAATTGCTATAGTTTACGGTGATGTTTCTGGTGATGGAAAAATTAATGCATTAGATCTATTAAAAGTTCAAAAACAAATACTTGGTACAGCAAATTTAAATGGTTCTTATAAAGAAGCTGCTGATGTTAGTCATGACGGAAAAATTAATGCACTAGATTTATTAAAAGTTCAAAAAAATATTTTAAATACAGGGAATATTGAACAATAGAAAAGAGGAAGTTTATGAAAAGAATAAAAAATTTAATTATTAGTATTCTAGTCTCATTTATTATATTACCAATTACTGTAAATGCAGCATCTGCATCAATAAATGTTAATACTAGTGGAACAGCAGTTGTTGGAAATACTATAACAGCAACAGTTACAGTATCTTCTGGTACTCCAATGGGATCTTGGCAATTTTTAGTTAATTATGATAATAGTAGATTAAAATTAATTAGTGGCCAAACATCTGTTGCAGATTATACATCCAGTGCATCTGGAGTAAAATCAAAAAGTTATACGTTAAAATTTCAAGCTTTAAAAAATGGTAATGCTTCTATAAATATTGGAAGCTATTTAGTATATGCTATTGATGAATCAGCTATGTCTGTTTCAACTGGTAATAGAAGTGTTAAAATAATGACTCAAGCGGAACTTGAAGCAACTTATTCAAAAGATAACAATTTAAAAAGTTTAGCAATTGATGGTTATAGTTTAACTCCAGAGTTTAATAAAGATACTTTAGAATATAGTGTAACTGTTCCATCTACTGTTGAAAAAATAAATATAAATGCCGTAAAAAATGACAATAGAGCTACTGTAGAAGGAGCTGGTGAAAAAGAAGTTGTTGAAGGATCTAATCCTTTTGAAATTGTAGTAACAGCACAAAATGGCGCTTCAAAAACTTATAAAATAAATGTTATAGTTGAAGATATTAACCCTATTGTAGTAAAAATAAATAACAAAGATTTTAGTGTTGTTAAAAGAAGCGATAAACTAGAAAAACCTACTGGTTTTGATGAAACAACAGTTAAAATTGGTGATATAGAAGTTCCAGCATTTAAAAGTGATATTTTAAAAATAACTTTAGTAGGAATTAAAGATAGTGATGGTAATATATCTCTTGCAATTTATAATAATGGAAAATATGAATTATATAATGAAATAAATTCAAATCAAATAACAATTTATTTATTAGATTTACCTAAGAACTCAAATGGTTTTATAACTAAAACCATTAAGATTAATGATAAAGAAGTCAAAGTATATAAATATAAAGATAATTCTAAATATTCTTTAGTTTATGGTAAAAATGTTGAAACTGGACAAGAAAGCTATTATATGTATGATGAAGTGGAAAAGACTTTTCAAAGATATAATGATGAACAAATAAAAGATTTGGAAAATCAAATTAAAAATTATTTATATGTTATTTATGCTTTTAGTGGTTGTTTAATCTTAATTTTTATTAGTTTTATAATTACAAAATGTGCTAAGAAAAAGGCTAGAAAAAAACTTAAACAAAAAGAGTTAAATAATGATTCTAAAAATGAAGAAATTATTAAAGAAATAATGGAAGATAAAAAGAAGAAAAAATAATTCTTCTTTTTTTTTAGGACATAATAGTTTATAATGATTATATAAATAAAAGTTGGTGATTAAATGAATTATGAAGTAAATGGATATAATATCTTTGTTATAGTGCTAGTAACATTTGTATCAAGTATTATATTAGTTCCAATAATGAGAAAGGTAGCAATTCATGTTAATGCATTAGATGAACCAAATGCTAGAAGATTAAATAAAATTGCTATGCCAACCCTTGGTGGTCTTGCAATATTTTTCTCATTTATGTTAGGTTATATGTTATATGCCAATCAATCTTTACAAATGTTATCTATTTTAATGGGAAGTTTTTTACTTGTTATTTTTGGAATGGTTGATTGCATTAATCCTGTTAAAGCTAAATATAGATTTTTAGTCCAAGTGGTAGCAGCAGCTATTATAGTATTCTATGGAAACATTGTCTTAAATGAAATAACTATCTTTGGTAAATACTTTTTCTTTCCACAGCCTTGGAATTATATTTTAACTATTTTATTTATTGTTACAATAACTAATGCTATTAATTTTACAGATGGTATGGATGGACTAGCATCTGGAATTAGTTCAATATATTTTTTAACTATTGCCATTATTTCTTTTATATTAAAAAGATCAGATGGTCTTGATGTAATATTATCTTTAATTATGTTAGGATCAACACTAGGATTCTTAGTTTATAACTTTCCTCCAGCAATTATTTATCTTGGAGATACAGGAAGTCAATTCTTAGGATTTATTATAGCAGTTATAGCTCTTTTAGGATTTAAAACTGCTACATTTACTTCATTAATAATACCTGTTTTAATACTTGCAATACCATTATTTGATGTAGTATTTGCAATTATTAGAAGAACACTTAAAAAAGAAAATCCAACTAAACCCGATAAAAGTCATTTTCACCATCAACTATTAAAAATGAAATTTTCAACTAAAACATCTTTATTAATTATTTATTTTATTGAAATCCTATTTGCTGCAGTAAGTATTTTATATGCTCTAGGTGACACAACCTATGCAGTAATTATATATATAGGACTTATGATAGTATTCATTTTTATAGTAATGACTACTGATATATTATTTCCTAAAAAGTAGGTGATTTATTTGAAAAAAATTGCTATATTTCAAACAGATTTGTCCGTTGGAGGTATTCAAAAATCTTTAGTTAATTTACTAAATAATATAGATTATAGTAAGTATAAAATAGATTTATATTTAACCGGAAAAGAAAATTATTATAATAATCTAAATAAAAATGTTAAAGTAATATATTTAAAAAAATTACCATACTTTACAAGATTTATTAAATTTAATATTTTAAAAAAATTTTATAAAAATAAAATAACTGAAAGCTATGATGTAGCTATTGATTTTAACTCTTATAGCATGGATACAGCATTAGCTTGCAGTAGCATTAAATCTAATAAAAAAGTTATATGGGTTCATAATGATATAGAAATTAAACTGAAATATGAAAAAAAATATAGGGTTTTATATCATTTTTTTAAAGAAAAATATAAATACTTTGATATTTTTGTTGGAGTATCAAAAGGAGCTATTAATTCTTTTAAAAAATTAAATGATTTTAAGAATAAAGAATATTTAGTTATACCTAATTTTATTGATGCAAATGAGATAATTTTAAAAAGTAAAGAGTCATGTAATACTACTGTTGATAAAAATAAAATTAACATTGTATCAACAGGTAGAATTTGTTATCAAAAAGGTTTTGATATACTTATCAACTATATTTCTAAGTTATCAACAGTTAGAAATGATTTTCATTTATATATAATTGGTGATGGAGATAAACTTGATAATTATAAACAACTTGTCAACAGTTTAAATTTAAATAAATATATAACTTTTTTAGGTGGTTTAAAAAATCCATATAATGTAATGAATTTAATGGATGTGTTTATATTAACTAGCAGATTCGAAGGACAAGGAATGGTATTTTTAGAAGCTAAATGCTTAGGTCTTGATATAATTATGCCAAAACATTTGGAAAAATATGTTGATATTAAAGGTACAACTGATATTTTAAAGAGTTTAAAAGAAATAAAGAAAAACAATAATAAAAAAATAGATATGTTAGAAGATTATAATAATGATATAATAAATAAAATAGATGATTTATTAAACAGGTGATTACATGAAAAAAGTGTTATTTATATCTAGTACTGGTGGACATTTTGAGGAGTTAATGAAACTTGAACCTCTTATGAAAAAATACGATAGTTATATTGCAACTGAAAAAATAAAATCAAATTTATATCTAAAAGAAAAATATAAAAATAAGATGTTTTATTTGATTTATGGAACTAAAGATCATATGTTAACTTATCCATTCAAATTATTAGCTAATTGTTTTATATCTTTGTATATATTTTTTAAAGTAAAACCCGATGTTGTAATAACAACTGGTGCTCATACAGCAGGACCTATGTGCTGTATAGCTAAAATATTTAGAAAGAAAATAATATTTATTGAAACTATGGCTAATATAAGTAAGAAAACAATAACTGGAAGACTAGTGTATTTATTTGCTGATCTTTTTATTGTTCAATGGGAAAGTATGCTTAAATTGTATCCCAAAGCTGTATATAAGGGGTTGATTTATTAATGATTTTAGTAACACTTGGTACACAAGATAAAAGCTTTGAAAGACTTTTAAAGCAAATAGATAAAGAAATAAAAAATCATACTATTAAAGATAAAGTTATTGTTCAAGCAGGGTATACAAAATATCCTTCTAAAAACATGGAAATATTCGATTATAAACCAAAAGAAGAATTGAATGAACTTGTAAAAAAGTGTGATTTAATGATAACACATGCCGGTGTTGGATCTATATTAAATGGAATTATAAATAATAAAAAAGTAATAGCAGTTCCAAGACTTAAAGAATATAAAGAACATAATAATAATCATCAAATAGAAATAGCTAAAGAATTCTCTAAAGAAGGATATATAATATATTGTGATAATTTAAATAAATTGGGTGAATATATAAAACAAGTTAATGATTTTAATCCTAAAAAATTAAAACATAATAATAAGATAGTTAAAACTATTGAAGATTTTATAGATCATATTTAAGGAGTAAGTAATGAAGAAAAATAAATTAATAATAGAGGGACATGATAAGAATCCACTGGTTAAATTTTGGAATTGGGGTTGGAACATTTATTATAAGAATCCTGAAATTTGGAATTATTTAATAGTTGGTGTTTTAACGACAGTTGTTAGTTTAGCTATAAAATGGGGATTATTATTTACCATTTTAGATGCTAAAAATGGCTTTCAAGTTCAAGTAGCAGTAATTGTTTCGTGGATTGGTGCTGTAATATTTGCATACATTACTAATAGAATATTTGTTTTTAAATCTAAATCAAAAAATTATTTAAAAGAAATAAGTAGCTTTGTTTTAGGAAGAGTAGCCACTCTTTTAATGGAAATGTTTATAATGTGGTTCTTTGTAACATTATTAAAATTAAATTCAGATACTTGGGTATTAGTATTTACTTTGGTATGTCAAGTATTAGTAACAATATTTAATTATATACTTTCAAAATTATTTGTATTTAAAAAAGAAAAGTAATGAATATTTTTCTTTTTTTGTATATTTACTTGCATTTTACTTAAATATTTGATATCCTAATTACGTTACATGGCGGACTTGGTGAAGTGGTTAACACACTAGATTGTGGCTCTAGCATGCATGGGTTCGATTCCCATAGTCCGCCCCATTGTGTAATAAACTCGAACTTTTCGAGATAAATAAAAAGCTAATTCATTTGGATTAGTTTTTTTGTTTCAAAAGTTTCTTGATTATCTTTTTATTTGATTTTGTTTATAAATCAAATAATCTATATAATTAAATAATTCATTTTTATTTTCATCACTTAACATATCAATTCTTTTTATCATTTGACTAAAGTAATTCTTTATTGAATATTCTTGATAAAAAATCATAAATTCTTCGTCAGAAATATTTAAAGCTTTTTTGATTTTAAATAAAATATCAACTGGTATTTCCCTTTGACCGCTTAAGTATCTACTCATAGATACTGTTGTGCATTCTACTGATTTCGCTAATTTTTCTTGTGTTATTAATTTATCTTTTTCTTTACCAACTATTGAATTTAAGTAATATAAAAATTCTTTATTCATTTAATCACTTCCTAAATAATCTATATAATATACTAAAATTATTAATTTTACAATATAAAAATATATGTTAGAATAATATTAGGTGAACACTATGAAGGCATTAACAATTAAACAACCTTGGGCATCATTAATTATGCTGGGGATAAAGAAATATGAATTTAGAAGTTGGCAAACTAAATATCGTGGAGATATATTAATTCATTCTTCAAAACAAGTAGATAAGGAAGCTATGAAAAAATATTCAAAGTATTTAAATTCTGCACCTACTGGTGTAATACTAGGTGTAGTTACTATAACAGATTGTATAAAAAAATCTGAGGAATTTAAACAAATATTATTAAATGAAAAATGTGATGTATATACAAAAAGCTCTTTTGAATCAAATTATGGCTGGAAAATTGAAAATGTAAGAGTGTTTGATACACCAATTAAAGTCAAAGGAAACCTTGGCTTATGGAACTATGAGATGGAAGGTGAGTAATAATGGAAAAAGTATTAACTCCAGCAAAAGCTAAAGATATTATTTTTGCTGAAATACGTAAATATGAATGCTTAATTAATAAAGATAAAGAATATACAAATAAAATACAAATGTTAGAAGATGTTATTAACATATTAAAATCAGACATTCAAACTTTAGAGGACAATTTAGGAGGACTAGAATTTTTAATATCTGCTATTTTAAGTGAACAAGAAAGTAAAAAATGTTATAAAAATCTAAGTAATTATTTTTATGCTCAAAAATATAGTAACGATGAAAGATATTTACTTCAATGTCAAAAATCATACCTTATAACATTTAAATACTTAGAAGATTTATTGGAATCTTTGAAATTAGAAAAAGAAATTAATGAAGCTAGTTTAATCAGAAAAAAAGATAAAGTACAATCTTATAAAATTATCTATAAATTAATTAATAATTCAGGATTTTTGAATACAAATTTAATAGATGATTTTAAAAATTTAATGTTAAGCTACGGTTATGATAATATTCAAATAGTTAAAACTTTAGAAAAATTTAATATCAATTTTGCTAAACATAGAGATGATAAAACCCCAAACTATACTGTAATAAATATGTTAGATAAAGAATATGAAAAATATGATATTGCAGCTATAGAAAATTATTTATATGAAGAAAAATTAAATCCACAGATTAATTCCTTGTATGATTCTTTAAGAAAGTATGGATTTGATGAAACATTACCATTTTTACCTAAATATAATGATGAGAATATAACTTTAGAAGAATTTGATTATTTATTTAAGAATATTATTAATAAACTTATTGATGATTTGAGAGAATGTGTTCTAGATATTTCAAATATTGATATGTACAAAGAATTAAAACTATCAATTATTGAAGAATATAATAAAGCTCTAGGGTTATATAATATTTTGTTAAGATATTACAAAGAGGAAAGAAGTTCATTAGAGAAACATATTAATTCTGTTAAAATTGTAGAAGAAACTGTTAATAATTTGATCTATTTTTATCCTACACAATCACAAAAATCTTATATTGAAAATGATTTGAAAAATATTCCTGAAGAATTTTATTATGATGTAATGAAATTATTGAATAATTTGAAAAAGAATAATCTAAATAGTAATAATTCTAAAAGATTTAACGGAAATAAAAAATTAAAAAAATTCTTAGAATTAAGAGACGATCAATTGCGAATTATGTGTAGAAAAATTTCTGATAATAATTATTCAATATTAGGTATATTTCAAAAGCAGGATGATAATGATGTTACTAAATATTTAAGTTTAGCTGGAAGATATCCAAATAATGTTGATTACGAACAATTTTTACAAAAATCTGAAGGCACTGAAGAAAGATTATTTGAATATTTAAGAGATAATATGCGAAAAAGCAGTAGATAAAACTGCTTTTTATGTGGTATTCTTTAATTGGTGAGATTATGAAAAAAATAGGTCTTATAATAATATTGTTATTATTAGTAAACTCCTGTGGAAAAAATAATAGTTTCCCACAGGTTGAAGTGAGTAAGAATTTTAAAGCAACCGATGAAAAAATTATTAATAAGAATAACTATGTAAGTTATAATGGAAAATTAAAAGTTAATGGTACAAAACTAGTTAATCAATTTAATGAAAAAATAATTTTAAAAGGAATAAGTTCTCATGGTATTCAATGGTATAATGATTTTATCAACAAAGATTCTATAAAAATATTAAAAAATGAATGGAATACTAATGTATTTAGATTAGCTATGTATACAGAAGAAAATGGTTATATAACTAATAAAAAAATTTATAGTGATTTAATAAAAGATATTGATTTATTAATTAGTGAAGATATGTATGTAATAATTGATTGGCATATATTATCTGATGGTAATCCTAATAAACATAAAAGTGATGCAATAGAATTTTTTGATAAAGTTAGTAAAAAGTATGCTAATAAACCTAATATTATTTATGAGATATGTAATGAACCTAATAATACCTCTTGGAGTGAAATAAAATTGTATGCAACTGATGTTATTAAAACCATCAGAAATAATACAAAAGATTCGATTATTATTGTTGGAACAAATACTTGGGATAAAGATGTTTTAGATCCAATAAATGATAGAATAGAAGATGATAATGTTATGTATGCTCTTCACTTTTATTCTGGAACACACACTGAGTTCTTAAGAGAAAGGGCTAAAAAAGCTCTTGATAATAATCTACCTTTATTTGTTTCAGAATGGGGAACTTCTAAAGCTGATGGAAGTAATGGAACTTATTTAGAAGAAGCAAAAAAATGGATGGATTTTATGGAACAAAATGATCTTAGTTGGTGTAATTGGTCACTTACTGATAAAAATGAATCATCAGCACTATTAAAGCCAGGATCTAGTAAAACTAATTTTACAGATAGTGATTTAACTGAATCTGGTAAATTTATAAAAAGTATATTAACAAAATGATTGAAAATTAAAATTTTTCTTTTCATAATAAAAATCATTTCTACATAAGCTAAAATTCTTCACAAGGCCAAATTTTCGCGTTAAATTTGTGTAAAATTAGTTAAATAAAATATAAAAATTGATAATAATATTTACTTTCAAACAGTATATAATTAGAGGTTAAAATTAATTAGCACTTTATCTTGACAAGTGCTAATTATTGAGTATAATATACTATGAAAGAGGTGATTATATGTTTAATGCAGGACAAGAACAAGAAGAAAATGTTCTAGAAAAATATGGACGAAATATTATTGAAGATGTAAAAAAAGGGAAAATTGATCCAGTAATAGGGCGTGATGAAGAAATTAGAAGTATTACTCGTATATTATCACGTAAGACTAAGAACAACCCGGTTTTAATTGGTGAACCAGGTGTTGGTAAAACAGCCATAATTGAAGGATTAGCACTTCGTATAGTTAAAGGCGATGTTCCAGCAAGTTTAAAAAATAAAACTATATGGGAACTTGATATGGCAGCTTTAATAGCTGGTGCTAAATATCGTGGTGAATTTGAAGAAAGACTAAAAAAAGTTTTAAATGAAATTAAAAAAAGTGAAGGTCAAATAATCATGTTCATTGATGAAATTCACACAATAGTTGGTGCTGGTAATATGGAAGGAGCTATGGATACTTCTAATATATTAAAACCGATGTTAGCTCGTGGTGAAATTCATGTAATCGGAGCAACTACTTTAAATGAATATCGTAAATATATTGAAAAAGATGGAGCACTAGAAAGAAGATTCCAAAAAATTATAGTTAGTGAACCAAATGTTGAAGATACTATTACTATATTAAGAGGTTTAAAAGAAAGATTTGAAGTACATCATGGTGTAACAATTCAAGATAAAGCCTTAATAGCAGCAGCTACATTATCAAACAGATATATAACAGATAGATTTTTACCCGATAAAGCTATAGATTTAGTTGATGAAGCTTGTGCAACAATTAGAGTTCAAATGGATTCAGTTCCTACTAGTCTTGATACATTAACAAGAAAAATTATGACACTTGAAATTGAAAGAGAAGCTATTAAAAAAGAAAAAGATGAATTATCTAAAAAGAGACTAGAAACTATCGAAAAAGAATTATATGAATTAAAATTAAAAGAAAGTGATTTAAAAGATTCTTGGAATAAAGAGAAAGATTTGATTAACACTGTTAAAGCTAAAAAGAAAGAATTAGAGAAAGCTAGATTTGAATTAGATCAAGCTGAAAATAATTATGATTTAGAGAAAGCAGCAGTATTAAGACATGGTAAAATTCCAGAGTTAGAAAAAGAAATAGCTGAAATAAAACAAAAAGATGAAACTAAATTACTTAGTGATACAGTAAGAAGTGATGATATAGCTAAAATTATTTCTAATTGGACTCATATTCCAATATCTAAATTAATTAGTAGTGAAAAAGAAAAACTATTATCTCTAGAAGATAATATGAAAAAGAGAGTAATGGGACAAGATGAAGCTTTGAAATTAGTTAGTGAAGCAATACTTAGATCAAGAAGTGGTATTAAAGACCCTAATAAACCAATCGGATCATTTATCTTTTTAGGACCTACTGGAGTTGGTAAAACAGAGGTAGCAAGAACACTTGCATATGAATTATTTGATGATGAAAAACACATGATAAGAATTGATATGTCTGAATATATGGAAAAGTTTTCTACCGCTAGATTAATTGGTGCTCCTCCTGGATATGTTGGATATGATGAAGGTGGACAATTAACTGAAGCTGTAAGACGTAATCCTTATAGTATTGTATTATTTGATGAAATAGAAAAAGCACATCCTGATGTTTTAAATTTATTATTACAAATACTTGATGATGGTAGAATAACTGATTCAAATGGACGTACAGTAGATTTTAAAAATACGATAATTATAATGACTTCTAATTTAGGTAGTGAACACATTTTAAATGGAGATACATCAAAAGTTATGGATGATTTACGTAATCATTTTAGACCAGAATTTATAAATCGTATAGATGAAGTAATTGTATTTAATCCTCTTGATAAAAAAACAATATCTTTAATTCTTGATAAAATTATTAAAGATATTGAAAGTAGATTAAAAGATTTAAATTTAAAAATAGAATTAACTCCTTCAGCACGTGAAAATTTAATAAATGAAGGTTATGATATTAACTTTGGTGCAAGACCTCTTAAAAGATTAGTTAGTAGAATCATTGAGACTAACTTATCTAAACTATTAATAGCTGATTCAATTAAATTTGGTCAAACAGTTGTTATAGATTATAAAAATGATTACATCTTCAATATAAAGGATTCTAAGTAATCCTTTTTTTGTTGTTATGTATGAACATTAATTAGATTTTAGTTAAAAAACAGGATTAGTCCTGTTTTAATTTTGCAAAAATTTCATTTAAATCTTCTTGGATTAATAAAGTTGTTTGATTATCAAAACTAGTTATATCCTTATTAATTAGCACTATATTTTTACTATTATAGAAGTTAATTAAACTACTGGCAGGATAAACTGTTAAACTAGTTCCAGCAATTATTAGTAAATCTGCTTTAGATAATTCATAAATTGCATGATTTAAAATATTATCATTTAAGGATTCTTCATATAAAACAACATCTGGTTTTATAATGCCACCACAACTACATTTAGGAATATCACTACTATTAAAAATATATTTGGCATCATAAAATTGATTGCATTTCAAACAATAATTTCTATAGATACTACCATGTAATTCTAAAACATTTTTACTACCAGCCTTTTGATGTAATCCATCAATATTTTGAGTAATTATGGCTTTTAATTTGCCAGTATTTTCTAAGTATGTTAAATAATTATGGCATGCATTTGGAGCTTTATCTAAACAGTTTAATTTATCTTTATAAAACTCATAAAAATCTTTGGTATTATTAATAAAAAAATGATGACTTAAAATTTCTTCTGGTGGAAATTTATATTTCATATTATAAAGACCATCTTTACTTCTAAAATCTTTAATTCCTGATGCAGTAGACACACCGGCACCACCAAAAAATACAATATAATTTGATTTGTTTATTAAATTCTGTAGTTTAGTAAGTTTATCATCCATTTTAATCACCAAATATATTGTACCAAATTTTTAATATTATGTTATAATAATTTTTAAACAGGTGATAATATGATTGATAAAGAAAAATTGATTAATTTGATTGGTGATGAGGAATTTGAAAAATATTATTTAGAACTTCTTGCTAGTAGATTTACAACTGGCAGTGTTCAAATGGAAACAGATAGTGACATTGCCAGTTATAATAACGGTATAATGTATTCAAACAATTTACTTGCTTTAAAATACTTATTACATTACGATGAAAAATTAAGGATTGATATAATTCAAAAAGTTGCAAAAATAATTGATGAAGATGATAATGATAAAGGATTTAGAAATACTACAATTCAAGTTGGTGGATCTAATGTAGAAAGATCAAATCCTAAAGATATTTATATGAAAATGTATAGTTTACTTGATAGCTATTATAATATATGGAGTTATAATCCCAATCCATTTTTTAAAGAAGCATATTTTCATTTGCAATTTTTAACTATTCATCCATTTAGTGATGGAAATGGTCGTACTGCAAGAATAATTACTGCAACTAATTTATTAAAACAGGGCTTACTTCCAGGAATAATTACATCTGAAAATAAAAAAGAATATTGTGACATTATTGAAAGTCAAAATGCAGAGGCTTTAGCAGAATTCTTCGAAAGATTAAGCTTTAAAGAAGAAATGCTATTTACAAATATTAATAGAAAATATAATGAAGTTGAAAATGAAATAAAGAAATTATAAATGTTAAAATTTATAGTTTTTTTATGGAATAAAATAATAAATAGTAAATATACTATTTAATAGGTGAAACTATGAAAAAATTTATAATAATACTTTTAATTACTTTTGGAGTAACAACAGTTCCAACATTTTTTTTAGATTTTAATACGAATTATTTAGTAAAACCGGCATTATTTCCGTCAAAAATTTTATTCCCAATTGTGTGGAGTATATTATATTTATTGATGACAATCTCACTTTATATTACTACTAGAAATAATAATAAATTGTATAAAATATATTCTATTCAGTTAATATTAAATGCTTTATGGAGCCCAATATTTTTTGGCTTTAAATTATATTTATTATCAGCTATTATTTTAATTTTACTTATTATTTCTGTAATAATTATGATATATCAAATGATTATGGAAAATAAAGCAGCTGGATATTTACAAATACCTTACCTTTTATGGTTATTATTTGCCTTATATTTAAATTTATCTATTTATTTACTCAATTAAATAAGTTATAATTTAAATAGGTGATAGTTATGCCAGTAGCTAAGTATTGGATTGAAGTTGTTAATAATAATGAAATACATAAAATTAAATTACAAATGAAAAATGGTGAAGTAAAAGAAAGATTATGTATTGAACAAATAGATTATATGACTTCTACTATGAAAAACAAAGAAGAGTTCTTAACAAACCTTTTAAAAGCTGGTTTTTTACAAACTAATGCAACTGATGTTTATATTGCTTATAATGCTTCTAAAGCTAAACAAAAAACAGACTTAATATTTAACAACAAGTTAATAAACAGTTGTGCTATAGATAGCTATAATAAAAAATTAGCAAATGTACCAAATCCATCATTAGATAAAACAGACTTACTCATTACTTATATTAAACAATTGAAATTTTATATGTTTAATCCGACTAGCCTTAATAGTATTAAACGCTCTAAAATATTTCCTTACCATTTAAAATATTTAATTTTGGATTATATAGAATTGGATAGTAAACCTGATAAATCACCTGTAGTTTATGCTGATATGAGTGAAATTATGCGTAGTATTGAAAATAACATGTGTAAATACTCTGTACTTAGAAAAGTTGTTTTATGGGAAAAGAAATATCTTTATAATTTAGAAAAAGTTAAAGAAAAAAATCCTAAGATAGATAATCAAATAAAAATTGCTGATTATATTACTGATAGTTTATTAAATGCAAGCAATGATGAAAAAAGGAAAAAAGATTTAGAAGAAGCACGTGAATTTTTAGAACAATTAAAAAAAGAAACAGAAATAGATAATAAAAAGTATGATGAAATTCATAGTGGACTTTATATAAAAGATCCTTTATTAAAACAATATATTTTAGAAAATTTTAGTATTGAAGAGATAAATACTGATATAAATATATCAGATAAGATTATTAATTTACTTGGTATTGAAAAAGTAAAAAGTTTAAGTGATGAAGAATTATATAGTTTAGGTTTTGATGTAACAAGATTTAGACAATATCACTCTGATGATTATGAAGAATATAGAAGAAGATAATATTTAAATTGCTATTATCTTCTTTTTATAATAAAATATAACTGGTGATAAAAATGAAAATTGAAATTTATAAAGAACAAGATATTCCAATGTTTAATGTTGATGGTGAATTATTTGCATATGATGATTATGCTTTAAATAATTTAGCATTGATGCTAATTGATAATAAATATGATGGAATTACTGGGGTAGAAATTAAATTGTTAGATGAAGATTTAATTGGAATTAAAAATGTAATTGAAAAGTTAGTTGAAGAAATTAATTCTAGTGATAAAACTTATGAAGAATTTATGAAAGATCTTGGTGAATAATGAAACCTAAAAATCATAAAAAGAAAAAACTTGATATAATTTATGAAGATAAAGAAATTATAGTAATAAACAAACCTGCTAAACAACTTTGTATTAGTACAAATAAAGAACATATTCATACATTATATAGTGAAGTTAGTGCTTATGTAAAAAAACAAAATCCTAAAAATAAAATTTTTATAGTTCACAGACTGGATAAAGATACTTCAGGTTTAATATTATTTGCTAAAAATGAAAAAATCAAAAGAATGCTACAAGATAATTGGGATAAATTAGCTATTAATAGAGAATATATAGCGGTAGTAGATGGGGTAATGTCTAAAAACAAAGAAACTTTAAAAGATTATTTAAAAGAATCAAAAACTTTACAAGTATATGTTACAGATGATACAAAAAATGGTAAACTTGCAATTACAAATTATGAAGTATTAAAACATAATAAAGTTTATAGTATGTTAAAAGTTAATATATCTACAGGTAGAAAGAATCAAATAAGAGTACAACTTGCTAATATAAATCATCCAATTGTTGGTGATAAAAAATATAAAGCAAGAAATAATCCCCTTGGTAGATTAGCTCTACATGCTAATAAATTAGAAATTATAAATCCAATTACTAAAAAAAATATGGTGTTTACATGTAATGCTCCTGGTAGCTTTGATAAAATGTTTGATAACTAATGTTATCTTTTTTTCTTTTATTGACTACGAACTAGTGTTTTGTTATAATTTAACTACCAGGTGATAATATGGACTTACAAAATATAAAAGGTATTGGTGATAAAACAATTAAATCACTTAATAAATTAAATATTTATAATATCGATGATTTAGTAAATTATTATCCCTTTCGTTATCAAACTTATAATATAAAAAAATTATCTAGCGTATCTAATAATGAAAATTGTACTATAATAGCTACTGTAGAAAGTAATCCTCAAGTATTTTATTTTAAGAAAAATTTTAATAGATTATCATTTAAAGCTTTATCTGATAATTTACTTATTAATGTTACGATATTTAATCGTGCTTTTTTGAAAAATAATATCAAAATTGGAGAAGAAATAACTTTAATAGGAAAGTTTGAAAAATTGAAAAATAATTTTGTAGCTTCTGATATTAAATTGGATAAAATTGATAATAATACTATTGAACCTATATATCATGTCAATAAAGATATAAAGAATAAAACATTAATAAAATTAATTGATAATACACTAGCCATTAATAAAGAGTATGATGATTATATTCCAAGTGAAATTAATGATAAATATGGTTTTATATCTAAGTATGAGGCGTTACAAGAAATTCATAATCCAAGTAATATCAAAGCGTTAAAACAAAGTAAATTACGTCTTATTTATGAAGAACTATTTATTTTTATGTTTAAAATAATGATTATAAAAAAACGTAATGATAGTATAAGTTTAGGAATTAGAAGAAATGTTTCTCAAACTCAAGTTGAAGAATATATAAAATCATTACCATTTAGTTTAACTGATGATCAACTTAATGCTGTAAATGACTGTTTAAATGATTTAAACAGTGATAAAAGGATGAATCGCTTAATACTTGGAGATGTTGGTAGTGGAAAAACAATTGTAGCTATAATAGCAATGGTTATAAATTATTATTCTAATTATCAAAGTGCGATGTTAGCACCTACTGAAATACTTGCTAAACAACATTATAAAAATATCCTTAATTTAACAAAAAATATTAATATAAGTTGTGAACTAATAGTTGGAAGTATGTCAGTTAGAGAAAAAAATAATATTAAAAAGAGATTAGAAAATGGCGAAATAGATATAATAGTTGGTACCCATGCATTGCTTACCGATGATGTAATATTTAAAGATTTAGGATTAGTAGTAACTGATGAACAACATCGTTTTGGAGTTAATCAAAGAACTAGTTTACAAAATAAAGGAAAATTACCTGATATTATTTATTTATCTGCAACGCCAATTCCAAGAACTTATGCATTAACTATCTATGGAGATATGGATACATCAATGATAAAACAAAAACCTAATGGTAGAAAAGATATTATTACTAAAATTAAAAAAAATAGTGAACTAAAAGATGTTTTATATCATATGTTAGAAGAAATTAAAAATAATCATCAAATATATGTAGTATCATCATTAATTACTAATGAAGATGACAATAGTGATTTAAAAGATGTTATGTTATTAAAAGAAAAAATGGATATAGCTTTTAATAATAAAGTAAATATTGGAATACTTCATGGTAAATTAAAAAATAATGAAAAAGAAGCTATAATGAATGATTTTAAAAATGGTATTATAAAAATTCTTATTTGTACAACTATTGTAGAAGTTGGAGTAGATGTTAAAAATGCTACTATGATGGTTATATTTGATGCTGATAGATTTGGCCTTGCAACTCTTCATCAGCTTCGAGGTAGAGTAGGTAGAAATGATTTACAAAGTTATTGTTATTTAATTTGTGATAAAGAAAAAGAACGATTAAATGTAATGTGTGAAAGTAATGATGGCTTTTATATTAGCCAAAAGGATTTTGAGATTCGTGGTGAGGGGGATTTATTTGGAACAAAACAAAGCGGTGACATGTCATTTAAAGTAGCTTATATTAAAAGAGATTATAAAATATTACTTCAAGCTAAAGAAGATGTTATTAAATTTATTGATTCTAATGAATTTAGGTATAATAATTTGTATAGAAGAATAGTAAATAATATAGATTTTTTAAATTAAAAAAGATATAATTGTTATAAGGAAGGATGTATATAATGGATTTTAAAAAGATAAAAACACAAGCAAAAGAAACAATTGATGGAAAGCTTTGGGATGTATGGAAACCAGCATTGATAATAGGATTTATTTCAATGATTATAAGTGTTGTTGCAACAAGTATTTTTGGATCTGAATCAGACCTTGGACAGATTGTTGTATCGTTGTTTTCCTTATTACTTGTACCAGCAGAGGTTGGGTATATTTCTTATATGTTAAAATTTGTAAGAAAAGAAGATTATAGCATTGATGATTTAAAACAATATTATCCTCAAATTGGATTACTTATTGTTATAAATATTTTAATTTATATCTTTGTTTTACTTGGATTAATTTGTTTAATAATTCCAGGAATAATTTTATCATTTGCTTATACTATGGTATTTTATGTATTTATTGATAATCCTGGTTTAAAAGCAAAAGACTACTTAGATATGAGTAAAAAATTAATGGATGGTTATAAATTTAATTATTTTTGCTTTTGTTTAAGTTTTATTGGTTGGGTATTATTATGTTGTTTAATTATTCCAATCATATGGGTTGTACCATATATTACAACAGCTCAAACTCTTTATTATGAAAATTTAAAAGAATTAAAAAATGAAGAAATTTAGTAAAGTTTGTCAAAAGCAATTGACAAACTTTTTATTTCATTATATTATTAATGTAGCATAGGGCACTTATTCCTTATGCTTATATCACCTCCTACCACTATATGTGGGAGTTGATTAACCAAAACCCCCTGAAGGACCTCACAAGAGGTCCATTTTGTTTGTTTGAATTTAAGAAATTTAAATTAGGAATATATATATTTAAATATATTTGTATAAGTTTAATAAAGTTTATTAATTTTGGTATCTAGATTTATCATTTTTCACTAAAATACCACAATAGATTGATTTTTGTGGTAAAATAGTTTAAGATTGTATCAAGAGGTGATTAAAATGATATTACTATATAAAGAACTTATTAAAAAATATAAAAGTAACTATAAAATAAAAAAACTAATTGAAGAAGGCAAAATATTTAAAATTGAAAAGGGAATTTATAGTGATAAAAAAGATGTAAATTATTTAGAAATAATATCAAAAAAGTATCCTAATGCAATATTTACTATGGATAGTGCATTTTATTACCATAATTTAACAGATGTCATTCCTGAAAAAGAACATCTTGCATTAAAAAGAGATAGCACTAAAATTAGTGATAGTAGGATTAAAGTTGTATATTATCAAGATAAATTTTTTGATATTGGTAAATCAACTTTAAATATAAATGGTGTTGAAGTTAAAGTGTATGACAAAGAAAGAATGCTAATAGAACTAATAAGAAACAGAAATTCAATAGGTTTCGATTATTACAAAGAGATAATTGAAAATTATAGAGAAATTAAAGAAACACTTAATACAAAAAAGATAGCCGAATATATAAGTAATTTTGCAATAGAAAATCATTTATATGATGTTATTATGAAAGAGGTGTTTTAATGAATATAAATACAATATTTAATAATTATTTAGCAAATGGATATTCAAATTTAAATGCTATTTCGAAAACTTGCCAAGATATTATTTTATCGCAAATAAGCAATTCTAGCTTAAATAAAAATGTAACAATTAAGGGTGGAGTTGTAATGATGGCTATTTCTAAAGACATAAGAAGAGCAACACAAGATTTAGATATAGATTTTATAAGATATTCTTTAGATGATTCAGCAATAGAAGCATTTATAGAAAAATTAAATGATAAAGATATTAAAATAAAAATTACTTCACCAATAAAAAGACTTCATCATCAAGATTATGATGGTAAAAGAGTTTTTATAGATATATCTGATAATTTTGGTAATGTATTTTCTACTAAATTAGATGTTGGTGTGCATAAAGATATTGATATAGACCAAGATGAATTATGTTTTGATTTAGGTATAGATTCTAATAGTATTACTTTACTTGCTAATTCAAAAGAACAAATATGCGTAGAAAAAATAAAGTCATTATTAAAATTTGGTATTACATCAACTAGATACAAAGACATCTTTGATATCTATTATTTGATAAATAAAAGTGATTTTGATAAGCGACGTTTTTTAAATTACTTAGATAAATTAATTTTTAGAAACGAATTAATTGAAGAAAGTAATATAACAGAGTTACAAAATAATTTAAAATATACATTATCAAATAAGAGATTTAAATCCATGGTTAATATGGCAAAAAACAATTGGCTTGAATTGTCTATAGATGATACGGTTAATTCAATTTTAGACTTCATATCTTCGTTGGAGTTAGTTGAGGTATAATACTATGAATAATAGTGAAATATTAAAATTAATAAAAGTTAAAGAATTAGAAATAAAAAAATTACAATTAGAAATAGATGAATTGAAGAAACAATTTAACGAAATAACAACAAATTCGTCAGAAGATATTTCAAGTCGTGAAGATTCAGTTAAAATATTTATGAATTATTTTAAAGGAAGAAATGATGTATATCCTTATTTATCTATTGATAAAAACAATCCAAATATTAAATATTATATACCTGCATGTGCAAATGAATGGAAAAATGGTGTATGTAATAAAACAATGGGTAAAAAATGTAAAAATTGTCAATATAGGGAAAATAAACCAATGTCAAAAGAAACTATTTATAAGCATATGTATGGAAATTATCCAATAGGTATTTATCCTCTTTTAGAAAATGATACTTGTTTTTTTCTATCATTAGATTTTGATGATAAAGATTCAAAAAAAGATATTAAAAGTGATGTATTAGCATTCGCAAGTGTTTGCGATAAATATGAAGTACCTATTGCTATAGAACGTAGTAGATCTGGTAATGGAATACACATATGGATATTCTTTGATACAAATATAAAAGCAATAACAGCAAGAAAATTAGGTAGTTTGTTATTATCTAAAACTATGGAAATATCAAATATTTCAATTTCCTCTTTTGATAGAATGTTTCCTAATCAAGATACATTACCAAAAGGTGGATATGGTAATTTAATAGTACTACCATTTCAAAATGAACCTTCTAAATATGGAAATACATTGTTTATTGATAGGAATTTTATTTTAATAAAAAATCAAATGCAATATTTAAGTTCTATTCATAAGTTAACTGAAATAGAAGTTTTTGAAAAAATAAAACAATTATCTAATGAAACTATTGATATCAGTCATGAAATAATTGATATGCAAAATGAAGTAAAAGTAAAGAGTAAAAATAATATAGATTATCCTAAAAGTATTAAAGTAATTTTAAAGGATATGGTATATATTGATAAAGCTAATCTTGATGGAGTAGTAAAAAATAGTTTTAGAAGACTTGCTACTTTTGCTAATCCTGAATTTTATAAAAAACAAAAATTAAGAATGTCCGTTTACAATGTTCCTATGGTAATTGATTGTAGTAAAGAAGATGAAAAATATTTAAAATTGCCAAGAGGAACATATGATTATTTAGAAAGCCTATGTAATGTTAATAACATTGAAATTATTAGTAAAGATGAGAGATTTGTTGGAAATAAAATAGAAGTTAAATTCAATGGTAGTTTAAAAGAAGAACAACAAATAGCAATAGACCATATGTTAAAATATGATAACGGAATATTATGTGCTCCAACAGGATTTGGAAAAACAGTAATTGGATGTAAACTTATAGAAGAAAGAAAAGTTAATACATTAATATTGGTAAATAAAATTCAATTGCTTAATCAATGGAAAGATAGAATAAAAGAATTTTTGGATGTAAAAGAAGTTGGTGAGATAAGTAGCAAGAAAAAGAATATTACTAATATTGTTGATGTCGCAAGTATAAAATCATTATGGAATAATGGAAATGTTTTAGATATTGCGAAAAACTATGGAATGATTATAATTGATGAATGTCATCATACTGCAGCATATACTTTTGAGCAAGCAATTAATACAGGAAATGCTAAATATGTTTATGGGATATCTGCAACACCAGAAAGAGAAAATGGACATACTCCAATAATAAAAATGCAATGCGGTGATATTAGGTATAAAGTGGATAGTCTAAAATTTAATAAAAAATTGAATATTCCTATGAAAGTAATTGCGAAAAAAAGTCATTTAAATTTTACAAATCAAAATATTGATAATTATGAATTAAATGAAATTAATGATTTGATAGCAAAAGATATTATACGTAGCGAAAATATTATTAAAGATATTAAGAAGGAATATGATAATGGAAAAAATATATTGGTGTTAACAGAAAGATTAGAATTAATGAATTACATTTATGACAAATTATCAAAATATACAAATAATATTTTTAAATATTATGGTGGAATTGGCAAAAAAATTCTTAAAAGCTATATGGAATTAAATAATCAAATAAATGAAAACAAAGATAATAAAATTATAGTAGCTACTGGGTCGTATATTGGTGAAGGTTTTGATGATTCAAAGCTTGATGTATTGTTTTTAACAATGCCTATTTCTGGTCAAACTAGAGTAACACAATATGCTGGAAGATTACATAGGCAAGATAGTAATAAAAAAGAAATATTAATTTATGATTATATAGATGATAATTTTTCAAAAACCCGTAATATGTTTTTGAAAAGAAAAAAAACATACGAGAAATTGGGTTATGAAATAGTTGAAGAAAATTAGTGCTTTAATTTTAATGTGCGATAAATAAAAATTATATTAATACGATTTATTATTATTTTTCTAGATACCAAAATCAGATACTAAATGTTAAATATAAAGTTATTTTAATAAACTCTAGTAAATTTAATAAAATGAAAAAGCCTTATTTTATAAGACTTTAACTAATTATTAAATTGTTACGAACTGATATTAATATTTCCCCTGAAGAGAGCATTTAACCGTGCTCTCATTTTTTATGCCCATTTTATAAGGGTTTGCAAGGCATCGATATTGCTAAAATAATTTTAGGTACAATTTAGGTACAAAAAAATCGAGTTTAAAAATAGTTCATTGAAGAAAAGTGACGAAAGTGGCAAAAATCTTCAATGGATTTTTTTTGCAGTGATACGGACAATATAGATTTTATCCGTATGATTGTATTGGTATTATACCGCAAACGGTAGGATATAATTGGTATAAGATCATGATATAATACATTATGAGGAGATGACTTATGGAAAAGAAAGAAGAAATAATAAGTAATAAAATAAAATGTAAAAAATGTGGAGATGTCATAGAATCAAAAAGTACTAATGATCTAAAAAGATGTTCTTGTGGGGCTGTTGCTGTTGATGGTGGGAAAGAATATTTAAAAAGACTTGGCAATGAAAAAGATTATGAAGAATTATCTATAAAAGTAAAAAAATAATAGTAAAAAATTTACATCTGTATAAAAAAATTTAATAAAATGTTGACTTTTTCAACATTTTTGTATATAATAATAATGAATTTATACGTTGGGGTGATGTATATGAAGGAGTTAAATTATAAAAAAATAGGAGAAAGACTAAGAAAACTAAGAAAATATATGGGACTTACACAAGAACAAGTCGCTGAAATATTAAGTGTAGGTAGAGATGCGATATTAAGAATTGAAAAAGGGGATCGCAAAATTGATTTACAAGAATTAATGAATTTTTCAAAATTATATAATATAAGCATGGATGAATTAACTATGGAAGAACATACTATAAATAGTAGTGATGTTGCTTTTGCAAGGGGTTTTAATGAATTAAGTGAAAAGGATAAAAAAGAGATTATTAGTTTAATCGAATATAAAAATATTTTAAAGTCACAAAATAAGGATGACTAATATGACACCAGAAGAATTAGCAAAAAATGAATTAGAAAAATTAAGAAAAAGTGGCGAATTAACTTTTCCAATAGATCCATTTAAAATCCTCCACGATGCTGGTATATATGTTGTATTAAAAGATTTTGAAAACTTAGACGGTATTATCATTAATGATGAAGATAATTGTACGATTGTAGGAATTAATTCAAATAACGGTTGGCAAAGACAAAGATTTACTGCGGCTCATGAATACTGTCACTTTATAAAAGATTTGAACAAAGAAATAGGGACAACTGATTATATAGAGTGTTTAAAGAAGTCAAATAAAAAAATTGAAAAATATGCAAATGACTTTGCAGGTTATTTGCTTATGCCTACTGATGAATTAAAACTTGTATGTGAACAATATAAAAACAAAGATGGATTTATTGATTTTGACAGTATTACAATTATAGCTGAATATTTTGGCGTCAGTTTTTATTCTTGCTTGAATAGAATTGCTTATGGGCTAAACTTAATAGATGGTGATATATCTTCTGAATCATTAAGGCAAAGAATGAGAGAATATGGCGTATCAGCAAAAAGGCAAGAACTAATAGAAAACAAAATTGATAGCATATTATTATCTAATGTTGTAAGTTCAATGAGCTTTGTAATGGCTGATATTAATAAATATACTGGGCAAAAGTTTTTACAAAATTATATTTATAATGATAACAAACTTGAAGGTGTTGTAATTGATAGAAAACAACTAAACTATATATTAGCAGATTTAAATTTTAATGGTGTTGATAGTCAATTTTTTGAAAATGATAGAGAAGAAATAGTGATGACACTTGGTAATTTGGAATTGCAACAATATGTAATAAATACAAAAGATGACATTTCATTAAGAAATTGTGGTCAATTACATTCATTATTATTTAAATATGTTCCATATCCTGATGATAATGGAAAATTTAGAGATGGTACAGCATTATTAAAAAGAGGAACTATACAACCAGTTCCATATTATGAAATAAATGATAGAATTAATGAACTTGATAAAGAATTACAGTTTTTTATGAAAAATATAGATCAATATGAAATAGGAAAGTATATTGAACAAGTTGCATATTTTACATATAAATTTATTGTAATTCATCCGTTTAGAGATGGTAATGGACGTATATCAAGAGCTATAATAAATTGGCTTTTGAGTAAGAAGAAAATACCACCAATTTATATTGATCAAAAATGTAGAAAAGAATACTATGATGCATTATCAAAAATAGATTTGGAAGAAGATCCAGTTCCATTTATTATGTTTATTGAAAAAAGAATAATTCATACAATGATTGAGTTGCATAGATACTTATTTGTTGATGAAATAGACGAAGAAGAAATAAATGAGGAGGCTGAAGTTAATGGAAATTAATAAGTGGCCTAGAAATAATTATAAAGGCCCAGGTGGCGGATTATATAAGGGCCCAGGCGGCGGATTATATATAGGCCCAGGTGGTGGTGCCTACGCTGGACCAGGTGGCGGAATGTATAAAGGCCCAGGCGGAGGATTATATACAGGTCCGGGCGGTGGACTATACACAGGCCCAGGTGGCGGATTATATAAAGGCCCAGGTGGCGGATTATATACAGGTCCGGGCGGCGGATTATACACAGGTCCAGGTGGCGGATTATATACAGGTCCAAGTGGTGGGGCATATAATGGCCCAGGTGAACCATATATGAGTAATATTCCACCATGGCCAGTATTTGTTAAAGAATTAGAAAAAAGAGGCTATAAAAAAGAAGCAGATTTAATTAGAAAATATCATAAATGTGATTAAAAAAAACAGCTTAGTCATCTTCTAAGCTATCTATAACAGAAACAACAGAGTCGAGGGCAGTACTAAATATATGAGAATATGTATTTAGTGTTTCCTCGATTTTTGTATGCCCTAAATATTTTGCTACTAATGTAACATTAGCACCATTGTTAATAAGTAGTGATGCACACGAATGTCTAAAATCATGGATCCTAATAACTTTTAATCCAGCAAGAGTAGCTAATTTAGTTCTTCTAAGATATATATTAGAATCAGCAATAGGTTTAGCATCAGAAACCACAAAGAAGTCATCATTAAATCCGTAATACTCTTTTTTATCCTGTTCATAAAGCATTTTAAGGTCATTTAACAAGACTTTAGTAATGGGAACTATTCTTCTACTATCTCGTGTCTTAGTATCTGAAAATTCAAACTTAACACGGTTATTTCTCTGTGTTATTTGTTTATTAACAGATAATACTTTTTTATCAAAATAAATATCTTTCCAAGTAAGACCTTTTAATTCACCTTTACGAAGTCCACAATAATACAATATTTCAAATACACATTTCCATCTTAAGTCTTCTTCATAAGAAATAAACTTTTTAAATTCATCGTAAGTATAATAAGCCATTTCTTTTCTACGTTCATTAGGATCTTGAAACTTTGTCATTTTATTATATACTGCTTGAAAGTTTAAGTTATGCCATTTAACACCAAAGTTTAAAATAGATTTAAGAAATTTATAAATATCATTTTTATATCTAAGAGATATATTAAGTTTATTTATTTCTCGTTTCCATTGCTCAAATTGCATAATATTAAAATCTTTCACTTTGACAGGAAAGAAACATTCTATAAACTTTTCTTTATCTTTAGAAGATATCAGAAGAGCAAAAGAAATGAGAGATAAACAAAATGGATAAGTTAGATTTTGTAGAAGGAATTAAAATATTATCATCTTGTTATCAAAAAGTAATTAGTAATGATGATATTTCAATATGGTATGAAATGTTACAAGATATAGAGCCAGAAGTATTTAAAAAAGCAATTATAGAACTATGTAAAGAAAGAGCTTATATGCCAACTATACATGATATCTTAGATAAAACTAAAGTAGTTAAGAATAATTATTATTTATCTATTTTAGAACAAATGAAAAAAGATGGATACTTCAAATTAGGAGTAGTACCATTATCACCAGAGCAAGAAGATATAAACTATGGTAAATTCATTAGATGGATAGAAAGAGAAATAATACCAGGATTTTTATTAGAAGATATGCAAAAGTATATTAATAAATCATCTAATAAATTAAAAGGTAATGACAAGAAATATTTAGAATAATGTATAGATCATGTTCAGTTTGCGGTAGAATACATCCAGAAGATAAAATGTGTAAAAGAGTACATAAGAAAAATACTAAAGAAAGTAAATTTAGGAATACAAATGCTTGGATCAAGAAAAGAAATCAAATAAAGAAAAGAGATAAGTATTTATGTCAGTTATGTTTAAAAGATAATATATATACTTATGATAACTTACAAGTACATCACATCATACCAATAGCAAAAGATTATAATAAAAGACTTGATAGTGATAATTTAATTACACTATGTAGAATGCATCATGAACAAGCAGAAA